>Ga0180437_10008641_pt1 | contig 12870 bp, 11 predicted proteins | sample SS_ome_4_FD_132410 | JGI IMG/M metagenome (GOLD analysis project Ga0180437, IMG submission 132410) | Hypersaline lake sediment archaeal communities from the Salton Sea, California, USA - SS_3_D_1 metaG | ecosystem: Environmental > Aquatic > Non-marine Saline and Alkaline > Hypersaline >...
AGCTGGCGCTGGCCCACATTGATGCCAAGCGCGAGGCCCTGGGGTTGACAGAATATGACCCAGAGCGTTTCGCCAAGTCAGGCGTGACCTGGGACGAGGTCATGGGCTACGCCGAAAGGGTAGGTGCACCGGTGTCCAGCTAGACTGGGTTACGGTGCCAGACAGGCTCAGATGCCTAACGAAAGCCCAGGGGTGGAGTGATGATTTACGCTCCCTCCCCCTGGGCTTTCGCCCAAGTTAGGCGTTATGTAAACGATCTTCAAAGGTTTCGTTCCAAAAACGATAGAATTCTTGTGAAGGTGCAAGGTGGCTGGTGCGAGTCGTATCCTGGCTATTGATGTCGGTGCCGGTACCCAAGATATCTTGTTGTACGAGAGTGACAAGCCTATAGAGAACTGTGTAAAGATGGTCCTGCCATCACAGACTAGCCTGGTAGCCGGAAGGATCAGACAAGCCACGGCTGAGGGCCACGACGTCTTCTTGACAGGTAACTTGATGGGTGGAGGGCCTTGTGTCAGCGCCATGAAAAGGCATATTGGGGCAGGTTTTTCTGTCTACGCTACGCCTTTGGCAGCCAAGACCATCCGCGATAACCCCCGCGAAGTGGAAGAGATGGGAGTCCACATCGTGGAGGAAGCCCCAACCGAAGCTGTGGCCATCGAGACCAGGGACGTCAACCTGGATTCCTTACAGCAAGCTCTGGCCCTCTTCGACATAGAACTTCCAGAGTGCTACGCCTTTGCCGTGCAGGATCACGGTGAAACAATGGAGAGCAGTCAACGTCGCTTTCGCTTTCAGCATTGGGAACGCTTTGTGGAAGCTGGAGGAAACATTTCGTCCCTGGCTTATCGCGAGATACCGGATTACTTCACAAGGATGCAAGCCGTACAGGCTGACGTGCCTGGGGCGCTGCTCATGGACACTGGCTCTGCTGCCATTTGGGGAGCCTTGTGCGACCCGGCCGTGGCTGCTCATCAGGAAAAGGGCCTGGTCATTGTCAATGTCGGTAATCAGCACACGGTAGGGGTTCTTTTGAAAGATGAGAGAGTCTGGGGCCTTTTTGAGCATCACACTGTTCTCCTGACGACTGAGAAACTGGCCGCCTGTGTGAGAGCCCTGCGGCAGGGGACGTTGAGCAACGATGAGGTCTATGACGAGCATGGTCATGGCGCCATGATCCATGCCGACTATCCGCCTGGCAGCTTCTTCGAGTTCGTGGCGGTCACTGGACCAAACCGTCATATGGCTGAGGGCCTGGGCTATTACATGGCCGTCCCTCATGGAGATATGATGCTTTCAGGGGCCTTTGGTCTGGTAGCTGCCGCCCGGCAATTGGGGCTGGTTGAATGATACCCCTTGGGAGGATCAAAAGGCAAGTCTGCTGCTGAGAGTGGAAGAGAGTGGCCTTCACTGCTTTCCTCCGAACCCAGGGGCACAGGGATGACCCTTCGAGCAATAAAGGGGCAGGGGAATGGATAACAAATTCACCGTGAGGTTCAGAGGAGTGCGGGGCAGCTATCCGGTGCCCGGTGAAACGACTTCCCGCGTCGGCGGCAATACCGCTTGCGTTGAAGTGTGGGCCGGTGGCCATCTTATTATCATTGATGCCGGGACGGGCATCATTGGCTTGGGCAAAGACCTGATGAGGAAATATCGAGCCAGCGGGGAAAAAGAGCCCATTGTGGCCACGATGCTTTTCAGCCATACCCATCACGATCATATCCAGGGATTCCCTTTCTTCGACCCCGCTTACGAGGGTACCAGCGTGCTCTACATGTTCGGTCCCAAGACTTTTTACGAGGACGTTGAGGAAGCGCTGTCGAGGGCTATGCTGGCACCCACCTTTCCGGTGGCTCTGGAGGAACTCAAGTCACTGAAGATCATGAGCAACATCGAAGAGTCTGAGGTAGTGATCCTCGATCAGGGTAGAGACCCACAGATCCTGAATGTCTACCGTGATGAGAGGGAGAACTCGACTGACGCTGTTGCGATAAGCGTGCTGAGAAGCTACGCTCACCCCAGAGGAGGGGTAAGCGTTTACAAAACAAGTTGGGCCGGTAAGAGCATAGTCTATGCCAGTGACACAGAAAGCTATATCGGAGGAGATACCCGTCTGATCGAGTTTGCCAGGGGAGCCGATTTACTGATCCATGACGCTCAATACACTAACGAAGAGTATGTCACAGGCCCTGTCCCCAAGCAGGGGTGGGGACACAGCACCCCAGAGATGGCCATAGCTATCGCCCAGGCAGCCGGGGTGAAAAAGCTGGTCCTTTTCCATCACGATCCTATGCATGATGATAACACCCTGGCCGAGATCGAAAGAAAAGCCCGGGAAGCCTTACCCGAAACTATCCTCGCCTATGAGGGGCTGACTATCCAACTGTAAGCCCGCCGCGACGACCATGCTGCAAAAGTGCAGATGAGACGCAGGGCGAGATGCCGTCTTGCCCCACACAACCCCCAATTTTGTGCTATACCTCATAGTCCGATTTGACAAAACGCGGATAGTGCGTTATGATTTTATGCACACGTGTGCATAAGCTGGAATCGCGGGGCTATGGACAGCCCCTCGAGAACCGCTCAGATCAAAACGGAGGATAAAAATGCCAGAGGAACCAAAATACTTTACGACAGATCACCCCGGTGTGGTCTTTGAGAACACGGCTGTGGGCCGTCTGAAGAAGGAGATTTGGGAGGCCCGCGACGAGGAAATTGACGCCATTCTGGCCGAGTACCACATGCCCTCACCTTGTGAGTGGGCCAAGCCAGGCTCCTACATCCAGACGACGGTGCGTCATGACCTGGTCGAGCAGCGCCGCAAGAACGATATTGTGCTCATCCCAGTAGGCAGCACCGAACTGCACGGTGACCACACCGTCAGCGCCACTGATACGCTGTTCGTCAGCCAGATTGCTGAGGGTGTGCGCCGCTATTTCGCAAAACAAGGCCGCCCGCCTGCGCTGGCCCTGCCCCCACTGATGTACGGCTCTCACCCTTACCACCACATCGGTATGCCAGGCACGGTCATCATCCGCGACCACGTCGCTGTCGAGTTCATGGTAGATGTGATGCTGGGCCTGTGGAACGATGGCTTCCGCAAGCAGATCATCCTCAACAACCACGGGCAACTCTGGGTGTTGGAGGAAGCACTGCACGAGTTCTGCAAGCGGTACCAGTTGCCAGGCATCTACCGTGTAATAGACTGGCACCGCGCTGTGCGCGAGTTCTTCAACACCAAGGACGAGGGCGGTCGGTGGGATACCAATTTCGTCCACGCTGATGAGTCAGAGACCTCCCTGGGCCTCTACCTTTTCCCCGAAATGGTCAAGATGGAATACGCTGTGGACACGGAAGGTGTGTCCTTTTTACCGGATGGTCACCTGGACAAGTCCGTAGATCCGTTCCGCCGGCCATGCCGTTGGTCAGAGGGTGAGGGACACGCCGCCATCGAGATCGCCGGGACACCCGAAGGCGTGGTGGGCAAGCCTACCCTCGGCGAGGCGTACAAGGCCAAGCGACCGTTGGCCGCTATCTTGCGCTACCTGACCCTGCTCATTGATGAAATCCTGGAAGCCTTCCCACCCGGCACTGTCCCGCCGACCGAGATGGTGACCCTTCGTTCGGAAGAAGAAATAAAGCCCTACCTGAAGGAACCCATGAGCCCCGGCTGGAAGACGGTCTACGGGCTGCCCAAGATCGGCCAACAATAGAACTGCTGTTTTGAGAAGAGGCGCAGCATAAGCTGCGCCTCTTCAGTTTTAGCTTTTCGACCACGCGCGGGCGGCCCTCAACAGGGCGTCAATGTTCTCCGGTGGTGTACCCGGTGAGACACCTCCCCCAAAGGAAAGGATCATCCCCCCGCCTGGGGCCCCCTTGTCCAGGCACTCCAGCGCCCATCGCTCCACGACCTCAGGCGGTTCGCGTACCCCCACCTCCAGCGGCGGCACGTTGCCCATCACCGCCACTCGATGCCCCATTCGGGCCTTTACCTCAGCGATGTCCATCTCATGGCTCAAGTTAAAGACGTCAAAGTGAGCCTCGGCCAGGCTTCCGACCAGGTGCATACAGGGGGTATCATTGTGGTAGACGCGGATCAGGCCACTGAACTCGTCAAAGATGCGCTGCAGGTGCGGGTGAACAAGCTCCTCATAGTGCCGCTTTGAGACCATACCGACGATGTCATCCAGCAGCATGATACCTTCCGGCTGGCGCAGGGTATCGAGTTGAGCGTGCAGCCAGTGGATGAGGGTGGTGGTAACGGTCTCGAGGAAGCGGGTCACCTGCTCGGGGTTGGTGATGAGCTCCATCAACAGATTGGATATGCCCACGATCCAGCCCGCCGTGGTCATTGGGCCGCGAGCGCAGACCATCCTGATGCCCAACCCTTCAGCCTGCAGGCGTTCCTCCATCACTTCGTAGAGGCGGAGGATCAGGGGCATCAGACCAGCTTCCTGCGGGTCGGCTGGCCTCGCCTCGGCCCAAAAGGCCAGGTCGGTGATCACCGGCTCGATAGAGGGAGGCTGGCTGGAGTGAAACAACACCTTTGTGCCAAAGGCGGATGGTTCGGCGGCCATGCCGTATTCGACCCAGAAGCCAGGGAGCCAGACCGCCTCGGGAAACCGATCCAGCAACCCCAGGTTGATTTCCAGCCACTGATCAGGGAAAAGGAAATAATCGCGGGTGTCCATCCCGACGTAGCCAGGCAGCCAGGGGCTGTCCACGATGAGCCCTACCGGCACCGGATCCGGCTCTTCCAGCCGGGCAGCCTGCTTGAAGCATTCCCAGGGTGTGGTCATCTGTCCCCTTTCATTCAGCGTCTAGTTGGCGGGCCATGGCCTCGGCCTCGGCCCAGCTTGCGGCGATACGCTTGTGGATGATACCAGTGGTGATGTGGTTGCAGCCCTGAGGCAGTTCGCCGTCCCACAGCAAACAGACCTTGTACCTGGCAGCCACCTCATAGCGTGCTGCTAGGTCCTGCATTTCAGGATTGCCAAAGTTGATGGCATAGATGCCTGGCGTCGAGGCAAAGGCCTCGAACAACTGGTCCCCCTTGCCGCAGAAATGACCCAGAGCGCCGTCGAGGGCTTGGGCGATCTGAGCGTTATAGGGCACGCAAAACTCCCGGTACATCGCCCCCGAGAGCATCACCGCCGAGTCGTCCACGATGCGAGCGCTCCCACGGTAGCGATAGGAGAAGGTGTAACCAACGCCCCCCGGCTCTCCAGACATCTCTTTGTGACGCCTCATGAAAGCGATGTAGACCTCGGTCAGGAACCCCAACAATTGATGAACCAGGTCGGGGTCCTCGATGACCGCCAGGAACAAATCGCTGCTGACGATGCTGGAAGCAAGGTTAAAGGGCCCCTGGGGATCGGGGCAGCCAACACGCACCACTTGCTTCAGCTTGGGATAGCGGGCCAGCGTTTCTACGAAATAGGCATCGGTCTCCCAGACCTGGCGGCCAAGGCCCTGGTTCAAGTCGGGCAGACCCCGCTGGATCATAGCCCGCACCGCGTCACGGTCGGGCAGGGGCACGGTCCAGGGCATTTCGTCTGCCTGCTGTTGGTAGTCGCAGCCCAGGAGCGAGGGGATGATGACCAGGCCATAATTGGGCCGGATGGTATAAGCGCGGTCGTCTTTGAGCAAAGCGCCCTCGTAGGCCCGCCATAGCTCGGCCACCAGCATTTTGGCTGGGGTACGGAAGGCTTCGCCGTAGGGGACCTGGGGCCAGCCGGGCGGCCAGTCGTGCTGAACGTGGCGCCAATCGTCGCGGCAGGTGACAATGGTCGTGCGGCGGTCAACGGGCCTGTACTCCCAGGCCGCTGCCTGGCGGGCTTCGGCGGCCAGCACACGGTCCACGTCCACCAGATTCTCCAAAAGTTCCAGATAGATTTCAGGGGCGAAACCTGACTGCATAATGATTCTCCCTCAAAAGGCTGCGACTACACAGCGGACCGTTACAGAAACCAACACGATAAACCCACCGATGAAAGCCCACGGCCCGGGTGTTTCTCCCATCAGAAGGAATACCCATACCGGGTTGAGCACAGCCTCGACGGTTTGGATCAATATGGCTTCAACCGCAGTGACGTGCTTGATGGCCATAGAATAAAGAGCGTAGGAAAGCCCCGTCTGGAACACACCCAAAAGGACGAGCCCTGCCCAACTGGAAGCGCTGGGCGTTGCTCTGAACATGAAAGGGACGCCGATCAACGCCGTGAGGATGTTTCCGAGAAGCACGGACTCCAGAGGTGAGTCGCTTTTCTGTTTGCGCATCAGGAGAACAAAGCCGGCAAAGGTCACACCGCTTGAAATGGCACATACATTTCCCCAAAAGCCCCCGATTGTAAGGTCGTCGAGAAAAAACAGGACCATTCCGCCTATTACTACAAGAATGGCGATCCAGTCGAGCCGTGTAGCTCGTTCTCCCAAAAACCATGCACCGAAAAGGGCTATATAAATGGGTGCGGTGTACTGTAACAAGATGGCGTTGGCTGCAGTGGTCAGTTTGGTAGCTACAACGAACGAGATCACGGTTACAGTATAAGCAATCGCTCCACTGACCTGTATAGGAGACCAAGTTATATGAGGACGACGGAGAACGACCAACAGGAAGAGCGCTGCAATAGCACTGCGCGCGCCAGCAATAGCAATCGGGTTCCAGGAAACCCATTTGATTAGCAACCCACCCGAGCTCCACAGAATGGCCGTCACAATGAGGAAACCGATGGCCTTATACCGTCCCCCCCCGGATGCATCAATCAACACACAGTTCATGCCCGTTAGATCCTCTCTTTAGCCTGTCTCAACCTCCAGACCCGAGCCGATGATGGCCCACCTGCCCCCATAATCGCGTGTCGCTATTATACACCAACTTTGAGCAGGACGCCAAGTCATTTGGTCCGACTGGTAAAATCCTGACAATTTGGGAAAAATCAATGTAATCTATTTTAAAAATTTAGGATCATATCTTATTGAGGCTATCATGTATCCTTGACCTTTCCAAGTTTGGTAGAGATTTAAGAAAACACTCTTGACAGAGGAGTGAATATATAGTATAATATTTCACATGGAGACTACAATTCGCATCATGGGCGAAAAGATCCGTCAGTTGCGACTGGACAACCGGCTGACTCTGGAAGAAGCAGCCGAACGAGCGGGTTGTACCCCTGGCTTTCTCTCTCAGGTAGAGAGAAACCAGGCTGTACCCTCCATTACTATGCTCTACGCCATCGCCCACGCCCTTGGTGTCGAAGTGACCCACTTTTTCCCCAGGATGACCCGTGGCGTCAAAGTCGTCCGGGCTGACGAACGCGAGACATTTCGCTTTGAAGGTTCTTTTATCATCTACTCACTCCTCTCAACCAGTTTCCCCGATCGGAAACTCGAATCTCTGCTGGTACAAATTAACCCTGTGGATGGGGCCTTGCCAGCCGACGAATTCCGCTCCCATCCCGGTGAAGAGTTCGCCTACGTGTTGGAGGGGACTCTGCGCCTGTGGATCGGCGATGCGATCTATGATCTGGATCCGGGCGATAGCGTCCATTTCAAATCTACTGTGAAACACCGCCTAGAGAACCCGGGAGACAACCCGATGGTAGCCCTCTGGGTGCTTACTCCACCTGTCTTCTAATCGCTGAGGCAACAACAAACTTTGAGGAACTGCGCGCCACTTACTCGAACATTAAGGAGAAGTTGTGCAGAGCCTTGGTAAACATCTCAAAGCCTTGCGCAAAGAGCGGGGGCTCACCCTGGTCCAGTTGGGCCAACAAGTCGGCTTATCGGCCAGCTATTTGTCTCAGATCGAACGAGGCGTGACCATGCCCTCCCTGGCTAGATTGACGGCCATTGCCAGCTCCCTGGATGTGGAGGTGAGATATTTCTTCGAGGATGCTGCCTCCTCCCTCTGTATCGTCAAGTCGAATCAAGGCAAAAGGCTAGAGAACACAGCCGATGTCCTTGTGGAACTCTTGTCGGCGGATCCAACGGACAAAAAGATACAACCGTATCTTTTGGCGTGTCAGCCGGGCGCATCATGGGACCAGCTTCCTACTCGTCCCGGGGAGGAAATAGGCTTTGTCCTCAAAGGCCAACTGACGGTCATTGTGGGCGAAGAGACCTTTGTGTTGGAAGCTGGAGACAGCATTCATTACCAAACGCATCAGCCCCATTCCTGGCGAAACGAGGCAGACGAAGAGTGCATCGTCGTCTGGGCCATCTCGCCTCCCATTTCAGAGATTGAGCTTGAGGTGATAGGCTGCCTGCAAAGAAAGGAGGTGAATAAAGTTCAATAACCTAATTTTTCGTACGGATATGGGGTTCAGAAACCACCAATTAAACAAGGAGGAGGAAAAATGTCTAGAATCAGAAAGTGCACCATCATCGTCAGCGTGCTGACCATCGTGGCCATGGTCCTGCCAGCCGCGGCCGGGGCTGCTCCGTTGAGCCAGGGTGAGAGCTACACGGTGCAGAAGGACGACAGCCTGTGGGTTATTGCCGAGAAGTACCTGGGCAATGGTGCGGCCTTTATGGCCATTGTGCAGGCCACCAACGCCAAACATGCCGAGGACGACAGCTTTGCCGAGATCACGAACGCGTCCCTTATCCAGCCGGGATGGAAGCTCTGGGTCCCTGGCAAAGAGGAAGCCGAAAGCATGCTGACTGCTCTTCCGCCAGCGCCCGAAGCAGGGAAGCGGGCCCTCAATGTCACCTTTGCCTGGCCCACCTACATTGACCCTGCTGTTGGGTCTGACTTCTCCAGTACATCTTCTCTGTGCAACCTGTACGATACTCTCGTTTTCCCCAATACCGCAGGCGGGGTGGACCCCCAACTCGCAGAGAGTTGGGAGGTTGCAGACGACGGCCTCACTTGGACCTTCCATCTCAAGGAGGGGGTCAAGTTCCACAACGGGAGCGAGCTGACGGCCAGTGACGTTGCCTTCAGCATGAACCGCATCCTGGAGATCGGTGAGGGGCTCGCCTATGTGTTCCTGGGCACTGTCGAAAGTGCCACCGCCGTAGATGACTACACTGTCGAGTTCAAGCTTACTGCACCGAGTGGCCTCTTCCTCATCAGCCTGATCCGCCTGTACGTTGCTGACGAAGAAGAAGTGATGGCCCATATCGTCACCCCGGGACCGTACGGCGACAAGGGTGACTACGGCAAGGAGTGGTTGCTGACCCACGACGCCGGCTCCGGTCCCTATAAGGTAGTAGAGTTCCCATTGGAAGAGTATCTCCTGATGGAAAAGTACGACGGCTGGTTCGGGACATTCCACCCGAACGCGCCCGACGAGGTCCGCTACATCGCCACCACTGAGACGGCCACCGTGCGGACGCTGGTGGCGCGGCGCGAACTGGAGATCACGGACCAGTGGCAAACCATTGAGGCGCTGGAGTCCCTCGACAAGATAGAAGGGGTTGATGTGGCCGCCTTCCCGGTCCTCACCGAATTCTACTACATGGTCCACACCAAGAAGCCACCGACAGACGACGTCCACTTCCGCCGGGCCATGGCCTACGCCTTCGACTATGACGCCGCCGTGGCTCTGGAGTGGACTGGGACGCAGCAATCACGTGGGCCAGTCCCAGCGATCACGGCCGGCCACAACCCAGACGTCTTTGTCTTCCAACGTGACCTTGACAAAGCACGGGCAGAGCTGGCCCAGTCGCAGTACGCTGACCAACTCGACGAGTACCCGGTGGAACTCCACTGGATCACCGAGGTACCTGCCGAGGAAAAGTGGGCCCTTCTCTTCCAGGCCAACATGGCCGAGATCGGCATCCCCGTCGAAATCGTTGGCACGCCGTGGTTGTCCGTGGTCGAGGAGATGGCCAGCCAAGAGCTGAGCCCTCACATCGTGACCATCTACGTCTCGGCTGACTTTCCTGAGTCCGGCTCCCTGCTGAAGGTGCGCTACCACTCTGATGCTGCCGCCACCTGGTCGCAGAACGAGTGGCTGCTGGATGCTGACCTGGATGCAAGGATCGACGATGCCCTGGCCACGGTAGATCAGGAGCAACGGTACGCCAAGTACAGGGAATTGCAAAATTACATTGTGGATCTTTGCCCATCCCTCTTCCTGTACGACCAAGTGCAAAAGCACGCTTACCAGTCGGCTTATGTGGACTGGCCTGCGGCACGGGGAGAGGTCATCCCGGTGATGGGTTACACCATGTTCGCGCCCACGATCGGGGTCACCGGGCCATAGGTGCTACACATGCGCCAAAACTGAGCCCCTGAGGGGCCTCAATCGGCCCCTCAGGGGCTTTGGCTGAATTTCTTGTCGAGGAGGATAGATGAGTTTTTTTGCTTTCCTTGTTCGTCGCGCCATCCATTCCATCTTTGTGCTGTTGGGCCTCTCCGTAGTGATCTTTGTCATCTCCCGGATCATGCCTGGTGATCCGGCCAGGATGGCCGTGGGTGCCAGAGCGCCCCAGTGGGTAGTAGATAACCTGCGCGAACAGATGCATCTCGATGAGCCGCTTTACGCTCAGTACTACTACTGGCTGCGCGACGCCTTACACGGCGATTTTGGCATCTCTCTGGTGACACGGCGCCCGGTGGCCGATGACATCAAAGAGTTTTTCCCCGCAACGTTCGAATTGGCCCTCCTGGCGGGCTTTATCAATGGGGCCGGGGGCATCTTTCTAGGAACAGTCTCTGCCCGGCATAAGGACAAGTGGATTGACAACATCGTCCGTGTCATTTCCTATCTCGGCGTAGTGACCCCCTCTTTCGTCTTTGCCATCCTTTTTCTTCTCCTCTTTGGTATGGCCCTGAAGTGGATGCCAACAATGGGCAGGCTCAGTCCAGTGGTCTCGCGCCCGCCAACCATCACCGGCCTCATCACCATAGATTCCTTGCTGACTGGCAATCTGACTGCTTTTCTCGACGCCCTGTGGCACCTGATCCTGCCCGCCCTCGCTCTGGCTATGGGCGGACTGGCCCAAGAGGCCCGCATCACCCGCTCGACCATGTCCGACAACCTGACCAAGGACTATATCGCATCTGAACGCGCCCTGGGTATCCCGGAGAAGGCGATCATGAGAAAGTTCTTGCTCAAACCTTCCCTGATCCCGACGGTCTCGATACTCGGTCTCGATTTCGCTGCTACGCTGAGCAGCGCCTTTCTGGTTGAGTTGATCTTTAACTGGCCCGGCATATCCCGTTATGGGATTAACGCCATGTTGCGCAAGGACCTGAACGCCATCGCCGCGGTCATCTTGATCCTCGGTGTGGTCTTTATCGTCGTCAACATCCTGGTTGACATCGTCGTCACTCAACTCGATCCCAGAATCCGGCTGGCTCCAGGAAGGGGTGAATAACATGACAGTGCAAACAAAGAACCCAACCCCTTCGGCTCCGCTCAGGGCAGGCCTGACCAAGAGCAATACGATGGAAAACCTTGGCCGCAATTGGTACAAGTTCTCGCGCAATCCAATGTCCATCGTCGGGCTGTGTACGGTCTCCCTCGTCGTTTTCCTGGCCGTCTTTGCTCCACTGGTCGCTCCGTACCCGCAGCACGCCAGCGCCTTCGTAGACTTTGCTAATGCCAGTCTAGCTCCCGGCTGGCGCTATCCGTTCGGAACTGATGTTATGGGCCGGGATATTCTGAGCCGGGTTTTCTTCGGTTTCCGCTTTTCGCTCACGATGGGGGTGGTCGTCCTGACCCTCGTCGTCCCGCCGGGAGTGACACTGGGACTGATCGCTGGCTACAACCAGGGAACCTGGCTGGACACGGTGATTATGCGCATCACGGACATTTTCCTGGCTGTACCACCGCTGATCTTGGCTCTAGCCATTTGCTCCGTTCTCACCCCCAATCTGTTCAACGCCATGTTGGCCGTCTCCTTGATGTGGTGGCCATGGTACACCCGGCTGGTCTACGGACTCGCCTCCACCCTGCGGAACGAGTTCTTTGTCAATTCCGCCGAGGCGCTGGGAGCCAGCAAGTTCCACATCATCTTCAGGGAGATCCTGCCCAACTGTATCTCGCCCATCTTTACCAAGATGAGCCTCGATATGGGGTGGGTCATTCTGATCGGCTCCTCGCTTAGCTTTGTGGGGCTGGGTGTGCAACCACCCAAGCCCGGCCTGGGGACCATGGTCTCCGATGGAGCCAGATACCTGCCGGACCAGTGGTGGATTTCCGTCTTTCCTGCTCTGGCCATCGTGGTCGTTGTCCTCGGCTTTAACCTGTTGGGGGACGGCCTGCGCGATATGTTCGCCGCCGAGGAGGTCTGAGATGAGCACTTTGAACCTTCGACAAGCTCAGGACAGCGCTGGGCTCAGTGCAAGCACTCCCCCACTGCTAGATATCAAGGATCTGCACGTTCATTTCGACGTCTACGGAGGCACACTGCAAGTCCTGGATGGCGTGAATTTTACCGTGCGCAGCGGGGAGAAGGTCGGCCTCGTCGGTGAGACCGGTTGCGGTAAGACAACGACGATGAAGTCCATCCTGCGTATCTTGCCTATGCCACCAGCCCGCATCCCCGGCGGAGAAATCTATTTCAAGGGACGGGATGTCCTCAAGATGAGAGGGGACGAACTACGGCAGGTGCGAGGCAAAGCCATCTCGATGATCTTCCAGGATCCGACGGCTGCGCTCAACCCAGTCTTTACCATCGGCCAACAACTGGAGGCCGTGGTCAAATACACAGCGGAAGGGCAAAAACTATCCAAAAAGGAAATCCGGGAACGAGCCACCATCCCCTTGAAAGAGGTGGCCTTGCCCGACCCGGAACGGATGCTGGACAGCTACCCCATCCAACTCAGCGGCGGGATGCGAAAGCGGGTCTGCATCGACATGGCCCTGGTCGCCAGCCAGGAGTTGCTCATCGCCGACGAGCCGGGCAACTCTC
>Ga0180437_10008642_pt1 | contig 12870 bp, 15 predicted proteins | sample SS_ome_4_FD_132410 | JGI IMG/M metagenome (GOLD analysis project Ga0180437, IMG submission 132410) | Hypersaline lake sediment archaeal communities from the Salton Sea, California, USA - SS_3_D_1 metaG | ecosystem: Environmental > Aquatic > Non-marine Saline and Alkaline > Hypersaline >...
GAGGAGCCAGCTGAAACCCCTATTAGTGACCCTGAGCTGGCCAAGGAGTATCCGCTGAGGCTCTTAACCGGCGGGAGAGCGCGAGAGTACTATCATTCGGAATGGCGCCAGGTCGACTCAGTACGCCGGCGACGCCCTGACCCCATGATGCAGATTAATCCGGCAACTGCCGCAAGTTTGGGCATTGATGAAGGTGATTGGGTATGGATAGAGACCCTAAGGGGTAGAGTGCGGCAAAAGGCAGAGTTTGTGGATGGTATAGACCCTGGCGTAGTTAATGCTGAGCACGGATGGTGGTTTCCTGAGCTTCCCGGAGAGGAGCCCTGCCTACATGGTGTCTGGGAAAGTAATATCAACGTGGTTCTTAACGATGACCCTGAGGTATGTAACCAGATAACAGGGAGCTGGCCACTGAAGACAGCCCTTTGCAAGGTCTATAAGGAAGGATAAGCCATGAAAAAAGAGGAGTTTGTTACTCATAGTGATATATATCCAGCGTATGCCGGATTGTTCCATGCTTTCCAACTCATCAATAAAGCTCATGTCGTCATGTTAATCGAGGAAGCGATAATAACCAAAGAAGACGGTGCCAGGATTTTAGGTGCACTGCTGGAAATAGACAAAGAGGGTGAGAACCTTAAACTGGATCCGCACTTAGAGGACATTTACCTGAACATAGAACAGCAAATTATTGAGCGTATTGGGGAGGATATCGGGGGGGGAATGCATACCGGCAGAAGCAGAAACGATTTATACGCATGTGCATATAGAATAATCCTCAGAGACAAGCTATTAAGAATAATGCAAGAGGTCAATAAAATCAGAGAGTCATTATTGAATCGAGCAGGCGAACACTACGATACGGTAATGCCCGGATTTACCCACACACAACCAGCTCAGCCGACCACTCTAGGTCATTACTTTCTGGCGATAGGAGACTCGTTAGAAGAAGATTCCAGCCGGATTAAAGACGCTTATAAAAGAACCAATTTAAATCCTCTCGGTGCCGCTGCCTTCGCTGGCACAGGGTTCCCCATAAATAGAGTGAGAACCACAGAGCTGTTGGCTTTCGATGGTATTGTTGAAAACAGCTTAAAGTCTGTGAGTGACTACAGCTATATGGTGGAAGCTCTATCCTCCCTGGCCATTCTCATGGGAAATATAAGTCGGTTTGCCGGAGACCTGATTACATGGAGTACACCCGCATTTGGGATGGTTGAGCTAGACGATTCATTCGTAGGTATTAGTAGTATTATGCCCCAAAAAAGGAACCCGGTTACGGCCGAATTTATTAGAAGCCTTACAGGTGAAGTAAATGGGAGCCTTATTAAAGCTCTGACAATTATCAAGGGGATTCCCAGCGGTTTTAATATGGATCTTCTTTATCTTGGGGGTTGTTTAGGAGTTTTTGGAGTAGTGCATTCATGTATGCGCGTGCTGAATGGGATAATCTCAACATTGAGAGTCCACAAGGATAAGATGGGGAAAAGGGCAACGGATGGGTTCTCAATATCCACAGAACTTGCCGATACTTTGGTTAGAGAGAAAGGGATATCGTTCAGAACTGCACATCGAATTATCGCAGCCGCAGTTAAAATGGCTCTTGAGCAAGGGCAAGATAATATTACAACCGACTTAATAAATCAAGCCGCCAAAAAGGTTATTGGCAAAACAATTGAGCTTAAAAATGAGAAAATGTCGGTAAGCATGCCACAGATTCTGAGGATAAGAAAATCAAATGGGGGGGCATCCCCAATAGAGGTGCAGAGGATGCTCAAGAGCAGACAAGCGGGGCTTAATAAAGAAAATTTATGGGTCAAACAGGAAATAGACAGGATTGAGAATTCTAAAGTGAAACTAACGAGGGTCGTAATTAATTCCAGCGCCTAAACTGCTGAAATTGCCTCTGATAAGAGCTGCGGGTTAGATAGTCAGACTGAATAACAGCCCAAAAGTTCTTTGCTCCGTCCACTGAGCCCCACCAAAGATGACGATATCTAGAACTCCTCTGAAGCCCGCTACGGGTAGGACAGGACCTAGTTGCTCCTAGGACTATATTTCTCAAGGGCACTGTAGAAAGCCTTCCAGAAGGGATCGACTATCGGATGCTCAAGCCTCTTCTCCTTCCCCCCTTCTACGAGAACCATTCCACTTCCCGGCTTGGTCAATTCCCCGACGACAGAAGACTTGGTATTCTTTTGAGTCAAAGCCTCCACCACTTTCTGGGCTTTATGTTCCCGGCAGGCGATGATTAGCGTACCTTCACTGATAGAGGCATAGGGGTCAATGCCAAAAAAGCTGCACATCTCCTCAACGCAGTCTTCAACTACAATGTGTTCCTTTTCTATCCTCACCTCGAGACCAGCCGCCTGAGCCAGTTCATATAAGCCACCCCACACCCCACACTCAGTGGCATCATGCATAGCGGTAACCCCGTTTTCTCTTACCCCCACACCTATTGCAGTCATAGCATCCTCCACCACTGACATCTTATAAAATATCTTCTGTGCCCTATGGCTAAAGTCATGACCGAATTTCTTCTCGATAAGCTGGGGAAACATGGTGGCAAAGATACCTGTCGCCTCAATAGCCGGTCCCTTGGTGATAATTATCTTATCTCCAGCCGTCGCTAGCTTGGGGGTGACATACTCATTCTTCTCACCGATGCCTACGATAGTAGCTCCACCTACCATAGGAAAGTGGCAATTCTCATATCTGGCAGTATGACCACAAATGACGGAGATGCCCAACCGCTTACACTCCCGATGCATGGTGTCCCATACTGTCTCCAGTTGCTCCTTGCTCATCTCCATCGGGAGGTTCAAATCTATAGACAAAAACTTGGGCTTTAGGCCACAGGTCACAGCATCAGAAGCCAGGATGTGAATAGCAAACCAAGCTGCCCTCTCCCAGCCATACTCAGGGACGATAAAAACGGGGTCGGTTGTAAATGAAACTGCCTTGTCCCCGATTTCTACAATCCCCACATCCACCCCATGTTGTGGTCCCACCAACACCTTTTCACTCTTGGCCCCTATCCGGGGGAATATAAGCTCGTTGAAGATTGCCGGTGAGATTTTGCCAATTTCAGGGATTTCATTTACTTCCATTGCCCCTCCTTTACTTCTAGCATATTAGTCTTCAATAGCTAATCCAAGCGCTTCCGCAGCTACTGCCCGATTGGAGATGTCTAGTGCCTCACTTATACTTTTACCTCTTAACATCTCGGTGACCATAGAGCTAGTAGCGATGGCAGCCCCACAGCCGAAGGTCTTGAATTTAGCGTCAGTAATAGTGCTATCATACTTTTATGTAAAGTTCCATGATATCGCCACATACCGGGTTCCCGACATGACTAATGCATCGGGGTTTTCTATCTCCCCCACATTCCTTGGGTTCTTGAAGTGCTCCATCACCTTTCCACTATATAGTGACCACACATCACGCATACTCCCCCCTGCTTCCTATTAGGACTCTACTTGGATGAGATCCTTCATCCCTCCACAACCACCAAGATGACTAGATGACGTCTCGATATAGAAAGGATAGTCACAGCGGTCTGCGAAGCAAGAGTCTTTTGTTGTAAATCCCAACCGTTCTGGGTTGATTCCTTCCTCTTCGAGTGCCCTTCCCACATAGTAATCGGGGCGAATGAAATGGAGCCACTGTGAGGCAGCTTCCTGAACCTGTTCCACTCCGTAACCCTTCTCAGTGATCAGGTAAGCTGATAGTCCCCATACACTGCGGGCAAGGTTACACTCACAGCAGCACGTGCTCATCGGGTACTTATCACAGCATGGGGCCACTGGTGAACTCAATGCTGAGTCCCGGGTTGCTTGTTCCTCAGCAGAGAGTGCTATGGAGTTGTACCAATTAATAAACTGTTGCGTGTTCTCAAGAGACAATGGGATCCCGTAACTAGTCGCTGTCCCCTCTCCGGGGATGATTTCGCCCCAAATCTGCGCGGTCGGGTCAGGCCCTGCCTCTTCGAGAGGGTTACCACAGGCCAACAGCATCATCCCGAGGCCCAAAATCAGGAAAAACCCCATACCTAGCAAAATCGTCAGTCTGATTAGTCTCACCAGCATCATTCAAGCCCCCCTTTCGAGGACATCTAAGTGTCCTACTAAGAGTCTCTACTTTTTCTATTACCCTATCTTCTCAACAGCGGTGACATAGCTCTGAGCTTGGCAACAATTCCAGGCAGGACATCCAAAACCCTCTCTATCTCCTCCTCAGTAGTCCACTTACCTAAACTAAACCTTAACGAACCGTGTGCCTGTTCAGGAGAAAGCCCCATTGCTAAGAGCACATGGGACGGCTCGAGGCTTGATGAACTGCAGGCGGAGCCAGTAGAAGCGCAGATACCTTCCAGGTCAAGGTTTAGAAGCATTGACTCCCCCTCTACAAAATCAATACTTATGTTAACATTGTTGGGCAATCTAGTTACCGGATGACCGTTTAAGCGAGAGTGGTCAATACGCCCTAAGAGACCGCTAATTAGCCTGTCACGAAGGCAGGTCAGCCTTTCCGCTTCTCTGCTCATCTCCCGCTGTGAAACTTCCACAGCTTTGCCAAAGCCCACAATGCCAGGGACATTCTCCGTGCTCGCTCGCCGTCCTCCCTCTTGCTCACCACCATGTATAAATGGGAGCAGCTTTGTGCCTTTTCTAATATACAATGCTCCTACACCCTTGGGACCATAAAGCTTGTGTGCCGAGATAGAGAGTAAATCCACCCCAAGGGCATTAACATCCACCGGGACATGCCCTGCCGTCTGCACAGCGTCGGTGTGGAAATAGATTCCGGCTTCCCTAGCAACCTTGCCTATTTCAGCTATCGGCTCTATAGTGCCTATCTCGTTGTTAGCGTGCATAACAGAAATCAGAATGGTTCTATCAGTAATCGCTCTTCTGACGTTATCAGGAGCAACCAAGCCATACTCATCCACCGGGACATAGGTTACGTTGAACCCCCTCCTCTCCAAATACTTACATGTCTCTATCACTGCGTGGTGTTCAATAGAGCTAGTGATAATATGGTTTCCTCGGCTCTCATTGGCGAAAGCCACCCCCTTTAGAGCAAAGTTATCGGCTTCGGTGCCACCACTGGTAAAGACGATTTCCTGATCACGAGCACCCATGAACTCAGCAACCTTGGTCCTGGCTTCTTCAATAGCCTCTTTTGCCTCCCATCCGTAGGAATAAATGCTCGAAGGGTTGCCGAAGGCATCACTAAAATAGGGTAGCATTATCCTCACCACCTCTGGGTGTGTCGGCGTGGTGGCAGCGTAGTCGAGATATATCCTTCCCATAATTCCCTCCAAAATGTTAGCCTGCACCCTGCCCGGGGCAGGGCAAAATTTGAACGTGTAGCCCTGTCCCAGACAGTTTTTTGCTTTCTCCTTATCCTATTCCTCTATGTCCTGCTTTGTACCAGTTGTAGCTATTCTATCTTGCGCTCCTCAAGGTTCTTAAAGGTTATGCCTGATTCTATTCCAGGTAGAGGCGCCACCGGCTCACTAAGCAGGAACTCTCCCTTTCGTATCCACTCCTTCAGCATCTGGGCAATCTCCAGCGCCTTGGAATAGCTGGATAGAGACGCGGTGGGCACTCGTTTCCCTTTAACTTCTATCTGTCCACTCTTGAGCAGTGCATAACTAACCTCTCCCAGAACATCTGGCTTCCTCTCAGGGTAGGACTCGGAGTAATCTACAATAGGAGCCAAAATGTCGGCATCCCTGACAGCCGCATGGTACAGAATCTCCTCGGAAAGTATTGGTATAGGCACCCCGATGCCCACTGTTATAGTGCAGCCGTAACCAAGCATGGTCGTCCCCCGGAGCCACTCAGTCTTCATCTGCTTCAGGTCACCGATTACAGCCAGCGTCCCCGCCGGTCGCCTCGGTACGCCGTTATCAGAGCGAAGCACACTCGGAGCATGCTGAGTCCCCTGCCAGGCAACAAAGCCTATACCACCACCGAGGAATATCTTGGTTCCAATGCCAATAGTCTGATAATAAGGGTCATTTAGCAACGGAGATAATTGCCCGGCACTGCAATAATTGGCGTTACCCAGCTTGGGTTTTAGAACCCCCATATAGGTGTAGATTGTTTTATCTGACAGGTTGACGGCAACATTGTAGTTCTGGTAGGCATTCCTGGGGTTAAACAACACCACCTCATTAAGGTCTTTTAGGTTAATCCAGGCTTCCAGCTTCCTCTTGGGATAGCAGTCTGTACCATAAGCATTGGCTACCAGTCTGACATCCTTGCCAGCAACAAGCTCTTCAATGACGTGCCCGCCACCGTAGTTGAACTCTCCCGGATGGACTCTATTCCTGGGGTCGTCATCGGGTATAGCAGTAGCCCCAATAAAGATGTCTACCGCGGCGAGACCGGCATAAGCTGGAACGTCATTGAGATAAACTCGGCCGCCACCAAGCTTTATTCGTGGCTTAGCATGTCCTATATTGAGATAGGCGGCAGAAGAACACATGGGGCCAAAAGTCCCGGTTGTTACCACGTCTACTTCCTCGGCTGCCTTGTCTACCCCCTTCTCTGCCACAACATTAATTATTTCCTCCGCAGTAACTACTACTGCCTCTCCTTTGCGGATTTTTTCATTAATTTCAGCGATTGTTTTCGCCATGTGTTACCCTCCTAGACTTCATGGTTGATACTGTCTTAGCCCTTGCGGGCAACACATTAGCCATAGCATCACCACTCTCATACGTTCTATCCAACTTCCTGGTTCTGCCCAAGTAAGCTTGCCCTCATTTTCTGGCATCTTTTCTACTCCTTCGATGTCCTTACCTATACATGGGAAACGTATTTGTCCCAAATACCTATCAATTAATGCCAATATTTGCTCCCTTTATTCAGCCGGTCACAATTATCGGAGGGCTGAATTTATATGTAGTACATGGGTTGCCCCTTCCTCCGTTGGCGCTCTATCAGGTCTTGCAGCGTTGTCAATTCCAGAACTCCGTCCATTGCCGTCTTCAGCTCACTCCATATATCACGAGTGACACAGAATGCGGAGCGACCACATATTGCGGGATTAGCGACACACTTGACTGGGGCAAGCGAGCCCTCAAGCAGTCCAATCACCTCGCTTAATCTTATCTGCTCCGGGGACTTAACCAGCGAGACTCCACCTCCGACGCCCCGAGTGCTTCTTATTATGCCCCCTTCTATCAGAGGGGTAATAAGATGCTCCAGATACGGTAGTGATATCTGCTGCCTCTGGGCGATGTCTTTCAATGGTACTGGCTCCTCCCTGTCGTGAAGGGCTATATCCAGGAGTGCCCTGGTTCCATACCGTCCTTTCGTGGAAAGCTTCATTGACCTCTCCTTTCTGAAATTTGTTGACCAAAACACTATACTAAATACTTGACAAGTTTAATATACAATAATACAATAATACAAACTAGGAGGTTTGTCAATACTTAACCTTCAAATTGCCGGAAAGGAGGAAGGTAGACAAGTGCCAAAGGTCTAAATGTTCACTCCCGGTACGTTAGTTCCAAGTTTCTCGACCCCATGTGTCGATTGTCTAATACTAATAACTAGCCAAGGAGGTGAAGTATGGTACGCAAGCTTGCCACAGTAGTATTAATTCTAGGATTGGCTGGAATAGTGTTTGGTGGGATGTTCATTTTCCAGGGTATCACTAAAAGCAACGAACTAAAAGAGGCAATGCACCTAGAACAGATAACTCTTGGAATCGAGACAAACGAAGTTAAGAAAGGTGAAGTAATTGATACCGCCAAAGAAGCCCAAATTGCAGGTGACACCGTAAGGGAGCACCGACATGGCATAGCTCCAACCTATGGGGACCTGCTGGGTGGGGGAAAATTCGACGCCACGAATCCCCAGCAGTTGACCTACGCACAAGCCATGAACCTGGAGAACTATCTCTACCTGGCTGTTATGGGCTTCGGTCTCACTCAATCTGTTATTGCCAGTGGTGCCTTCATGATAATTACCGGACTTGCCCTTGGCAGTACCGGAGCAGCACTGCTCGGGCTGACAAGGACATCCTAGAGATATCAACAGATAGGCTAAGTAACCCTGTAAAAAGGAGGTAACTAAAGATGCCATACTGGATGTGTACATCATGCGGGCATTGCCTTAACACTACGGCACCTCCAGAGCAATGCCCCCATTGTGGCAAGACGTGTAGCTTCGCCGATGTTACCTGCTATCGGCCAGAATGTGGGGGCGAACAGAATGTGGATCCGCTCATCGCCAGCGCCTGCTACAACGAAGCAATGACAAGAAACAGGGTAAAGGCTGCTGGTCAGAGCTAGAACTTGAATGGGCCAGAATAAAAACGGTAAGGTGAGTACAATGCCACTTCCAGCACCGTAAGTTAACCAATGTCTTCACCTACCGTCAGATATGGCGAGGACTTTAGTTGCCAGTTTGCATAGTGGCTATGGCGATTTCCCATAGCGGAGTGCAAAGTCAGCTGGCGAGGCAATTTTAGTACCACCGCTGCTGATTTTCTTTTGATAAGAAGCGACTTATGCTGGCTTTGTAGCAATTGCCTCCCTTTAACCCAATAGAGACCAGTTACAACCAAGCGAGTGCCAACCTCTGAGCATAGAAAAGAACCGAGAGCAAGCTAGGGATTGCCTGTGTTATAATCCATCCGCAGGCACTTGCTGTATACAGAAAACTACCGCTTAAGGAAAGGTGTTCTGTTGAAGCATAGCAATAAGACTCAAATAATGAAGAATTCCTCTATTTTCTCCGGCTTGAGTGATGACGAAATCGCCGAGTTGGCTGGCCTGGCTGTCGACCGTAGTCTCGCACCCAATGAGTTTGTTTTCTGGGACGGAGACGCCCCGGAATGGTTTTATATCGTTGCTGAAGGCAAAGTTAAGGTTCTTAAACATTCCTCCTCAGGCAAGGAATTCATCATCGCCTTTTTCGGCCCTGGCGAAATGTTTGGTGAGGTGGCTGTTTTTGAGAATAAACCCTATCCTGCTTCAGCTCAAGCCGTAACTGAAGCCAAGGTCATAGGAGTAAAGAAAGATGACTTTCTATCTTTTCTAGCTAATCGTCCTCACGTAGCCCTGAAGATTATTGGTGTCTTGGGTGGGAGCCTCAGGGATGCGCAGAGCCGTCTCAGAGACCTTGCCGGGGAGAGAGTTGAGCAGCGCCTGGCCAGCGTGCTACTCATGCTTTCGGCAAAGCTTGGCCTCACCCTCCCCTTTACCCGACAAGAAGTCGCTGACATGGTAGGCACCACTACTGAGACAACAATACGGGTTATGAGCAGCCTAAGAGACAGGGGGATTATAGGCTCTGTTCGCGGTAAAGTGATCATTCTTGACGAACAGAAACTCAGGCTGCTAAGTGAAGGACCACCACAGGTATGAAGCTACAAGACTATTCTACAACTCCACCAACTTTTCTCCTCAACCAAAATAATTACTTAATAATTCGCCACTAACATGATTTAAATCATAGTCTTTGTTGTCAGTAAGTGTTACCATTGCTATGAAAGTAAAAACTTAAACACCCATCACTAGAGGAGGTATACCAATGACAAGCAAATGCCCTGGCCAAGATTCCCGGAATCTACGGGTGTCGCTACACAAATGCCCGAATTGTGGCGCTGAGATTGAAATCTTCTCCGACGAGATAAAAGTTAAGTGCCAGAAGTGCGGGGAGAATGTCTACCGTGAGAAGATACCTTCATGCATCGACTGGTGCGCTTCAGCCCGTCAGTGCCTGGGAGAGGAGAAATGGAAAGAGTTAAAGGAGGACTAGCCGGCCTTGACCTCTAATTAACATTAAGGAGGCAGGTAATGACAACAAAAACTATAAGGAAAATCGTAAGAATTGACGAAGAGAAGTGTAACGGTTGCGGCATTTGCGTGCCGGCATGCGCCGAGGGAGCCCTGCAAATTATTAATGGCAAGGCCAAACTCATCAATGAGGCATATTGTGATGGCCTCGGAGCCTGTCTCGGGGAATGCCCTCAAGGAGCCATTACCATTGAGGAGAGAGCCGCTGAGGAATTTGATGAAGAAGCTACTAAGCTCCATCTGGAGAAGGAGAATCATACTGCGGAAGGGCTTCCCTGTGGCTGTCCCTCGGCTACAGTGACTCAGTTTGAAAAGCGTGAGGTGACAGGCGAGGCACCAATAGAAGGAACAAGCCAGCTTTCACGGCTAAGTCACTGGCCAGTCCAACTTACCCTGGTTCCGCCGACGGCACCTTTTCTACAGGGAGCTGACCTAGTACTGGCGGCAGATTGCGTCCCTTTTGCCTATGCCCGGTTTCATCATGACTTCATAAAAGGACATGCCCTGCTGGTCGCTTGTCCCAAACTAGATGACTTCCAGGCCCACCTAAAGAAGCTGACCGAGATTCTGGGCAATTCATCTGTGAAGAGCCTGACCGTAGTGCACATGGAAGTACCCTGTTGCTCGGGACTGGTCCATATGGCAATACAGGCAATGAAGTTAGCTGGCAAAGACATTCCTCTTAAGGAGGTGACCATCGGCATTAAGGGTGACCTGAAGCCATAGTAAGGAGTTACAAAATGAAAAGGGGGTGCATTGATGAAGCCGACTGAGCAGTTAAAAGAGGAACATAAAGCCATAAAAGTAGCTTTAAGCATTCTGAGCAATGTTAGTAAAAAGCTTAAGTCTGGAGAGACAGTAAATCAGGAGGACCTTGGTCGCATATTGGAATTTATTAAGAGCTTTGCTGATACCTGCCATCATGGCAAAGAGGAAGACCTTCTTTTTGTCGCTATGGAAAAGGTGGGGATACCTCGAGACAGGGGGCCTATCGGTACCATGCTTAGAGAACACGAAACGGGTCGTTCCTACGTCAGGAGCATGAGCGAAGCTATTGAGAAATACAAGGCTGGCGAAACTTCGTATTCATCACAGTTTATTCAGAATGCAGGGAGATATGTCGAACTTTTGACCCAACATATAGACAAAGAGGATAATATTCTTTACCCAATGGCTGACACGCAGCTTTCAGAAGAGAAGCAACGCCAGCTAATAGAAGAATTTGAAAAGTTGGAACAGGAGAGAATAGGAATCGGCAAGCATGAGGAGTTACATGAATTGCTCCATAACTTGAAGGATAAATACCTGAAATCATAGCGAGGTGCAGACATGACGTATGGAGAAAGCCAGAAAGACACCAATAACCTTTCAGGGCAGGTCATAAAGCTGGTTGACCTGGTTAGCTACCAAGAAGGTTCTATCGTTAGCAGGACAATAATTGATAAAGAAACAGGAACCTTAACCCTGTTTGCTTTTGATGCAGGACAAGGACTGAGTGAACATACAGCACCCTTTGACGCTTTAGTTTATCTTCTTGACGGCGAAGCTGAGGTTACTATATCTGGAAAATCGCTTAATCTAATAGAAGGGCAAATGGTCATACTACCAGCCAATCAACCTCACGCCTTAAGAGCGATAAAAAGGTTCAAGATGATGCTGGTAATGATAAAGTCCTGATAAATATTATGTAAACAAAGGAGGTTATCTATTATGGTGGTCGAACTGACAAAAGGTGTCTATTGGGTCGGTGTCATAGACTGGGCAATAAGGAAATTTCATGGTCAGGAGCTATCGACACACAGAGGTTCTTCGTACAATGCATATCTTATCACGGATGAGAAAACGGTACTGGTGGATACAGTATGGGGGCCTTTCCATGACCAGCTTATCAAGAATATTGGTGAGGTTGTAGACCCAGCCAAGATAGATATAGTGGTGGCCAATCACGCAGAAGTAGACCATTCAGGTAGTTTACCGGCGGTAATGAGGCATGCGCCCAAGGCTACAGTTGTCGTCTCACAGCGTGGCAAAGAAAGCGTCGAAGGACATTTCCACCAGCCTTGGGACTTCAAGGTAGTGAAAACCGGGGATAAGATTAACATCGGTAAGAATGACCTGGTTTTTGTTGAGGCCCCGATGCTTCACTGGCCGGACAGCATGTTCACCTACCTGACCGGTAAAAATATTCTTATGCCAAACGATGCCTTCGGCCAACATTATGCTACGGCGTTTCGTTTCAATGACCAGGTAGACCAGGAAGAGCTGTATGAGGAAGCGCTTAAATACTACGCAAATATACTTACGCCATTCAGCAGTTTAGTATTGAAAAAGATTGACGAGGTGCTATCGCTCAACTTGGCGGTGGATATGATAGCGCCAAGTCATGGCGTTATCTGGCGGGAAGACCCTCTCCAGATTGTGAAGAAGTACCAGCAGTGGGCAAAACAAGAGCCTGAGAATAGTGCTGTAATAATTTACGACACTATGTGGGAAGGAACCCGATTGATGGCAGAGGCAATTGGCCATGGCCTAATGACTGCGGGTATCCCCTACAAGGCATTTCATGTGGCTGTCTCCGACAGAAATGATGTCATCACCGAAGTGTTCAAAGCCAGAGCTATTATCGTAGGCTCGCCCACGTTCAATCAAGGCGTCTTGCCGACCATAGCCCCTGTCCTTGAGGACCTTAAGGGACTTAAATTTCAGAATAAAATCGGGGCTGCCTTTGGCTCCTATGGGTGGAGTGGAGAATCGGTCAAAATTATCGAGGAACACCTGAGCAACTGCAAGAGTCAACTGGTTGCCGCGGGCGTCCGGGCTAAATGGCAGCAAGAACCGGATGACCTCGCGAAATGTAGGGAGTTGGGGCAAAAAATTGCACAGGCTATATAAGGGCTCTGTTTCCCATCATTTCCTTCTGCTATAATATGCCTTTGAAGAACGAGGTAGTAATGCGGTTATCACCAGAAGAAAGACATAAAATCTACGAGGAAGAAAAGGTGCGGATTGAGGCTGAGCAGAAACAGCGGATGACCACGGGTGGTTCA
>Ga0180437_10008644_pt1 | contig 12869 bp, 12 predicted proteins | sample SS_ome_4_FD_132410 | JGI IMG/M metagenome (GOLD analysis project Ga0180437, IMG submission 132410) | Hypersaline lake sediment archaeal communities from the Salton Sea, California, USA - SS_3_D_1 metaG | ecosystem: Environmental > Aquatic > Non-marine Saline and Alkaline > Hypersaline >...
CTCCATTAGTCCCCCAGCCATTCGTATTATTCGCTTCTCCCCCAGATGTATCCACAGCATTCGCAACCGTATACTCCTCACCCCCGAGGGTTTCTCCAGTTCCTCTCCGATCCAGATAACCCCACATCCTGGAAGTTCCGCTTTGCTCGGACTCTAAGATCACCTTATAGGCATTATTCGTGTCATCTGCATAGGCCGCCAACGTGCCAGTCTGATCCACAATAAAGGCACCCCCGTTGACTGCTGCAATGCTGACACCACTGGCCCAGACCTGCTCCCTCGTATACTCCGTAACCACATGCCCTATATAGTCCGAGCCGTCGAAATCCCTATACGCTGCAAGCGTCCCGCAGGTCCCCTGCAGGCTCGGCTGATTACCTGCCGTACCCTGGTAGAAATCCGCTCCTTCGTCTCCAAGATCATACCAGTTGGAAACGTCTCCGCAGGAATCGTAGCATCCTTGGTCCAGCCACGTCACAAGCCCCAACGTGTTGATAGGCAGGTCTCGACAGCGATTATAAGATGGGCCGCCGACTCTCGAACGAGGATTGTCCCTATCTCTATCGCACCCTGCCTCCACCCACGCAGGCCACAGGAGCATTAAGATTATCAGGAGTCGTTTCATTTCCATGCCTCTTAATATGGCTTATCGATATACCAGTCGAACCCAACGGAACCAGCGGCATTAAGGCCCGTCACCCACGCCGCCTTTTTCCACTGAAGACACGGGATGCATCTTTCGCTCTCATCGGCAATCTGCATCCCAAGGGCTGTGGTGGGAGTCGTGGTAAACTCATTGAAGGTCAAATAGATGTCGTCATCCACAGGTTGAATGCAAACCCAGTTGGCTCCATCGGGAGGAATCTGATTGCTATCATATCCGGCAGTCGAAGCCGATGACGTACCGCTAAACATATGATAGGGGATCGTCACCCCGGCAGTCGTGCCGAATTGAGAGTAGGTGGATGTGATGTGATTGTGGTAGCTATCCACCCATCCCGTGCCCCTATGGAATCCAAGCGTAAGATGGGCAAAATAGTCGGTCAGGCCGGAATTATCCATCTTGAGCATCAGGAAACGCGCCGGTTTCACCTTGAAGCAATATTGATCGGTCGTGTTGCCGGTCAACACGGGAAGATTTGTCACGACAGGCTGCCAGTCATAGATAGTGTATGTTGCCCCGGAGTTTACGAGTTTCTGCAACGTAACGGAACTGGCAAAATCCTCATCTCCGCTATTGGCCCAAGGGTAGATGTTCGTGCTGCAGGCATATACCTGCATGGTCGTCTCCGATGCCGGGCTGAACTGCCACCTATGGGTTGTGCCGCTAAACTGCAGGCTGAATGCCTCCGCATCAATGAATTGCGGCTTGGTCAGGTCCAGCACCCACACGGAGGCCCCGCCCCTGCAGATATAATCCGCATCCATGACCTTCAGGGTGGTGTCCGGCTCGGATCGCGCCCATACGTTCCCCGCAAGAGCAAAGATTGCCAAGAAAATCAGGACAATAAATCGTTTCATTTTAAAATCCCCTTCGTGTTTAGAATTTTATCCTTTAGAGCCTGAGCCTCTTCGTTTGTTAAAAACGCTGGCTTATGCTCTTGCGCTACTTCCTTTGTAATCTCTCCGTTTGTCATGTCATCCACATAAATCAATATAGTATGAGATTCCGGTGTCTGATACCATTTCGAGATATTCCTGTATTGCCTGTCCTGATTGCATACCTCGGGGTATCGTTTCCCACCTGGAACGTACCGAAGATCTATCGATACCCATGTGCCGGAGAAGCAGACACACCACATTACGGTAAGCATAAGAAGTCGTTTAATCATTGAAACGTAGACTTGTTGGCGAAATCAGAAACCATTGCACTTTGGCTGGCATGTTATTAGCTGGCCCTGCCACGGCCATGAAGTAGTTCTGGTCACCTCCCAATGCGTCAAGCTCCCGCATCTGATCGAAACTTGCTGACCATTCAACCCTCTGGTCTGCCGGGAAGTCGCTCCACTTAGTAGGCTGCCCTCCTGCTCCTGAACCAGCACCTTCAGCCAGCCACCCAGCCCTGGAATTAACACCAGATTCGGTCCATAGTGCCAGGTAAAATACTTCATCTACATCAGGCGTTGGTCTTACTCCGCCGCTTAGTGTTTCCGTTTCTGCCACGTTGTCAACATCATCCAGGATGATGTTGAAAGCTCCGGCAGGACAAGTTATTTCTATTTTATCTCCTGACTGAGCATCCTGAAAATAAGCCATATGATTCCCAGTTGTCGCTCCAGAAAAAGCCAACTTCATGATGATACAATAATTACTTGAACCTGCTATGTAAGCATTCCACAGTTCTCTGGTCATCGTCATGTAATCGTTTAAGCCATCAAACTCCCTGTAAGGAGGGGACCCGACGGCTCCAGCCAAGTTTCCGCCTTCCGTAAATGTAAGGTTGGCTTCACTTAAGCCGTTATACTCGTCTACTCCTAATTCATCATCTCCTGCATCGGGGGAATCCAGGTAGACAACCACACAATCATCGACGCCGCCTCCATACTGGTCCCAGTCTTCATAAGGCTGCACATCGTAGCCCGCGCCCGCGCCGGTGAAAGCCCAAAACCCCCATCCACATGCGGGATAGACACCAATGAAGACGATAAATGAAATGATGGATATTAGTTGGCGTCCCATGATCCCACTTCCTCAACATACCAATAAGCGCATGTTCCGCTAATCTTTATAGGCCATAGCAAAGCCGATTCCCATGGATTGCCGGGCTGCAGGTGGAGATAACTCGTCCCGGAAAGCCCCCCATAGCCATGAAAAGGCTCCGTTGAACCGGATGTATAGATCGTAATACCTCCACCGCTAGCATCCTGCATGAATTTAACGTAGGCCGCCGATACCCCGGCGATAGGATGGAGTCCATATTCCGCCCAATTGCCCGTATTGTTGATGATGAACGTACCATAAGCATCCTGGGCAAGAGACGTGCCGGATACCACGGATGATCCGGCACCTCCCACCATGGGGCTCACTCCGGATCTGACGGTCGATGCCTCGATCTTACGGATATCGAGATCCGTAATCTCGACGCTGTTTCCCGAGATTGTCGCCACAAAGCGGATCTCCGACGTGCCGGAATCATGCGAGATGGCGATATAGCCCGAGCTTGCCGATGCCGTATCGTAATACTTGCCCGAGCCGAAATTATCTATCGTCCAGATGGTCGTGCCGTCAGCATCTTTGAGCACAAGCTTATAGGGTCCGTTCCACCATATCTCCGCCTCTCCGCGTGAATCCAGGACGATTGGATTCGTGTGGCTTGCTACGCCCGCATAGTCCTGATAGGCGGCCTTCGCGGTTGTGGTGCCTACCTCATAGGTATAGAGATAGCCGCCTGCAAGGGGGACTCCGTTGCCGTCAAGCGCCTGGAACATGGGGCTTCCGGTAATGTTCAGGGCATAGACATTCGATATGGCAAACAGCAGGATAAAACCGAATATGATTGACAGAAGTTTTTTCATTGTTATATCCTTAATGTCGGAGAACAAAAAATGACTTTTTGGCTAATATTCATATCCATTGTTTTAGTTCTTATTCTTGGCGAGCTTCGGGGATAAGATTTCCCAAGGTTTCCGAAAAAATTCCGTACCCGAGAACTTTGCCTGCTGGATCTGCTATTATTGCTGCCTTACCTCCTGCGTATTTGCCGAGGACCCTGAGAAATTCACCAGAAACCCTTGGAGAACTTGCCGCAACAATGGGCCAGAATATCGGATTAACGAGTTTAGCAAGTGCAACATTGCCAACAATCATAGGCCCTGTGCCAGCCAATCCCCTTGGCAGCAATGAGCTCATGGAATATCCAGCAACTGCCCCCATAACATCCTCTCCGCCTTGTTGCGTAAGAATTTGTAAAAGATCTCCTCTCAGTTCAAAGTTGTCTTTCATGGCAGATATAAGACGCCTTAATGTTTGATCTGATACAATCCTTCCTGTCATTCCTTGCTTTCGCATCATTAGCCCAGCTTCGAGATCCTTTATTAGTCGTGTAGCCTCTTCATACCCCTTGAGCTGTTCAGCATATTTAGGGACAGCATCAGTCCCTGTTTTTTTTACAACATTCTCAAGAGAGGCTACGAACTGTCGCGCCTGAGATGATTCAGACCAAAAATCATGAAGCTGTCTCTTTAGGGTATCAATTCCAGTTATAGTATAATCTTCAGGATATCTTCCCCAATTTCCAACAATATCCACAATCTCCTGTATATCTTTAATACCCTTTTTGCCCATTGCTACACGCTCTGCATTAACGAGAATTGTTCCATCGGATTGCAATACGGTTTTTATATTATATTGATCCATAAGTGATTTAAGATGGTCTGCAATAGGTTGTATATCTATAGGCTTGCTTCCTGCTTCTTTTTCTATTTCTTTTAATGCTGCTTGATATTTTGCGGTTCTTATGTTCTTGATATCTACAAGTCCCTTTCGCGCCAATGAAACGACATCTTCTCCTGATAGCTGCCCGCGCATTGCTTTATCGAAATTTGTCTGAGACTTGAATGGGTTTAACCCTTTTGCAGACTGACCGCTTTTGATTGCTTCTTCTGCTGCGCGTGTGCCTGTACCCGTGAATCGTCCAATTCCTTGTTTTGCTATCTTCCCTCCATATTTCCATACAATAGGGATAGCTTTCCCTATGAGCTGACCACCCATTTCCATCGTTGCGCCCATTCCTATGTCTTTAGCGCTTCGCAATGTTTCTTCAACTACTCCTGGGGCTTCGCCTACTTCGCGTCCTGCCATAACATCAAGGCCACGTCCAAGTATTTCTCCGCCTTTCTTTGTTATTCCGTACCCAAGCGCTGCACCGGGAATCGCCCCCCATGGTCCTGCTGTAGCGGCTGCCCCAATAACACCACCAATACCCATCCCAAGTCCTTCGATTGTGGGCTGAATGATACGGTGATAGATTGGCACATACCATGGCGCTTTCGTTTCCTCATTTGCGGGCATCTCAATGGGTTCTTTGCCTACCATTTTAATAGGCTTATCATCTTCATCGATTATAACCCGCTCTATTTCCTTGATTTTATCTGATGCCATAACCATTAGTCAGCCTTAAACCATATATTTTCGCCCTTGCTATCCTTGCCACCATAACGAAGTTTTCGACCATCTTCCCATTCATAATCTTTCCCTGCTATATATTCTCCGCTACTGGCTCCCTTTTTCGTTGGCATATTCAGTTTGCTTCTCCAGAAATTTTCTTCATCTGTGAGCGTATTGAAAACCCTATCAATAGATTTCAATATGTAATCTTTTCCAAGAATCGTAGTCACTGGAGATGTTGGATCTTGAAGGATTCTTTCCATAATTACAAGGTCAGGCCCATTTAGAACCCCAAGGTTCAATACCTCTTTATAATTCATAAGCACTTCATTGTAAGTTGTTTTGAATTCCCTTGTTTTTCCAGGATCTATATAAGTAGGAACAGATTTTGTCCATTCATTCTCTATCATAGTTCTTAGTTGTTTTAGCTTGTTTCGCATTAAAGCAATTTTATCCAAAGATGCACGATATTTCGGTATCTCCACTTTTTGTATTTGTCCAGGTTCATTTATAGGATAAAATTTAACGATGTTTGCGACTTCTTCTTGCTCCGGTGGCTCTCCAATGCCTTTATCTCTAAGAGATGGAAATCCGGGAGGAAGAGTTGGTGTCATTACTGTTTGCTGTCCCGTCGTTGGATCAACAACAACTTTAGGTTGTGTAAGCTGCCATTCAGCAAGCTTGTATTGGTCTTGTTCTGATTTGGTTGCCGCTCCGCTCGTTATTTTATCTTTTAATCCCATAAGGGTGTTCATGTATTGTATCTCAGAAGATCTCCCCTTGAATACTTGTGTTCCTTCAACTTTTTCCTTCCCTTTTGCTTTTGCCTCAGCCTCTTCTTCCGCAAAAGAAAGCTGCTCTTCTCTTGTTCCGGCCTTCCATTCAATCGGCTTGAGGCTTATGTCGTATTCCGCCGCCTTCAGTTCCTCTTCATCGGTGTCGATGCCTTTCCCACCGAGGGTGCTTTCCTTCACCCATCCGAGATATTCCACTATGTCGCCTGAGTTCCCGGATAGCTCGTATCCTTGCCCGCCGACTTTCGGTCTGTCGGTTTGCGTTATCTTTTCGCCACGGTATTCCATCGCAATATCGTTGATATCGAAATCGGGATCAAGAAGGCCCCCCTGTCTATAGACTTTTGCTTTTTGGTTTGCGATTGCCCGCGCCTTCGTCTCGTCCCGGATTCCCGCGAATGTCTGCATGATATCCGTAAGCGCGACGGCTTTGGCCTGCGTGATCGAGAGATCCATTTGTTGTTTCTGCATCTCTCGGCCTTGCCGCGCCCCTTTGATTTGTTCCGCAAGCAGGAGATTCCGTGCCGGATCGGGAGGGTTGTAGGGTGTTATCTGTGGCATGATTTCAGTCCCTTTATCCCAATAATTCTTTTAGTTGATAATATGAGCCTATACTGCCCATAGTGTTCCCCATGATATTGCCCAAATTCTGATATCCGCTCGCCCGTGCAAGACCGGCCTGCAGGGTCGATTGTCCCTGTGCTGTGCCTATCTGGGACAACAAATCCGCCTGTGCCGTGCCGCCTTGCGCTATCATGCTTGCAATCTGAGAGGCCGTATTCTGTCCCGCACCAGCCGTCTGCAAGATCGCATTGAGGCCCGTATCGGCCATGCCGGTGAAAGGCGTAAGGCTCTGGTAGTAGCGTTGTAGGAAACTCTCGTAATCCTGCGCCGCAAGCCCTTGCCCGTATTCCATCATGGATTGAAGCGTTCCGCCCGACAGTTGCTTTCCACGCGCCGCCGCGCTTTTCTCTATGGCTTCGAGACCCTGCCCGAGCTGCCATTGATAGCCCGGCGATTCCTCATAGACGATCTGCTCAAGCGTCGGGATCTCGTATTCTTCCGTGATGAATTGATCCTGCGCTGTCGTATCGGTAACAGGGCCAGTAGTCCCCCAACCGTCCGCGCCAGCTTCGTTTGATCCGGTGCGAATCCATGTCCCCCTGCTACTTCCCGGGAGGATCTTGAAGCTCATGCCGTTCGGATAACGGTAGTAAGTCACACCCATATCGTTCGTTTGCGTGTCAATGAATCCGCCCGGAATATCACCCGCACTATCGGTTTTGCCTATCCAGGATTGAGCGGGCAAGCCGCCCCCCGCACCTTCCGCCGCAGTCGCCACGGTTCCGGGGACAACCCTTGTGGCCGTTACTTTGCCTCCAAGCTGATCTATGAGGCTCTGGGCTGCTGCCGCCTGAGATGGAAGGGGGGATGCCGCCAGAAGGCCGAGATAGGATGCGTAGGCTTGCGGGCCGATTGTCGCATAAGGGGAAAGCATATCGAGCGTGATATCATACTGACGACGCAGCTCCTCAATGGCATCCTCCTGGCTTTCCGCCTGAATACGCGCCGCCTCGATCATCGCTTCCGCTTGCTGCGATCCCGCGCTTTCTGCCGCTTCGGCAGTTTTCTTGGCCCCCATGATACTGCCGCCAGCCGCCAGAGCCCCGCCGATTATTGGTGCCGCCACTGCCCAAAAGCCCATCTCGTCGTCTCCTTATGCGTCCGTAAGATACAGAATAATAGCCGTTATGCTTGAGCCCCCCCCGAAATCCACCAGGGAAGTCAAGTCCTGCGGTGTGCCATTGCTGTCAATGGCGATAGTGATATCATTGCCGCTTGCATAGCAATTCAAGGTTGGGTCCGATGTATTGGTTTGATCGTCTGCAAGCGAACCGTGAGCCATCAGGCAATTACCGGACAAACCGGATTTTTCCACTATGAGCTGTGTGCCGCCTGCGTTAAGGGTGAAATTGCCGGTCGTCGCCCCTTTGGATATATTGTCCGTTGCGGCTATAGTGTCCCCGTTGTAGAGATTCGCCACCGTACACTTAATCGTGTTCGCATTGGTGCCGTCTGCAATCGTCAGACTTACCTGTCTAAGCTTTTGACCCGACGTGCTACCAGAGATAGCATTAGAGCTGCCGAACGATGTAGCATCATAGCCGCTATCCTGCATATTTCCATTGGCATCCAATGAGACGAAATTATCGACTGTCGGACTGTCTACCTGTGTGGCCGCGCTCCTATACAGATCTTCAAACCAGGCCCGCACAATGGGGCTTGCCGGATTCTGCGCGAATTCACGGTATGGGAAAGGCTTAAGGGCCATGTCAGCTTGTCCCCACGGTCGCATCGAGATGGGCGGCAAGGATGTTGCGCTTTACGGGGTCGGTTACGGAAATCTCATAGACTCTCGACCTCGACCGTCCAAGCCGATTCCGATAGACCCGCTTCCCGTATTCACCCATCTTCCCGATACTCATCTGGTGCTCATTGGACCAGGTATGCCCGCCGTCGTCAGACCATCGAACCATGGCCACAGGATCGGAACCCTGCCCGCTTGCAAGTCCAACTCCAGTTTCAAACTCAATATCAAGGCGATTGTGGAAAAGCATCAAGCGATCTTTGTGAATAGCCTGCGCTCTCCGTATGGTCTTGAGAACATTGCCATCCTCAGCATAGACGGACAGATCGAGCTCATAGATTTTACCGTTTGCATAATCGCCGATTAGGTGCTGGTCATTAAATTCCGCATAACAGTTGGCTCTCCATCTGCCCGTGTACGGGGACGGCCATGAAGCCCGTTCGTGCCAAAAATTCGTGGCGGCATCATAGACCCATGTTTTGTTCGCCGTCGGGAATGCCAAGACATAAAAGGTATGGCCGTCTTGAGAATAACAGAAACCGATGGCGTCCGAGACGGTATCATAAGAGGAAAACTGATACTCTATCTGGCGTGTCGATATGGTTTCGGGTTTGTAGCCGACCGCCCGTTGGACCATGCGCCGATCGTCCAACCAGAATATGGTGTTAGCCTCTGCCGCTGCGGAAGCCGCCGCACTAATGCCACGTTGCAGGATCTCGTCAATCTTGCGCGAGAAAGGCGGTGTGCCGGAACCCGCATTGTACCAGACCTCTGTTGTCTTGGCCCCGAAGAGCCAGAGCTCTCGATGATCGCACAACACGCGCAGAAGATTGTCCGGAGCCCCCTCCTTCGTCGCATAGCTTGTCCCGGTCCATGCTGTGCCGTCGTAAGAATCCGAATGCCACCATTCGCGTGTATTCGGCCTGCTTACGATGAAATAGCCGTCCTGGAAAGCCAATGTGCTCGCTCCAGGAAAATCCGCGTCCGTAATTTGCGCAAAAGCCCCGGTTGACGTATTGTAGATATATCCCGTAGTTCCATCGACAATCATGATTTGACTGCCGGTGGAGCTGTTGTATTCAAGATAACAATGCCCCGTGGCGCTATTGAGTGTTCCAAGGCTTGTAGTTGCCCCTACGGTCGTTATCCGATAGAACCCGTTACCTGCCACGGCGTACAGGTAGTTTCCAACAGCGATCATGCCTCGAATTTCAGTGCTCGTTCCGGTATCGCAAAACTCCGTACATCCGGGAGTCCCCTGGAGCATGGCGGGATATTTGTTGCCTTCTTCGTTCGTACCCGTAACCACATATTGGTTCACGCATCGGGAGGCGTTGAAGTCGCTCACGCGCCCTTCGTATGAACCGCCGATGATAGGTACGGGGATTCCCATTGACTTCTCCGTTTTATTATGGTAAAAAGTATTTCTCTATGCGAGTAATGGCGGGATCAAGGCCCGCACCGCGTTGCATGTCAATGCCTACGGCCATTTTCTATCTTCTCTCTCTTGCAAAATACACGGAACCATGTTCCCGGTCCCAACCGGAAGCCTTCAGAAAATCTATCTCCGCCTGCCGCCTTAGGTCTTGCGAAACAACCTTTCCGAACTTCGGAGCCACACGAACCGCAAGGTTTGTCGTTATGGCAAGCAGCCATTCTTGCGGAAAATTGGCGTTATTGGTTATGGAGTCAAGATCCTGGACGGGATTCTTGGCTGTGAAGTATATGGAATCTGTGCTGTTATCGGAAGGTTGCCAGACATAAATCACCCCCGATGTTTGCTGTGGATCATAATAGAGGGATGAGGGGGTTCCGCTTGTGCTCTTATCGGGAAAATCCAGGTATTCCTGGCGAGTGATAATCTCAAGGGGTGTGTCGAGACCCGATGTGGCATCCCGGATTCTGGCCTCTATGATGTCCAGGGGTCGCGGCTCATCAATATCCTCCGTCCCCACCTTGCCAATCGTGTAGGATTCCTTATCCGCCGTGAGGGTGAAGTTCACGATGGTCTGAAGCCATATCCCGATGTCGTCGGCCTGCCATGCCTTAATCATCAGGTTGAAGGTGCGTCTTGTGGTCGTTATGTCCTCTGCCGATGGAGTTTCCCCTGCCGCAACGGCCTGATTGAGCTCCAGGGCTTCTGTGCAGATTTCAGTGCATGTCAGGTCGAAATCATATGAACCCGATAGAGCCATAGCCTACCCTCATAGGTCATTGACGGTTGTTGCCGTCGGTTCAATAAAGCTATCCCCGGGGATGTAGACCGTGTTGCCGCTTGCCGCGTCAGCTTCCGCTATCGCATCTTCAAGCGTGACGGTAGTGCCCACGGGATCTCCATTCACGAGCGTCCAGTGGATTGATTCATTATCCAGTACAATCCCGATACTGTAGTTGTCCTCAATGCCTGTTGCGCTTGCGACCGTGATGGATGTGTCACCCTTGGAGGCCGCCGCCCCCAGGGTTGTGGTGTTGAATGTATCGACCGTGTTGGGCCGGGCCACGGGCACGTTCTGCCTATCGGCCCGGCCTTTCACGTCGTATTGCGGGTGTCGGGGCTCGAAGCATTTTTCACATACCCAGAGCCCGTTCCACTCTTGCTGCATCTGCGACCGACGATAATCGAAGCCGCAACGTGGGCATTGCATCCAGTAGTTCCCGGCCTGATAGCCGGGGTTTCTGCTGTGTCCAGCCATCTTTAGTCTTGATTCTGGCCCGGCAGTCCGCGCCCGTCGATCAGCATCCAGGAGATACCGCTGTTGTACTGCGCCCGGTACGTCTGTTTCGCGCCGAAAAGCGTAATACCGGAACTACCGAATGTTCTCGCCACGGTCAGACCGGACTTGCATGCCTCCGCTCCCGTATTGTCATAAATTCCAGGCGTCCATCCAGACACGTACACGAGCGCGGTCTGATAGTCCGTAATTGCCGAATTTGTATTATCGTTCCCCTCCAAAACCTGGAACCCGTAAATTGTCGTTGCGCTACCGGGAGGAGGATAGACATAGATCGCAGTAGCACCGGAATAAAAGGTATTCTCCTCTCCAACGCCCGGAATTCCAAACCCGGACCCACCGGACACCGACCATTTCGCCCTTGCCGCTGTTGTGTTAGGAGAAAGCCCCAGCCGAACCGTAACGGTCATCCCGTCATTGTCTATCGTGACGGGCTCCAGCACTCCTGTCACTCCCGAAAAAGCCACGTTCGCGCCAGAAGTCCCCATGGCGGTCACGCCACCGGGGGCACATCCATGGGTAGCAATCGCCCATAGATCAACCACATACTCCTTCCCGGCCTCCATGACGAAATGGCTTTCACCGGATTCGTTGCCGATCCATGTGGACAGATCGTCCGTGCCGTCAATATAGACGATGTTGTGGTAATTCACCCTACCGTTGTGCTCGACATAGTAGGCCGTATCACCACTTCCATCGTAGATGACAATGCCGCCGTTGGGCAGCACACGGAAATTGGTATTGCCCGCCACCGATACGGCCCGCAGGGTACCCACGACATTCTGATCGTCCCCGACGGTACGCTCAATTTCGAGCGCGTTGTGGCGTGTAGCCCGCGAGCGTGCAAAGCTATCACTGACAAGCCAACCCACAGCAAGGCACAACGCCACAATGAGTACAAAAAGCTTCTTCATCGTTGTTTTCTCCTTGTCTTCCCCTCCCCGGTCAGGAGAGGGGAGGGTTGGCGATTACGCTCCGGGAGAACCATACCAGCACCGCCAGTCGGTCCAGCCGCAGCTATACCGCTCCGTTGCCTTCGCCATCGCGTTCTCGCTGGTGAACTCGTTGTCTTTCGTGAACTCACGCGCCCGCCTCTTGAAATGCCTGAATCCGTGCGGGCAGTCGGTTTTGACGCCCCATGCGTCGGTGTCCGTGAAGTAATGATTCATCTTGATCCCGTTGGGGATCGCACTTGTCGCCTTGAGAGCATTGATCGCATTGTTGGCCGTGTCGTTCTGAAGAGTGCTCTTCAGGATACGATTTGCCTCAAACCAATCATTGGGATGAATATGCAGGGACATCACCCGAAGAGGAATCTGCAGACCCTCGTTGTTCTTGGCCGTATAGGCCATGATGCAGATATCCTCTATCGCGCTCTCGGAAATATCCGCCGCCGGGGTTAGGTAATTGCTCTGATTGCCCCCGGTAGAGGTGGGGTGCGATGTGCTCAGAAGAGCCACACCGTCGCCACCAAGGTAGCTGCCGCTTGTCATGCGGTTGATAGGGTTGGCATGGACGATCTCCTTGGACGTTCTCATGGAAAACGCCAGGGATTCGGCCCGCCCGGTGGACAGCTCGGCGTAAAGGCCGTCCTCGATATTCTCACGGGTCACGATATAGCCAAGCCCGTAAACCACATGGATATACCGCTTGTACCAACCCTGATGATGAGTCGTAAACGTTACCGCCTGCCCTTCCGTCTTAATAGGGGCAAGCCCAAAGCCGGTCGTCTGCACATCCTCTTCCCAGTTTTTGTCACTGGGATAGGTGTCGTAAAGATCCGGCCACTCTTCGGGATGCTGCCCGTAGGAGATCCCGAACCATTTATGCACACCCGGCCAAAAGCTCTTGGGATGTGCTCCAGTCGTA
>Ga0180437_10008646_pt1 | contig 12865 bp, 6 predicted proteins | sample SS_ome_4_FD_132410 | JGI IMG/M metagenome (GOLD analysis project Ga0180437, IMG submission 132410) | Hypersaline lake sediment archaeal communities from the Salton Sea, California, USA - SS_3_D_1 metaG | ecosystem: Environmental > Aquatic > Non-marine Saline and Alkaline > Hypersaline > Sediment...
CGAGGCGCAGGGCATAGACGCGGCACACGACATGGCCGTCGTCGTGCAGCGTCTGGTCCGGGCGGACGTTTCGGGAGTTCTGTTCACGGCGAACCCGGTCACCGGCAGCCACATGGAAATGACGGCCAACTTTGTCTACGGCTTTGGCGAGAAGCTGGTGTCCGGTGAGGCGGAGCCCTACACCTTTACATTGCAACGGCCGAAAGGCCAATACGATGGAGCGCCCGAACTCGAGCGCTTTGCCGGCAAGCTCTACAAGCTGGCCAGTCGCCTGGAGAAGGAGCTAGGTTGCCCGCAGGACATCGAGTGGGCCATCGCCGAGGACAAGCTTTTCGTGCTTCAGTCCCGGCCTATCACGACCCTGATCGGGACCAATCCTGCCACCGGCGAATGGAACGACAGCCGGACGGGCGATTTTCTCTGGTCAAGAAACAACTATGGCGAGGCGCGGCCTGACGTGATGACGCCCCTCACCTGGTCTTTGGCAAATGCCGTCTGGAGAGAAATCAGTTTTCTACCCGGATACTCGATGGCAGGCAACATCTGCGGTCGCTACTATGCGAACATCAGCGTAGCGGTTTCCATGCTGTGTGCCATGGGCAAGAGCGTTGAGGCGGCGATAGAGCAGCTTGAGGACCTCTTGGGTCATGTTCCGGCAGGGCTAGATGTTCCGCTCATCCCCTTGAAAAGATCGACATTCCTTTCCGGGTTGCCCAAGATGATCAAACTGGCCATGAAGGAAAAACAAGGCGCGAAAAAGATACCTGACTTCCTGGCGACGAATCTGGACTGGTGCCGCCGCATGGGGCACAGGTTCCAGGAAGTGGGCACTCGTAGCGTTTTGGTTTCCCTGTGGCATAAAGAATTAGAGCCCCGCGTCTTTGAGTCCATGTGGATCGTGGGAGGCAGTGCGCAACCGCTTGAATCCTCCAGAAAGCTGCATCGTGAGCTGACAAAGCTGGTCGGTGAAGCCGATGCCAACGCGCTGCTGTCGAACTTTAGCGATGACACGGCACTTTTGGCGAGTCTTGGCCCGCTGGTGGGCATATCAAAGGTGGCACGCGGCGAGATGAGCCGCGAGGCGTACCTGGAGCAGTATGGCCACCGTGGACCGTACGAGGCGGAGCTGTCGATCTCACGTCCGTCAGAAGACCCGGACTGGCTCGACCAGCAGTTAGAGGAATTCCAAAAGTCACCCGTGGACGTAGACGCGATGCTGGACAAACGGCGCGCCGCGTTCGACGCAGCCCGGCAGCGATTCGAGGAACGCTATCCGCGAAAGGCCAGGTCGATGCGTCGTCGCATTGACCAGGTCGGGCCGGCGGGCCGCCTGCGCGAAGATGTCCGCTCAGAGATCACACGTTTCTACGGGCTCATTCGTGCCTGGGCCCTCCGTGCTGGCGAGTTGACCGGTCTGGGAGACGACGTCTTTTTCCTGTACATCGAAGAGCTACTCGACATCCTGTCCGGCGACGAGACAGCGACCAGGCACATCCCTGCCCGCAAAGAAACCCACGCCCGCTACAGCGAATTGCCGGCCTATCCGATGATCATTCGCGGTCGCTTCGACCCCTTCCAGTGGGCAGCCGGCCCCAATCGGCGCAACGACATCTATGACATGACTGCTCCTACCCCCACTGTGCCGGATTCCAACACCATCACTGGCTTTGCCGGTGCCGCCGGTCGCGTCGAGGGTGTGGTGCGCGTGTTGGAAGGGCCGGAAGAGGGCGAGCAACTCCAGCCGGGCGAGATCCTGGTGGCTGTCACGACCAACGTCGGTTGGACGCCGCTCTTTCCACGCGCGGCGGCCATCGTCACCGACGTGGGCGCGCCGCTCTCGCACGCCGCCATCGTCGCTCGCGAGCTGGGCATCCCTGCCGTCGTCGGTTGCGTAGGCGCAACGACGCGTCTCCGCACCGGCGACCGGGTACGCGTCGACGGCGGGCAAGGGGTTGTAGAGATCTTGGAAGCTGCCTGATGCCAACGGGGAGGAAGGCTGCAGCGGTTGGGATGGTCCGCTGCAGCCTTCCCCAACCTTGTGTGCCGATGCACTCTCACCTCACGAACAGGTAGGGATGGTGCATGGCAAGTACAGCCGTATTGCGCGTCGTGGACGAGGAACGAATACAAGGAGAGAGAACAAATGAACAAGTCAACTCAGCAACCGGAATCCGTCCGATCGTTCGACGAATTGACGGCAGGACAACAGGCATCCGCCGGCGGCAAAGGAGGGATGTTGGCCCGGCTCCATCAGAAGGGCTACCCCGTGCCGGATGGGTTTGTCATTCTGCCGACGGCTTTTGACGGTGACGATCTCAAGTCGGAAGCATGGGCACAGGTAAGGGCACACCTGGGGCGACTGCGCCAAGCAGATCGAGACGTCGCTTTCGCCGTCCGCTCGTCTGCCCTGAGCGAGGACTCTGCCCAGGCCTCGTTTGCTGGCGAGTTCGAGACAGTGCTGGACGTGCACAGCGAGGACATGATTCAGGCCGCCATCCATACCGTTCGCCACTCGCGGCACTCGGAGCGGGTGCGGGCCTACAGCCAGGCGAAGGGCATAGATGCCGCTCACGACATGGCCATCGTGGTTCAGCGACTGGTCCGGGCGGACATTTCAGGGGTGCTGTTCACGGCGAATCCGATCACAGGCAGTCGGGCCGAAATGACGGGCAACTTTGTCTTTGGCTTCGGCGAGGAGCTGGTATCCGGCGAGGCCGAGCCGTACACCTTCACGTTCGAGCGCCCCAGAGGCCACTACGACGGGCCGCCCGACCTGCAGCGCTTTGCCCGTCGGCTCTACAAGCTGGCCAGCCGCCTGGAGAAGGATCTGGGATATCCCCAAGACATCGAGTGGTGTGTGGCGGACAGAAGGCTGTACCTGCTTCAGTCGCGGCCTATCACGACGTTGATAGAACACGACCCTACCACTGGTGAACGGAATTCTACCTTCACGGGAGATTACTTGTGGACAAACATGATCGTGGGCGAAGTTTTCCCCACATCAACAACACCCAGCACATGGTCAGTATGGAGAGACTTTTTCGAAAAGTTATCATTTGGAGACGTCTCCGCGATTGGGATGATCGCGGGTCGTCCCTATCTCAACTACAGTTTGATGTATTCATTCCTGATGAAAATAATGAGGAAACACGAGAGGGTAATGGATCTGACAGGTGATTCAGTGGGTGTTCCACCTGAAGGCTTGGAAGTACCTTCGTTTCCTGTTTCAATGAAAACCCTTGTTTTCCAGCTCATTCCGCGGGAATTCAAAAACGAACGGAAAAAGGCTGAGCTGAAGAGAAACGTCTCCGAGTTTTTAACTATGATACACGATCGATGTCAGGAACTCGGCCATCAGATCGAGGAAACACAGGGAAAAGACGTATTGATCTCTTTATGGGCGGAAGACATTAGACCTCTATTGAACGATCTTTATCTGCTTCAAGACAAGATGAACGAGGAACTCCAAGGGCTGAATCGTAAACTTGATAAAGAAGTGAGGGAGCTTTTGGGACAAGACGAGGCCGCTACGCTTTTGACAACAATGAGTGGCAGTTCTGGGGAATTGGCCAGTCTCGGGCCGCTTGTGGGTCTCTCAAAGTTGAGAAAAGGGGAGATGGATCGCCGAGACTATCTCAAGCGATATGGCCATCGTGGGCCAAATGAAAACGAATTAGCTGAGCCGCGTCCGTCTGAAGATCCAGATTGGCTTGATAAGCAGTTGGCGGAACTCAGCAGGTCACCTGTGGATGTCACACAACTGTTGGCCAAACGGAGTTCTGAATTCAACACAGTGTGGAAAAAGGTCGAGCGCAGAATGCCCCCCAAGAAAGCCGGGGCCATAAAGCGCAAGATCGGCGACGTCGCAGAAGCAAACGCTCTCCGTGAAGCAACGCGCTCAGAACTCACGCGGCTGATGGGCGTTGTCCGCGCTCTTTTCCTCCGTGCCGGTGAATTGACTGGGCTTGGTGATAGCATTTTCTTCTTGACGATTGATGAGGTCGGCGACGTTCTGTCCGGCGACACATCGTCAACGGCATATATCCCCGCCCGGCGGGAGACTTTTGAGAAGTATAGAGCTTTGCCTCCTCTGCCGGCATGGATCAGGGGTCGCTTTGATCCCTTCCTGTGGGCGGCTGACCCGAACCGCCGCATGGATGTCTTTGACTCCCATGCCCCCCTGCCTTCGACTTTGGATTCTGAAGGCGTTGTCAGGGGGCATCCTGGGTCCGCCGGTCGTGCAGAGGGAACTGTCCGTCGTATGGATAGCCCTGATGAAGGAGAGCAGCTCCAGCCTGGTGAGATATTGGTGGCGAGTACAACGAATGTCGGCTGGACGCCACTTTTCCCGCGCGCGGCCGCAATTGTTACAGACATCGGCGGTTCTTTATCTCACGCAGCTATCGTCGCCCGCGAGATAGGGATTCCTGCCGTGGTCGGCTGCGGCAACGCCACGATGCGCCTGAAGACCGGCGACCGGGTGCTCGTTGACGGCGGGCGAGGAGTTGTGCAGCTCCTGGAGACTGCCTGACGCGTCAACGTCAGCCGAGGTCTGTCAGAATATCGTCTCTGGGTAGTCTCCCCCACCCGGGTTGAGGTGGATATCTACTCAACTCTGCAACGCCGAATTCACAGAGACCGGTGGGGGGACTACCCGTCAATGCGACCGCCGGTTGATCGACCAGAGACGAAGGACGAAAACTGCCAGCATGCACTTGTCCATCAATAACTTCGCACTTTGAGACGCAGATTAGGCGCACTGTGCTGTACGCCCAGTACAGTGTAAGACGGCCACTAGATCCCAAAGTTGTTTTTGGACAAGTACATGTTAACCCCACCGCGCTGCGGTCTCAAGATGACAATCACACTGTCGCTACACAGGCATTTCTCGAGGAAGGCATACACATGGAAACAAGTGACCGCAAGAAAATCCTCATTCTATCCTTTACCCTGATCGTCGTCATGCTGGGGTTTGGCATGGTCATCCCGATTTTCCCCTTTTACGTCGAACGCCTGGGGGCCGGCGGCAGCGAGCTCGGTCTGCTCGTCGCCACCTCCGCCCTCTTGGAGTTCCTCTTTGCTCCCGTATGGGGTGGCGTTTCGGACCGCATCGGTCGCAAACCGGTTCTGATGCTCGGCATGGTGGGGTACGGTCTGTCTTCACTTCTGTTTGGACTCTCCACACAACTGTGGATGCTTTTCGCCTCCAGGGCATTGTCGGGCATTCTCTCCTCAGCGACGTTGGCCACTGCATTGGCCTACATCGGCGACAGCACCTCTGATGAAGACCGGGGCAGCGGGATGGGCATGTTGGGGGCAGCCATGGCCTTGGGCGTCATCTTGGGCCCGGGCTTTGGCGGTTGGCTGGCTGGCGACGCTCTCTCGACGCCGTTCTTCATCGCCGCAGGACTGTCCCTGGTCTCCCTGCTGTTGATCCTCGCGCTGCTTCCTGAATCATTGCCCGCCGAGGCCCGCCAGCAAACCGAGGGGAAGGTGAGTACTATCAGCGTCCGCGCGTTATGGCGCGCACTGTTGAGCCCCATTGGGATCTTGTTGTTCATGGTCTCTCTGTTCAGTTTCGCGTTGACCAATTTTGAAGCGGTTTTCGGCTTGTACGCCCTGGAGAAATTCGGGTACGGTCCCGAACGCGTGGGGACGATTCTGATGGTCATTGCGGTCGTATCCACCGTGGGCAAGGCTGCATTGACCGGGCCGACCACCAGGCGTTGGGGCGAAGCCGTGGTCATCAAGGCCTCTCTGCTTGCCGGTTCGGTCGGCTTTGTCGTCCTGGTGCTGGCCAACACGTACCCTACCATTCTACTTGCCACCGGCTTTTTCATCCTGTCCAAGACGTTGCTGCGCCCGGCGGCGTTCTCGCTGATCTCCAAGCGTGCTACCGGCGGCCAGGGTGTGGCCATGGGTCTGAGTAACTCCTTCATGAGTCTGGGCCGCATCGCAGGGCCCATCTGGGCAGGCTTGATCTTTGACCTCAACGTCGACTATCCCTATCTCAGTGGCTCAGCGATCATGTTTATCGGCTTTTTGATCAGTCTCGTCTGGGTTTCCCAAGGGAGAAAAGAACCTGCCGGCGCAGGGCTGCAACCCGTTGCTGACTAGATCAACCCTACAACGAGACTGCGCCGGCAGAAGCTGAGCTCCGGCCGAAAGCCTGCCCAAGCGTGCTACGCGCGGCGTACACCATCCTCCGACGGTCTCGGGACGGCTCTGTTTGCCAGGCAGCCCTCTTTTCATTTGGCAGAAGCAATTGGAAGGTGTAAAATAGGCCGAGACACCGATTCCAATAGGGCACAAGTGCGAAATGAAACCAGCCTGTGATGGAGGAGACTGTGATTAGTTTTTTGCAAGTTGTGGGCGGCCTGGCTTTGTTCTTATTCGGTGTGCGCATGCTCAGCGGCGGTATGGAGAAAATAGCCGGGGGCAAAATCCAGGAGTGGCTGGAACGCATGACCGCGACACGACTTCAAGCGGCCTTGTTTGGTACCGGCGTTACCGCGGTTATGCAGAGCAGCAGCCTGATGATGGCGACCATGATCGGTCTTATCAACACGAATCTCATGACCTTGGAACAGGCAGTGGGTATGATGATGGGCGATGAGATCGGAACGACGATCACCGCTCAGATTGTTGCCTTTGACATCGACAACCTGGCTTTCCTGTTCATCGCGCTCGGTTTTATCTTCATCGAGTTTCTTCCTCGTGGAAAGTGGCAGGATTACGGCGAAGTCATCATGGGTTTTGGCACCCTGTTCCTGGGAATGAACCTGATGTCTGATGCGCTCGAGGTGCTGACCACGATACCCCTCGTCGAGACGTAGCTCATCACGATGGGGCAGAACGTGTTGGCTGGCCTGCTCGCAGGAACCGTAGTGACAGCCATCGTCCAGAGTAGCTCGGCGGTGACCGGCCTGGCGGTCGCGATGGGGATGATTGCATCCTCTCGGCTCTCGAGAGCGGCGCGGCAGGCCTCCATGGCTCAAATTCTGATCAACGTCGTCGGCGTTCTCATTTTCCTGCCCTTCTTTTCTCCTTTCACCAGGCTTGTGAGACTTACCGCGTCTGAACTGCCCCGCCAGATCGCCAACGCACACACCATCTTTAACGTCGCTGTGAGCGCCATTCTCTTTCCCTTTGTCGGGCGTATCGCGTGGGCGGCCAGGCGGCTGGTGCCGGAAAAGGAAGAAGGAAAAGAGGCCAGGCTCACGGCCTATATTGATGACATGCAATACAGCATCCCCTCGGTTGCGTTGACAGAAGCGCTCAAAGAGCTAGTTCGAATGGGAGAGACGACGGCACAAATGATCGAACGCAGCCGTCTGGCGTTGGTCGAAGACGATATGGACGCTGCTCAGTGGGTGCTGCAGCAGGAGGCTGAGTTTGTAGACCCTGTAACGGATACCCTGGAAAACTTTGTCAATGCGTTGATGCGGGAGAATCTGAGCGTGAGCCAGCAGAGGCGCTGTTTCCAACTGAAGAATCTGCTCACCGACGTTGAGAGGGTAGGGGATTTGGCGGAGGACCTCGCCGAGGCCGCACAAAAGAGAATGGATGATCAGGTGACATTCAGCCCGGAGGCAGTGCAAGAGCTTGATCGGCTTTGTCAGCACGCCCACAGAACCTATTCACTTGCCTTGCGGGCGCTCCAGACCAGAGATCGCGCTCTGGCACAGCGAGCCTGTCGCATGGAAGATGAGTTCGACCATCTCTACATCGATGCGCGTCAAGGACATATTGAGCGTCTGGATTTAGGAACATGTCATCCGGAAGCGGATGTCATCTTTACCGAAACGTTGCGCAACCTGGAGCGTATCAGCGATCATGCCGACAATCTAGGTATCAGCGTCATGCGTAACTAGCCTGCTCCAGCTTTGAGCTGCAGCCCTGCCAAGCGCCCGATTCGTGAGCGACGTCACCGGCACAGCCACCAGGAGACGGAAATGCCTGCGCCACTGCTGAGAACCAAACTCTATATCCCTCCTGTCCGGCGGGAGCTGGTGCCGCGCCCGCGTCTGATCGAACGGTTGAACGCCGGCCTACACCGCAAGCTGACGCTCATCTCCGCCCCGGCGGGCTTTGGCAAGACCACACTGTTGAGTGAATGGGTCGCTGGCTGCGGGCAGCCCGTCGCCTGGGTCTCGCTGGACGACGGCGACAACGACCCAGCACGGTTCTGGGCCTACTTTGTCGCCGCCCTGCAGGGAGTTCGGGCCGATGTGGAGCGTGCCGCCCTGGCAATGCTCCACGCCTCCGGGTTGGCCAATCCAGAAGCGCCCCCCTCCATCCAGGCGCTTCTCACTGGCCTGATAAACGACATCGCCGACATCCCGTCACCCCTTGTCCTCGTCCTTGACGATTATCACCTCATCGCCCATCGGCACATTCACCATGGGATGACTTTCCTGCTGGACAATCTGCCTTCGCACATGCATTTGGTCCTTTCCAGCCGGTCTGATCCGCCCTGGCCTCTTGCTCGCTTGCGAGCACGTGGTGAAATGACCGAACTGCGCATGAACGACTTGCGCTTCACATCCGGCGAAGCCGCCGAGTTTCTCAACCGGATCATGGGTCTGAAACTCACGGCGGGTGACACTGACGCACTGGCCTCCCGCACTGAAGGATGGATTGCCGGGTTGCAGATGGCAGCCGTCTCGATGCAGGGACGGGAGGATGTCGCCGATTTCATCCACGCCTTCGCCGGCAGCAACCGCTATATCCTGGACTATCTGCTTGAAGAAGTCCTCCAGCGTCAAACCGATAGCCTCCAAACCTTCTTGCTCGAGACGGCCATACTAGATCGACTGACCGGTCCCCTGTGTGACGCCGTCGCCACGGATATTGGAGACTGGAGACTGGAGATTGGCAACCATCCCCAATCTCTAATCCCTAATCTCCAGTCGCAGGCTATTCTAGAGTATCTCGAGTCCTCCAACCTGTTTGTTGTCCCACTCGACAATGAGCGGCAATGGTATCGCTACCATCGTCTCTTTGCCGACCTGCTGCGCAAGCGCCTGCAGCAGGCGCACCCCGACCGGGTGCCAACGTTGCACCGCCGCGCGAGCAGATGGTATGAGCGCAACGGGCTCCCGGCTGCGGCGATCGATCATGCGCTGTCTGCGGGTGATTTCGAGCGGGCGGCGCACCTGATCGATGAACTCGCCGAACCCTTGTGGAGGGAAGGTGCACAATCTACGTTGTCGGCCTGGTTGGCAGCGCTGCCCGATGAACAGGTGACCTCCCGGCCCCAGTTGTGTGTCTTTCACGCCATGGTGCTATTCATGGCCGGTCAGCTCGGTGCGGCTGAGCTGCGTCTGCAAGCTGCAGAACGCGCGCTCGGCCCAATGGCCAATGGAGCGGCAGGCGAACTGCAAGGCATGGTCGCCGCTACCCGTGCACTCATCGCCTACTTTCAAGGCGACGTACCCGCCATCATCCGCTTCTCTCGCCAGGCGCTCGCAGTGCTTCCCGAAGAAAAGGCCACGTGGCGCAGCAGCGCGGCCATCAATCTGGGCGATGCATACAGGTGGAGCGGTCAACTGGCGGCCGCTGACCGGGCCTATGAAGAGGCTGTCAAAGTCGGCTGGACAACTGGCAACGTCTTTGTCATCCTGATCGCCAGTATCAAGCAGGCCTTTACTCAGACGCACCAGGGGCGGCTACGTCGGGCCATCGACATCTGCCGGCAGCTTCTCCAACTCGTTGAGGAAAACTGGTTGTCGCAAACGCCGCTGGTAGGGGGTGTATTCGCCGTATGGGGAAGCATTCTATGCGAGCAGAACCATCTGCAGGAAGCACTCCGTGACGCGCACAAGGCATGTGAACTGAGCGAGCAGGGAAGCAGTGTAGGGTTGCTTGGATTGAGCTACCTCGTCTTGCTGAGAATCCTGTGGGCCAGGGGAGATACGGCCGGCGCCGAAGAGACGATCCGGAAGCTGGAAAAACTGACACGAGAATCGAATGTGCCCGTCTGGATCGCCAGCGGGACGGCAGCCTGGAAAGCACACGCCTGGATGGCGCAAGGCAACCTGGCAGCAGCCGAGCAGTTGTTGCAGGAACGCGGGCTGAGCGTGGATGATGACCTCACCTATCCGCAGGAAATAGAGTATCTGTCACTGGCGCGGTTGCTCATCGCCCAGCACAAACTCGAGGAGGCAGACAGGTTGCTCGAGCGACTGCTCCAGTCAGCACAGGCAGGAGGGAGAGTGGAATGGATCATTGCTGTCTCGGCCCTGCAAGCGCTGGCCCTCCAGGCGCAGGGCGATGTAGACCGGGCGCTGACCCCACTCGAGCGGGCACTGGCCCTCGCCGAACCGGAAGGCTACGTGCGTGTCTTTGTGGATGAAGGTCTGCCCCTGGCCAGACTGCTGCGCCACGCGGCATCTCGGGGTATCGCACCCGAGTATGCGAGCAAGTTGCTGGCGGCGATGGACGCGTCGGCGCCTGCAAGTACGGGCGAGGTGCTCCCACCCTCCCGCACGCAACCGCTCATCGACCCGCTCAGCGAACGCGAGTTGGAGGTGCTGCGGCTTTTGGTCACCCACTTATCGAGCTCAGAAATTGGTCACGAACTCTTTATCGCCGCCAGTACAGCTCGATCTCACATCAAGAGCATCTACGGCAAGCTGCACGTGCACAGTCGAAACGATGCGGTTCGGCGAGCCAGGGAATTGGGATTGCTGTAGGCCAACCCCACACGTCCTCGGTCCTCATCCCCCATCAAACAAACAAGCAGATGGGGGACTTCTTTTTTCCACAATCCCCTACCTCAATCCCCCACTTTGGGGGATGACATCTCACCCGGTTAATGGTTATAATGGGTACAAGAAGAGGTTGCCCGGCGGGTACGCTACCGCCTGCTGCCTGGTGTGTGGTAGTCGACCTGGCCTGTCAGACAGTCAGACAGACAGTAAGGATGCACAACGCATGAGCGACGAAGAGGAATCTGACACAGGTCAAGTCTATCAGATCGGGGTAGAGGGGAGGCTCGACGAGAGTTGGTCGGACTGGTTCGACGGCATGACGATCTCACCTGGGAGCGACATCACAACGTTAGCCGGCGCTGTTGCCGACCAGCCCGCGCTGCGCGGCATCCTGTTCAAGATCTGGGATTTGAACCTGACGCTGATCTCTGTCATCCGCATTGGGACGAAAAAGTAGGAGGACATCAAACGATGGATAGGATTCGATCGTTCAACGAATTGACGCCACAAGAACAGCCCTTTGCCGGAGGCAAAGGCGGGACGCTGGCCCAACTCTATCAGGCCGGCTACCCGGTGCCGGATGGCTTTGTCATCCTGCCCGTGGCCTTTGACGGTGAGGCGCTGACGCCGGAGGCATGGACGCAGGTACAGGCGCATGTGGCACGCATGCGACAAGCGGATGCCGGGATCGCCTTTGCCGTCCGCTCCTCGGCCCTGAGCGAGGATTCGGCCCAGGCGTCCTTTGCCGGCGAGTTCGAGACCGTGCTGGACGTCCACACCGATGAGGCCATCCGGGTCGCGATCCACACCGTGCGCCGGTCGCGGCACTCCGAGCGAGTGCGGGCGTACAGTGAGGCAAAAAGCATGGATGCGGCGCACGACATGGCCGTCGTCGTCCAACGATTGATCCGGGCCGATGTTTCCGGGGTGTTGTTCACCGCCGACCCGGTTAGCGGCAGCCGCAGCGAAATGACGGGCAACTTTGTCTACGGCTTTGGTGAGGAATTGGTGTCCGGCGAGGCCGAGCCCTACACCTTCAAGCTGCAGCGGCCAAAGGGCCACTACGACGGGCCGCCTGAACTCAAGCGCTTCGCCCGCAGGCTCTACAAGCTGGCCATTCGCCTGGAGAAGGACCTGGGCGGCCCGCAGGACATCGAGTGGGCCATCTCCGGGCGCAAGCTTTTCCTGCTCCAGTCCCGGCCGGTCACGACCTTGATCGGGCACAATCCCGCCACCGGCGAATGGAACGACAGCCTGACCGGGGATTACACGTGGTCAAACGTCAACCTCACCGAGGCAGTCCCCGACGTGATGGCCCCGCTGACCTGGTCCATGTGGCAGATCTTTCACACAGAGACGGCCTTCGTATCGGGGGATCATCCCCTGGCTGGCAACATTGGCGGGCGCCCCTATGGCAACGTGAGCTTGGCAGCTTCTGTATACCTGGCTATGGGCAAGGACATCCACGGCGCGCTACAGGAAGTAGAGGGGACGATGGGCCGGATTCCAGAAGGGATGGACATTCCGCTGGTTCCTATTTCGAGGTTCTCCTTCTTACTGGGTCTCCTGACAGCGATTCCCGCAAGGCTAAAAAAGGCCAGGGAAGTCTCGAAAGAGATGCCCGATTATGTTGCCTCGACGCCGGAATGGTGCCTCAGCACGGGGCGACAGATCCAGCAGGCCAGGACCAGGGCCGACCTGGCAACGCTGTGGCACACAGCACTCGAACCGTATTACTACCGGACCTGCTGGATGTTGCGGGTTTCTGCCAAGATGTCCATCGACTTTTCACCCAAGGTGCATCGCGAGTTGGCAGAACTGGTCGGCGAGGCCGATGCGAATGCGCTGCTGTTGCACCTGGGACGTGATTCGGACTGGGGCAGCGACTCAGACTTTCTGGCAAGTCTCGGTCCGGTGGTGGGGGTATCGAAAGTGGCCCGTGGCGAGATGAGTCGCCAAGCGTATCTGGAGCAGTACGGCCACCGCGGGCCGCACGAGATGGAGCTATCTGTGCCGCGTCCGGCAAAAGATCCAGACTGGCTCGACCGGCAACTGGCGGAATTCACCGCGTCGCCGGTAGACGTAGGCGCGCTGCTGGCCAAGCGGCGCGCCGCGTTCGACGCGGCCTGGCAGCGCTTCCAGGATCGCTA
>Ga0180437_10008647_pt1 | contig 12864 bp, 8 predicted proteins | sample SS_ome_4_FD_132410 | JGI IMG/M metagenome (GOLD analysis project Ga0180437, IMG submission 132410) | Hypersaline lake sediment archaeal communities from the Salton Sea, California, USA - SS_3_D_1 metaG | ecosystem: Environmental > Aquatic > Non-marine Saline and Alkaline > Hypersaline > Sediment...
GCACGCCGCCGTCGCTAAGGGCCTCGATCACCACGTAGACGAAGGCCGGGCCAGAGCCGGACAGCCCGGTAACCGCGTCGATCAGCTTCTCCTCGACGCGGTACGCCTTGCCCACGGCCGCCAGGAGCCGCTCGACCGTGGCCGCGTCCTCGTCGGTCGCCTCGTCGCCCAGGCAGAAGCCGCAGGCCCCCTCGCCGACCAGGCACGGGGTGTTGGGCATCACGCGGACCAGGCGGACGCCCCCGCCGAGCCCCTCGGCCAGGCGCCCCAGGCGCACCCCCGCCGCGATCGACACGACGAGCTTCCCGGCCGGGACCTTGCCCTTCAACTCGGCCAGCACCGCGGCGATCTGCTGCGGCTTGACGGCCAGGAAGACCACGTCGGACCGCTCGAGCACATCGAGGTTCTCGGCCGTGGTCGAGCCGCCGGTGGCCTCGGCGAACCGGTCCCTGGCCCCGGCGTCGGGGTCGGACCCCACCAGCCGCTCGGCCGAGACCAGGCCGGCCTTGACGAACCCCTGCCCCAGGGCGGTGGCCATCTGCCCCGCCCCGATGAATCCAATGCGTTGTGCTGCCATGTCGGTGATCGTGCCGTTTCGGAGCCCAAGATGCGGGCCGCCGCGCTGTTGCGGCAAGGCTGCCGCCATGCTATGGGAAATCCGGGTTTCCCACAACGGGGTGCGGGGGGGCGGAAAGAGGGAGGGAAATGGGGCGAGAGCGAGAGGAGGAGATAGAGAGACGGCGAGAACGGCAGAGGGGAGAATGTTGGCACCGCGGCTCGTCGGGAAGGAGCCGTGGCTGCTTCGCAACGGTCGATACCTCAGGCCGTCCCGCATGGCCGGAATTCTCTCCCCCTCCCCCCGTCTTCCGTCTCTCCATCTCCCCCTCTCTCCGTCTCTCTGTCCTCCTTCGTCTCCGTCCCCCTTCACCCTCCCGTGCCGCCCCACTAGAATCGGCCCCGATCTCCATTCTCAGTCCTTGGCACCGCAACAGGAGGGAGCCTGCGATGAACATCCTCGTGGTCGGCAGCGGCGGACGGGAGCACGCCCTGGCCTGGAAGATCGCCCAAAGCCCCCGGGCCGACCGGGTCTTCGTGGCCCCGGGCAACGCCGGAACGGCCCTGGACGCGGAGAACGTCGCCATCCCCGCCGACGCCTTCGCGGGCCTCATCGAGTTCGCCCGGCAGAACGACGTGAGCCTGACCGTGGTCGGGCCCGAGGCCCCCCTGGCCGCGGGTATCGTCGATGCCTTCCAGGCCGAGGGGCTGAAGGTCTTCGGCCCGAGCAAGGCCGCCGCCGAGCTCGAAGGGAGCAAGGTCTTCTGCAAGGACCTGCTCCGCAGCGCCGACGTCCCCTCGGCCGACTACCACACGTTCGACGACCCGGACGAGGCGCTGAAGTATCTCCAGCAGCGCGAGGACGTGCCGATCGTGGTGAAGGCCGACGGGCTGGCCGCCGGCAAGGGGGTGATCGTCTGCGAGCGGCGCGACGAGGCGGTGGCCGCGGTGGAGAAGATCGCCCGCGAGAAGGCGTTCGGCTCGGCCGGCGACCGGCTGGTGATCGAGGAGCGGCTCCACGGCCAGGAGGCGAGCGTGCTGGCGGTGACCGACGGCCGGACGATCGTCACCATGCAGCCGGCCCAGGACCACAAGCCGGCCTACGACGGCGACACCGGCCCGAACACCGGCGGCATGGGCGCTTACTGCCCTGCCCCGCTGGTCGACGACGAGAAGCTCCGCTGGATCGAGGAGCACGTGCTGGTGCCCACGGTCCACGCCATGAAGCGTGCCCGACGGCCCTTCAAGGGCGTGCTCTACGCCGGGTTGATGATGACACACCAAGGGCCCAAGGTCCTCGAATACAACGTCCGGTTCGGCGATCCCGAGTGCCAGCCGCTGTTGATGCGGCTTCGGACCGACCTGGTCGACCTGCTCGAAGCCACGGCCGACGGGCGGCTCGACCAGTACGACGCGCTCGATTGGGACCCCCGGCCGGCCGTCTGCGTGGTAATGGCCTCCGAAGGCTACCCCGGCAGCTACACCAAGGGCCACCCCATCCGCGGTCTCGACGAAGCCGCCAAGCTCACGGACGTCAAGGTCTTTCACGCGGGGACCAAAGAGCAAGACGGCCAAGTCGTCACCGCCGGCGGCCGGGTCTTGAACGTCACCGCCCTGGGGCCGACCATCGCCGAAGCCAAGCTCAATGCCTACACCGCGGTGAAGTGCATCCGCTGGCACGGGGCGTGGTGCCGGAAGGACATTTCGGATAAGGCGTTTGGATAGAGTTGGCGCCGAGAACGCACCCGGACCGCCTCTCCCGTCACCGTCTCGCCGTGGTATCGCCGGCGGCTTCGATGCGCGTGACGTGCACGGGATCACAGAATGCGGTGTGTTCCGGCAGTTCGCCCTCGTCCGCCGGAACCGCAATCACCACTTCCCGACGGCTGACAAGGATCATCTCGGGATGGCGCACTTCGTACGCCTTGCCGTCCGAGATGAAGACCCGGAACGGCTCGAACGGCTCGCGTCGCACGTGCTGCAAGATGTGTTCGGGGCTCATAACGTGGTTGGCTGGAGAGTTGCGTTGGCCGAGTCCGCCTCCATAACTCAGTTTAGGTGCTGCCACCAGGCTCGTCAACCCGCTGCGCACAAGCAAGGCCCGCCGAGCGGTGCCGGCGGGCCTTGCGTCGAGCGTCGGGTTGTTCGGAGACGGACCGGCGCCTACGCGTCCAAAATCTCCAACGCCTCATCCCGATACGCGTCCATGATGTACGGAATACCGGTCACGTCGGCACACTCGCGCGTGAGGCTCATGATGTCCTTGCGCGAGATGGCCGAAATGCTGAAGCACCGGGCACCGGCCATGATCTGCTGCAGGCCGACCTTCAGCTTGTCGGCGTAGGAGAAGATGCCCAGCGCGCCCAGCGGGATGTTCTTCATCTCGTCCTTGCCCACCAGGTCGAGCACCTGCTCGTAGCAGACGAAGATCTCTTCGACCTTCTCGCCGTACTGGCGGACGTTCTTCGGCAGCCCGCCGTTGTTCATCCAGTAGGCCGTGTTCTTGCCGACCATGCCGGGGATCATCAGGGCCCGGCCCATGCACACGGCCCGGACGTACGGGGCGCCCAGGGCGATGCACTTGAACAAGTGGTCCTCGGTGCTGAACCCGCCGGCGAAGGCCAGGTCGGGCACGCGCTCGCCCTTGGCCGCCAGCTTGTCGGCGAACTCGACCGCGGCCGAGTGCAGGTAGATGGCCGGCATACCCCATTCCTGCATCATGCGCCAGGGGCTCATGCCCGTGCCGCCCGGGGCACCGTCGATGGTCAACAGGTCGATCTTGGCCTTCGAGCCCCACTTCAGGGCCATGGCCAGCTCGCGCAGCGGATAGGCCCCGGTCTTTAGCGTGATCCGCTTGAAGCCCAGCCTCCGCAGCCGGTCGCACTCGGCCAGGAAGCCCTCTTCGTCGACGAACCCCAGCCGGCTGTGGCGCTCGAACTCCTTGATGGCCCCGTCCTTGAACGCGGCCTGGATGATCGGGTCGGAAGGGTCGGGCGTGACGATGTAGCCTCGCTTCTGAAGCTCTTTGGCCCGCTCGACCGAGTTGACCTTGATCTCGCCGCCGATGCACTTGGCCCCTTGGCCCCACTTCAGCTCGATCGTCTCCAGCCCGTGCTTCTTCGAGACGTACTCGGCCACTCCCAGCCGGGTGTCCTCGACGTTCATCTGCACGAGGATCTCGCCCAGCCCGCGGTGGTAACGCCGGTACGTCTCGATGCGGCGGTCCATGTCCGGGGCGAGCTTGATCTTGCCGTTGGCGTCCAGCTCCAAGCCGGGGTCGATCCCGCAGACGTTCTCGCCGCAGACCAGGGTCACGCCGGCGATCGCCGCACCCACCGCGAAGTGCTCCCAGTTCTTCCGGGCGATCTCGGTCGAGCCCAAGGCACCGGTGAACACCGGAGCGGCCATTTTCACCTTGATGTCCCAGCCGTACTGGGTGTCGACCTTCACCGAGGGGAAGGTGCAGGTGTCGGGGTTGGCGTCGACTCCCTCGGGCAACCCACGCCCGCCCAGGGCATAACCCTGGATGTTCAGGTGGGAGTAGTCGACCGGGTAATCCTTGTCGGCCCCGGCGGTCACGTCGCCGAAGGGCCCGGGGTAAATCAGCTCCCGGCCGCGGAAGGTCGAGCGAAACACCTCACAGTTGCCCGTGCAACCGTCCACGCACCGCGAGCAGAGCCCCGACTGCGGGGCCACGTTGCGCGACCGGTTGCTCGAATGCGTCACGTCACTAGCGTTGGGTCGTTGCAGATTCACTACACAGTCTCCTTGGCACGGTCCCGGAGCCTTGGCACGGTCCTGGGACGATTTGGGGTGAGGCCCGTCGCGAAACGGGGGGCAACCGGCTACGCAGCGCGTCAAACGGCGGCGAGGCCGAAAAAGGGGACGGGGCTCATTTGCCTTCAAAGGCCCGAAAGGTGCTTCGCACAAATGAACCCCGTCCCCCTTTTCGTTCGGCCCGTGCCAGCGACCTACCGGCAGCCACGCCAATACCTACCAGAATCGCCATTCTACCGCCCCGTGCCCTATTACAAAAGGAGTAAATGCCTAATACTTAACATAAGAAGGGCTTATGTTGAGCCTCGCCGACGTGGCGTGGGCTCCCCCAGAGTCCCGCCCCGGCCTGCAACCGGCCAAATCCCGCGGTCCACCCCGCCGCCCACCTTCCCCACCCCGAAACCCCGTATCACTTCCGTTTATGCCCCACGAGCCGGCCTCACTCCGGATCGCCGCGCATCAGCGGTGCTAATACGAGTGCGCAGCAATTCAGCCATCCCGGAAACCCCCCCTGTACGACGGCCTTCCAAGGCCGTCGAGGACCCGGCTGCGGCGCCGACGGCCTTGGAAGGCCGTCGTACTTCGGACGGCTGAACTGTGGCGAGCGACCGCGGGGGGCCGCGTGGTCGCGACCCGACCTCAGGGCGCCGGCAGCTCGCCCTGGACCTCGACCTCGGAGCGGTCGCCGTGGACCCCCTCGGCGATCAGCCGCTCGGTCACTTCGTTGATGTGCGTCTGGAGCGCCTCGTCCAGCTCCAGGAACTCCGGCCACAGAGTCTTGTCGACGAAGTGCCTGGGCACCCGGGCCATCACGGTCGTGTGCCGCTGCCGGTAGTAGCGGTAGGGCTTGAACCCGTACCGCCGCAAGAGCGCCACGAGCAGCTTCTTCGACCACGGGTTGCGCATGTTGAACTGCATCTCGATGGCCGGGTCCGTGCGCCGAATCTCCCCCAGCTTCGCCTCGATCCTCTCCCTCGCACTAGCCGCCGCCGCCCGCTCCCCGGGCGTCGTCGCCCCCAAGAACAGGGCCTCGATCCGTTCCAGCATCTCCCTGAGCTTCGTTCCGTCGAGCATGGGACCTCCATTTCCTCTCCGCGCGGGTCTTCTCCACCGAAACTCCACCAACCACCCGACTCGCGAAGCCTATCCCCGACCCAAGTTTCCGTCAACGCCCCCGATGGCCCGCCCGCCGGGCGTTGCGAGGGGCCTTCAGGCCCTTTGCCGGCGCAGCCGGTACTCGGCCCGGCGTTTACGCCGGGTCGCGGGCGATTACGGGTCTCCCCCATGTTTCGCGCCCGCAGGGCCGTTTACGGCCCTCCCCCCCGCGGCGCGTTCGCCCCTGCCCCCGGCTGAAGCCACAACAGCCAGAAGCCCCCTAAACGGGGCTCCCTGCCGTGGGCGGCAGGAATGACACAGAGCCCTCCCCCCTATCCACCCGGCGTAAACGCCGGGCCTACCACCGCCTCCGGCGGCAAGGCCGCTAAAGCGGCCTGTCCACGTGGGACACCACGGCGCGTCCAGCCGCGCTCGAACCGCCCGAATTGGGGTGACAGTATTCTGTCACCCCGAGGACTGGTCAAGTTTGCGATCGCTCTCTCCGGGGTTTTTACGTTTAGTCCTATCCCCGCGACGCAGGTCTGCATGCACGGCGGCCATACGTCCCGGCACCTTGACAACGGACGGTGAGGTGGATACATTCCCCAGACAAGTGGGGCGAGCATCGTCAACCTGCGTGTGTCGGAGCGCAATGGAAGAACTGGTGGAAGAGGTTGGACACGGGCACCCAGCTCTTCTCCCGCTCGAACAGGGCAAGTAGCGATGAGTTCTCCAACCGATGTCACCCCTTTGCTGCTTCATACGCTTGACTCGCTCTGCGTTGAGCTCGTGAGCGGCAGAGGAGTCAGCCTTTCCGATGGTGAGTCGGTGTTCCGGCTTGCATCGAAAGAGGCTCGAACAATCTTCGAATGGTATCGAAACAATAGGGAAAAATGGGCGGGACAGAATCGGAAAGAAGATGTGGAGGCGATCGCGGCTGAAATCGCGAAGGACCCACCTGTCCTGCCTTCGGTCGGGGTGGGCGATACCGAGAGTGTTCGCGGAGTTGTCCATCTCAAACGAGTTCGCGCCCATCGATTTGCAGGGCTTCACCGCTATGGGACGCCCGATGAACCGCCCTCGGACTTCGAGTTCGAGTTTGAGAGCGCCCCTTCGCCGGGAATTCACATCATCGAAGGCAAGAACGGAGTGGGCAAGACGTGTCTGCTTTCTGCGATCACCTGGTGCTTGACCGGCCAAATCTATCGGTCGCAACGGCCCCCAGAAACCGTGGAATCACCGGTCGAAGTGATTGCGGCGGATGCCGGAGAGGAGCAGGAACAGAGCGCGGCAAGCCATGCAGTCGCAGCTATCACGCCATTGCCGCGGTCGGACGTCCTGCGGCGTCTAGGCACGCAGCCCGTGCCGCTTGATACGTGGGTGGAGTTGGATTTTGTCGACGACAATGGAAACGAAGTGGGTACGGTTCGGCGTTCGATCAGCAGGTCTGGCCGTGGCCGCCGCATTGACATCGCCGTGTCCGGTCTAAGCGACTTGGGGCTTCCGCCGATCGCCCTGGAAATAGGGACGAGGATGACCGGCTTGTTGCCGTACGTTCAGGTTGGGAGCGAATCCGCTCTTGGCTCGGCAGTCGCTGAACTGACCGGAATTCGGCCTCTGCGGGATCTCGTGAAGCACGCCAGGAAGTCGGAACAGAAGCTTCGAAGGGAATTGCCGAGGGACCGTGATCGCGAAATCGACGAGCTGGACCGCTCGTTTTCTGAAGAACGCCAAGAACTTGCACAGCTCCTCCAGCGCCATCCGGAGCTTGCCGCGGAGTCCCCCGTGCCTGAACATCCCGCACAAGACAATTGCGAGGAAGCCGTCAACCTCCTGAAGGAGCACTTTGAAGCGAACCAGGCTCGCGTCTTGGCCGGCGCCGAAGTCGTGCTCGGCCTGTCGTTCGACGCAAGCGACAAGCGGGCCGTCGACGACCTTGCCCGCAGTATTCCCCTTGCCATTGACGTAGTCAGTCCAGGGCGGATAGCGGGGCTTGAAGACGCCCGGAGGCTGCAACGCCTTGGGCAACTGACCGAGGACCAGCTCGAACAAAGTGAACTCCTCTTGGAGAGCCTCCTTCGTGAAGCAGAGGAGATATCGCAGCTCGAACAGCGCAAGGACGACGCGTCCCGAGTGCGTTTGTACGCCAAAGTCGCCGGCTGGCTACGGGAACAGGACGTGGGAGCGGAAGAGATCGCAGATTGTCCCGTCTGTGACACGTCCCTCGAGGGGAAGATAGACCCCAAGACGAATAAGCCGATCGCCGAACATATCCGCGAGCTCCTTCTGAGAGAATCAACGCACTTGGAACTCATCGTGTCCGCGTGGATCCGTCAGTCTTTGGACAGGCTGAAGGCGACCCTGCCTGAAACCCTCGGAGCAGAACTCAGCCGTACACTGCCGGGCAGGCCACACGAACTGATTTCCGCGGCCCTGACGGCAGAACTCTTCCGGAATAGCGCCTTCTCCGGAACGCTCAAGGTTCTTAAGGGCTGCGTGGAGACGCTGTGCGCCGTACATCTGGAAAACATGCCGGTGTTCACCGAACCCGAGGTGGACGATCTTCCCGACTCGTTGCGTTCTGCCGGCGAGGAACTGACGGAAGCCATTCGCGGAACGAGACGCGCCATTGCGTTTGCACGCTGGCGACAGGAAAACGCCGATGCCTGTAAGGAAGCTTTCCTCCGCATTATTGGAGTCCACGACACGGTCCCGAAGGTCTCCGAGAAAGAGGAAGGCGGATTGGGCGACCATCCGCTTCGAGCGCGGCTCGTCCTATTGAAGACAGTCGTCGAGAACTCGGAACCATTGAGGACTGCGTTGGAGCGAGTCGGTCGCATGGCACAGGCTCTGGCCAAGAGGCGGCGATGTGAAGAACAACAACGGCAATATGCCGTGGCGGCGAACGCGATCGTGGACCTCTTCCGTCTCGATGAGCTTGTGGACCGCTACGTAGGCGCTCTCATGCGTAGTTTGTCCGCCGACACGGCAGAATGGAAGAAGGCTCTGTATCTCCCGCCGTGTACAGACGCGCCGAGTATCGCGCACACGGACGTCCAAGACGGTGGCACACTGGTCATCGAGGCGGAATCGCAGGGCAGCAGAGCGCCCGCGCAGCATATCTGCAATGCTTCAGACCTCAGAGCAACGCTGCTCGCCTTCGTCTTCGCTTTTTGGAAGCAACTTGTGGACGACCGTGGAGGATTGTCGCTTCTCTTGCTGGACGATTTGCAGGAGTTATTCGACCCCGACAACCGTCGACGGGTCGCGAGTTGCATTCCCGACATTGTGAAAGAAGGAGCACACGTTGTCCTGACCACCAACGACCGGGAGTTCGGGCGCAGGGTGAACGACCGCTCCAGGCAGAAGCTGGGACACCAGCAGACGGACCGAAGGGAGCTGCTTCCAGCCAAGTCATCGAACTTGTGCGCCAAGCTGAGCAGGTTTCACGAGGCCATCGAGGCCAGGAGAAAAACGTTCGGGGATAGGCCGAACGATCACGACGCGGCCCGGAGTTACGTCAACGAGTTGCGGATCTACCTCGAAGATCGGCTGTCAAACCTCTTCGATACCGCCGATCCGCGTCTCGGTCCGATGTCGGGCCTCTCTGACTTGGTCAATGCGGTCCGACGACGTATCGCTTCCGGAGTAGAACCGTTTACAGGGAGGGTTTTCGAGCAGCTCGCCGATGATCCGGCGTTCCGCGACGGGAGCCCATTTCTCGAGCTAATGAACCAGGCGCATCACCGCGGGGCTCAGCTAGTCACGTACAACGCCGTCAACGAAGTCCGCGACGAATGTAGACGCGCCCTCGACCTGGTTCACAGTGCCGACGAAGAATATGAGAGATGGCTGCGACGAGAACCTGCGACGCCCGTTGAATCACGCCCCGATCCGCCAGCGGCGTTGGAACGCCTTTCTTTCTCCGTGCCGCTTGTCTTGGCTACCGCGGCTGCGCGCTCCGATTCTCCCCTCTATACCGTTGAGACATCGGAGGAACCGCTCGCTTGTGATTGGCTTACAAACCACGCCATCTACGTCAATACCACGGACAACCTGGGGTTCGCCGGATCGAAGAACTGCCGCGTGATCGTCGACTTGAACGACGCGGAACCAGACAACCATAGCTTGGTGGTCGCCTTGCACGGAGACGCAGCGTACGTGCGACGGTTCCATCGGTATGGTGAAGATGCAGGCAGGATTGGACTTGCGAGTGAAGCTGGGGACCCGCGCAACCGCCCACCGCCAATGCTGCTGCGTAGAGAAGAAGTGTGTCTTCTCAGAGTCGTGGGGCTGCTGTTCGACCGACGACCAGTCTACCCGCGTCAAAGGAACGAAGCAGTTCTTGACGAGCAGTGTCGGCTATTGGGTGACGCCAAGCTCGCCTTGAAGGTGCGCGGTGAAAGCGCCTTGCCCCTGGTTCTCGAGGGGCAGATGATTCTCGCAGGTGACGAGTTGCTCCCTGGACAACTCGACTCGATGGAAGGTGAGCTTGTGGCGATCGTCACCGACCAAGGCACGGCGTTCAAACGGCTGGGGGCCGCATTGGCCGGCGCGGAACACGTACGACAGTTCGAGTCGATCGGCGGCCTTGGGGAATCACTTGTAGTTCGTGTCGAACAGATGGACGATGATCCTTTCCACCATCTGCCCCTGCTCGAAGCGGTCCGGCTAATCATTGGCATCTTGTATGACCCGACTGGGTGAGTAGGGTGTACACGGCACAAACGACCGCGTGCGGAAAGAAGAGCTGCCAAGGCGGCCTCGATGCCCATAAGACCCCGCACGGCTCGCCCGGGCGGTGAATGAGGTTGGTGGCTAAGCGGTAGGGGCAACCCGCGTTAGCCTTCCAACCTTCTTCACCGCCGGCACAAGGCCGGCGGGGCCGTGGGGGTGGGACGAGGTCACCGCCCCTACCTCCGATCGAACTTAATCCTCCCCCCCACGATCACCACCTCCGCCCTTCCGGTCAGCTCCCAGCCGGCGAAGGGGGTGTTGGTGCTTTTCGAGCGGAACTCCGCCGGGTCGACGGTCCAGCGGGCGGCGGGGTCTATGATGGTGACGTCGGCGTCGGCGCCGATTTGCAGGGTGCCTTTGGGGAGGTGGAGGATGCGGGCGGGGTTGCAGGTGAGCTTGGCCAGGGCGGTGGGCCAGTCGAGGTGGCCGGGGGTGATGAGGCGGGTGACGACGAGGCCCAGGGCGGTTTCGAGGCCGATGATGCCGAAGGGGGCCCGGTCGAGCTCCTGCATCTTCTTCTCTTTGGCGTGGGGGGCGTGGTCGGTGGCGATGACGTCGATGGTGCCGTCGATCAGGCCGTCGGTCACGCCCTTGACGTGGCCCTTGCCCCGCAGCGGCGGGTTCATCTTGAAGTTCGAGTCGAACGAGCGGAGCGACTCGTCGGTGAGCGTGAAGTGGTGGGGGGTCACCTCGGCGGTGACGCGCACTCCGCGTGCCTTGGCCCGGCGCACGGCGTCGACGGCGCTGCCGGTCGAGACGTGCATCACGTGGTAGCGCCCGCCGGTGGCCTCGGCCAGGGCGATGTCGCGGCTGACCATCACGTCCTCGGCGGCGGGCGGCATGCCCGAGAGGCCCAGGAGCATGGCGGTGAGCCCCTCGTGCATCACGCCGTGCTCGGTCAGCTCGCGGATCTCGGCGTGGTTCAAGACGGGCTTGTCGAACATCAGGCAGTACTCGAATGCCCGGCGCATCAGCTCGGGGTTCGAGATGGGCGAGCCGTCGTCGGTGAAGGCCACGGCCCCGGCCTCGACGAGCTGCCCGATCTCGGCCAGCTCCTTGCCCTCGCGGTTTTGGCTCACGCAGGCCACGGGGTAGACGTTGCAGTGATCGGCCCGGGCGGCCTGGCCCTTGATGAACTCGACCGAGCCCTGGCTGTCGATGGGCGGCTCGGTGTTGGGCATGCAGGCGATCGACGTGAACCCGCCGGAGAGCGCCGCCGCCGTGCCGCTGGCGATGGTCTCGTCCTCCTCGCGTCCCGGCTCGCGCAGGTGGACGTGCATGTCGATCAGGCCCGGGGCCACGATCCGGCCGGCGGCGTCGATGACCGTGTCCTGGCCGTCCGGCGTGGCGTCGTAGGCGGCGACCTTGCCGTCGCGCAAGAGCACGTTGGTTACCCGATCGATCCCCTGAGAGGGGTCGATCACGCGGCCGTTTTGGATGAGGATATTAGGCATCGACCGCCACCTCGAACGTGGTCAGGAACGGACGCGGACGTCCTTGGAGCGGGAACTCCTCCAAGTAGACCTCGGTGGCCTCTTGCAGGTTCTTGACGGCATCCTCGATGGTGCGTCCCTGGCTGGCGGTGCCCACCTCGGGGCATTCCGCCACGTACCATTCCCCTTCCTTCTGGATCACGGCGGTGAACGTCATTTTTCATCCTCACGACGTGTAGTGTGAAAACCTCTAGGCTACGTCGGCTGCGCCGGTGACCAGGCGCAGCACCGCCATGCGCACGGCCACGCCGTTGGTGACCTGCTCGAGGATGGCCGAGTGGGTGCCGTCGGCCACGTCGGGGGTGACCTCCACACCGCGGTTGATCGGGCCGGGGGCCAGCACCAGCACGTCGGGCTTGGCCCGGGCCATGCGCTCGCGGTTCATCGCGTACAGGTGGGCGTACTCGCGCACCGAGGGGAAGGGCCGGGCAAACTGCCGCTCGAACTGGATCCGCAAGAGGTTCAGCACGTCGACGCGGGGAAGGATCTCGTCGAGGCTGTACGAGTACTCGACGCCGATCTCGGCCCAGCGGGGCGAAACCAGGGTCGACGGCCCGCAGACGATCACCTTCGCCCCCAGTTTCATCAGCCCCCAGATGTTCGACCGGGCCGTGCGGCTGTGGGCGATGTCGCCGACCAACGCCACGGTGAGTCCCTCGATCCGGCCGGTGCGCTGGCGGATGGTGAGGATGTCCAACAGACCCTGGGTGGGGTGCTCGTGCGGGCCGTCGCCGGCGTTGACCACCGAGCAGCCGAGGTTCTGGGCCAGGAGGTGCGGCGTGCCGGGCGTGCGGTGGCGCACGACCATCACGTCGGCCCCCATGGCCTCGATGTTCTTGGCCGTGTCGATGACCGTCTCCCCCTTCGACAGGCTGCTCGTGGAGGCCGAGAAGTCGATCGTGTCGGCCCCCAGGCGCCGGGCGGCCAGCGCGAAGCTGGTCCGCGTGCGCGTCGAGTTCTCGAAGAACAGGTTCACACAGGTCTTGCCCGCCAGGAGCGGGACCTTCTTGTGCCTCTCGACGATCGCCTCCTTGAAGCGGTCGGCCGCGTCGAGCAGTTGCGTGATCTCGTCGGGGGAAAGCTCCTCGAGCCCCAGGAGGTGGCGGCGGGTCCACACCCCGGGCTCCACCGCCGGCTCCAACGTGTCGGTCGCCATGGTCGCCTGCCTCGTTCGATTGGGGTCGGGTGGGGTGGGCACCTTGCGTGA
>Ga0180437_10008649_pt1 | contig 12862 bp, 10 predicted proteins | sample SS_ome_4_FD_132410 | JGI IMG/M metagenome (GOLD analysis project Ga0180437, IMG submission 132410) | Hypersaline lake sediment archaeal communities from the Salton Sea, California, USA - SS_3_D_1 metaG | ecosystem: Environmental > Aquatic > Non-marine Saline and Alkaline > Hypersaline >...
CCAGGCCCATACTGCACCGTGGGGATGGCCATATCGTTCACCAGAAAGTCCATCTCATTGTAGCCATCCGTGAAGTAGCGTTCTGCGGTATTCCCCACGACGCGCTGGTGATGCATGCCTACCCACTCCGGCACCGCGCTGTGCGGCGGCACGAGCGTTGGATTCAGCCCTCGCTCGGCAATAGGCTCCCAATGCCAATCTGGCCTGGCAATCTCAACCTCTGCACGAGACGTAGAGTCGGCGAGATTGTGCGCAGCCACAAGTGCCTCCATCTCCGCAAGCACGCCGGTCTGGCATTCTCCAGGGACCGTCCGCCGGTCAAACCACATTTCACAGCAATCAGGCACGATGTTGTAGGCCACACCACCTTGCACCGCACCCAGGTTGATAGTGCCTCGCACCCTAGGCATGTCAGTCAGCTCCATCTCAGGAAGGGGTTGGTCCAGTATCTCCCTCGCCAACTGCATCGCCTTCTCAACAGCATTCACGCCAAGCCAGGGTCGGCAGCCATGTGCCACCTTCCCATGGACTCGAACGAGCAGCGGAACCGTGCCCTTACAGCCAATCACCACTCTGAGACCGCTCGGCTCGGTGACGATGCCGCGCTGCGCTCGCAACCCGCTCTTCGCCAGAGCCATGCTGCCGCGATGCTCTGATTCCTCGTCCACCACAGCCACCAGCGCGACAGATGCCGTACGTGAGCGAGCCATCCGCTTGGCGTGCGCGGCCAGCGCCGCTGCCGCTGCCGCTAGCCCACCCTTCTGGTCGACCGCCCCACGCCCCCATATGTGCCCGTTCTCCAGGCACCCACTAAAGGGCTCGGGCATACCGAGGGGTGGCACGGTGTCCATATGTGCGTGCAGTAGCAGACCCAATGGCCGCCCTGCTTGCACGGTAGCAGGCAAGATCCCCAGCACGTTCCAGCGGCCGGGCGCTACCTCTTCGGTCTGGACCTCCAGGCCTGCATCGGCCAGCCACTCCGCCAGAAAGGTCCCCAGACGTCCTTCCTCACCAGTGACGCTTGGAATCCTCACCAGCTGCGCTGCCAACTCGACGACGCCTAGTCGATCGTTCATGGCATTGCGCCCCGATCGATCTTAGGGCACCGGCCACTCGTTGCGCTGCCACAGCTTGATGGCTTGCTCTTTGCAGTGGGCCAGCGCCTGCTCTTCATCAACATTGACAAACTCACCGTGCCGCAGAATGATCTCCCCGTCGATCACTACCGTGTCAACATCCGTTCGCTCACAGGTGCCCACCACATAGTTGACCACGTTCGCCTCAAAGACGGGCACTGTGCTGCGGTCATTCACCAGGACCATATCCGCCTTCTTGCCCACCTCCAGCGAACCAATCTCGTCCTCTTTCAGCAGGCACTTGGCGCCCTCGATAGTGGCCATGGCCAGCACCTGATCGTCAGGCATCAGTTCCAGGTCTTCGTAGCGGATACGGTGGATCATCTGCGCAGTGCGCATGATCTCGAACATGGAATGTGTCTGCCCGTCCGTACCGAGCCCTACCGTCACGCCCGCTTGCATCAGCGGTATCATGTTGGGCCAGAAACCGAAGATAGCATTCGATTCCGAGTTGTGAGCCACCTTGACATCGTACTTCTTAAAGATCTCTGGGTCACGAATCGGATCAATGTAGCTGCAATGGAACAGGATCAGGTCAGGTCCCAGGAATCCAATGTCCTCCAGATAGCGCATTGGCCGCTTGCCAAAGCGACGCGTCGTGTCAAACACATGATAACGATCATCCGCCATGTGCATCATAAGACCGGAGCCCAGCCGAGTCGCCTCTGCGCGCACCTGTTGCAGTAGTTCAGTCGAGCAGGTAAATGTTGTGTGCACTCCAAGGCGACCCTCAACGCGGCTGCCTCGCTTCTTGGCCTTTTTGAAGAACTTGATGTTCTCTTCAAGGCCCAGCTGCGAGTTCTCCTCACTGATGCGGCCAGTGGTCTCGAACGACAGCACAGCACGAATGCCAGACTCTGTGGCCCCCCGGTCCACATAGTCCAGCGCTCCAGGGAGCGCGTACGATCCCTCCGCCGTGTCGGTGGTCGTGGTGATCCCGCTGCGGATGTGCTCCAGGCAGTTGGCCAATGTGCCAACGTACATCTGCTCACGTGTTACGCGATCCTCCAACAGCGGGAGCCAGAACTGCTCCATCCAGGCAATGAAAGAGAAATCGGCATCAGCGAATCCCGAGTACGGGATGCTGCGCACCACCGCGCTGTACAGATGATTATGACAACTAACGAATCCGGGCATCACAATCTGCCCAGTGGCATCGATGACCTCGCAGTCAGGCGTCTTGGCCGCAACCATGTTCGCCGGACCGATTTCTTTGATGCGGCTGTCCTCGACTCGGATACTGCCGTTCCTATAGACTTTCCTATCGCCATCCATGGTGACGATCAGGCCGTTCTTGACTAGCAGCTCACCCATTGCGCTCTACCCTTTCCGTTGTATGCTCGCTTTCACACAGCTTCGCGCAGCGCTTTCAGGCCGTCCCTTGCCCCTTTCAACAGGAAGCTGAGGTCCGTTGAGTAGACGATGAAACGCATGCCCTTTGCCATCCACTCTTTGAGCGCCTCCAGATTGCCAATATGCATGCCACAGGGCAGCCCATGTCGGCGGCAGGCCGCGACGATTGTCTCGAGACTCTCCACCATCAGTGGATGGTGCATGTCCTCGGCGATGCCAAGTGACAAAGCCAAGTCGTTGGGTCCCACGATGACGGCATCCACACCTGGCACGGTCAGGAGTTGGTCAATGTCCCGGACCGCTGCCTCGCGCTCGATCTGCAGGATCACCATGTTCTCACGGTTTAAGTGTCGTACAAACTCCAACATGGGCTGCGGCTGATAATCGGAATGTCCTTTGAGGATTGAGCAGCCCCGGGATCCCTCGGGTGGGAACTTTGACCATCGCACTACGTTCTCAACCTGCTCACGCCTCTCTACTCGTGGCACCATGATCCCCTGCGCACCTGCGTCCAGCACCCGTGCAATCAGGTGGTACTGGTCATCCGACACGCGGACGAAAGGCGTCATCCCCGTCAGGCGCGTCACCTTGACCAGATCAGCCATGGTTTCCCAGTTGAACGCACCGTGCTCCATGTCAATGAAGATGAAATCAAAGCCGGCCGTGGCCATCACCTGCGGGATGGCAGGCGATCGCAGTTCCTGAAGCATGGTACCGAATACGGCCTTCCCCTCCCCAAGCGCCTCCAGAGTGGCGTTCTTTCTCATCGACAGTGCCTCCTATTGCGAAATGGCGCGCCTGTGATCCCATACTTCTGGGTTCGCCAGAAAGCGAGGACGCTCCCCCTTCAGTACCTCCAGCACCTGCTGCACAACGCCCATCCCCATGCGGTAGCGGCCTTCCTCCGTGAAGCTCGCCATGTGCGGCGAGAGCACGACATTCTGCATGCTTAGCAGCTCAAGGTCTGGATCGGGAGGCTCCTGCTCAAAGACGTCCAGACCAGCACCTGCAATGCGACCATCGCGCAGTACCTCGACCAAGGCCGACTCATCAATCACGGGCCCGCGCGAAGTGTTAATCAGAAAAGCCGTAGGCTTCATCAGAGCTAGTTCCCGGGCGCCCACGAGACCACGCGTGCCAGGCGTCAGCGGAGTATGGACTGACACGAAATCGGAGTCAGCCATCAGCTCGCCTATCGTCTCGCACAGATCACCGCCGCACTCACGCGCCCGCTCAGGGGTGATGTAGGGATCATAGATCCGGACCTTCATGCCAAAGGCTGACCTGCAGATGCTGGCCACGCACGACCCGATGTGCCCACCTCCAATAATGCCCAGCGTCTTGCCATACAACTCGGCGCCTTGGCTACGAGAGCGAAACTGAAAGTCTCCCCTACGCACTGCCGCATCTGCCTTCAGCATCTGCTTGGACAGCATCAGCATGAAGCACACAGCATGCTCCGCCACGGACTCTGTGGGTCCATCTGGAGTGTACACCACTGGGATGCCGGCCTTGGTCGCTGCAGCGATGTCAACACTGTCAACGCCGGCTCCCGGTCGGCCGATGACCTCCAAACGCACCCCCAGCTCGACCTCCTGTGCGGTGATGGGGAATCTCGTGGACACGATAGCGGCGTGGGCCTCGGGCAGGCTGTGCCTCAGCTCAGCCAGCGAGGCTTTGTACATCAACAGTGGATTGGCGTGCTCTTCCAGAACAGCCAATGCCTGGTCATGAACGGGGTTGTCTAGCAGCACGCACTTCATCGCATCTAGCTCCTCCGAGGATCGCCTGCCCGAAACATGGCACATCCCTTTTCCCAAGACCTGTCAGCCACCGGACTTGTGCTTCTGATACAACTGCTCAGTCTGATCAAGCAGGTCGCGAACAGCATCCTGAGCCTCGTTTGGATTGCCCCTCGCGATCGCCTCAAGAATACGAAGGTGATTCTGCATGCCATGCTGGGTATGTGGAACGATGGTGATAAACTGCTCCACTACCGCGTAGAGGCTCTGCGCAAGGTGGAGAAGGAGGGAGTTGCCAGCGGCCTCGGCAATGGCGAGGTGGAACCGCAAGTCTTGCTGCTCCAGACTCTGCAGGTCCCGCGCTTGCCAGCTGGACATCATGGCCGCGCCAAGCGCCTTCAAGTCCTCGACCTGCTGGGGCGTGGCGCGCTGGGCAGCGTATCCGGCCACGCTGACTTCGATCACCCTGCGAGCCTCAAAGAGTTCGCGTGTCTCCTCCTCTTGAAGTATCAAGGCCCAGTCAAACTGCTTGACCAGAGCAGCCGCAGCATGGTCACAGACATAGGTGCCACAACCGCGCTTGATTTCAATGACGCCGATAGCAGCCAAGCCACGTAGCGCTTCGCGCAGTGATGAGAGGCTAACACCTAGTTGCGAGGCAAGCTGTCGTTGTGGGGGCAAAGCGTCGCCCGGTCTGAGCGCGCCGGTCGAAATGAGCTTGAGGATCTGCTCGGAGATGGCGTCCGAGACGCCATGGATCTGAATCTCTTCCAGTAATTGCGACATCGCATAGCCCTCGCAGGCAGTGAGGCACAGTTCTAGTGTCCGGGAGTTCAGAACTGTCGCAATTCTAGCTGCTCTTCTGCCATTTGTCAAGCTGAACGACAGGGAGTCTCTGCGTCAGATGCTGCGGCAACTGCATTGCACTGGCAGGGCGCGCCTGGGAGAGAAAGTTGACTACGGTTACATTGTTGGGAGAGGCGAAAAGACCATCTGGCATCAGCAGACTTGGCAGAGGTCGCCGCCATTGACCCTTGTTGGCTGGGGCCTCACTTCAACGGCGCTCAGTTCATCTACTGGCTGTGGTTACCCGAGCCGACCGACGACCGTCATATAGAGGGTACTCTCCTGTTCACCGTCCAGCCCGAGTAGCCGGTTCGCCTCCTCGTCATACAGAGCGGCGATCTGACAGCTCCCCAGGCCCAGCGCCACAGCAGCGAGGGCCACGTTCTGGGCCAAGTGGCCGGCATCGAGGTAGCAGTACCGATACGCCCGTTGTCGGTACTTCCACTTGCTTCTTTGGAACACCGCTGTCCAGATGAACACGATGTTGGCCAAGGCAGCCATCCTTTGGTCAAGAGCAGCACGCGCAGCTTCGATCCCCAAATCGCCCACCCTCAACTGTTCCAAGGAATGGTCCTCCACAGCATAATGGTACACGCCTGGCTCAATGCCTGACACCGAATTCAGAACCACGTAGGTCTCTACAGGATACAGCGCACCCGCAGACGGCGCAGTGCGAAAGGCGTAGCCCTGAGCTCGAGCAGTGATACCCTGAGCAGCCCACAGCAGCTGCGAAAGCTCCACTTCGCTGAGCGGCTCACCCTCAAAGAGTCGAACGCTACGGCGTGCAGCCAGCACCTCCCACAAGGGTGCACCGCCCGATGTCTGTGGCGGGCTCAGAAAGACCCGCGACGCTGAGGGGTATCGCTTGTACGTGTCCGGCTTTGCCGCCCAGTCCAGTGGCCCGCCGCCAATTCCACCGCGCACATACTTTGTCTCCCGCTGAAAGCGATCTCCAATGCCTTCCGCCACAATGACCTCCCTGTGGGATTCGAGTAATGGGTGTGCCGGCCGCACCAAGCCGTGCCGCGGTCTGAAGCGTGGGGAAGAGTATACCCTCGGCTCCCAGAGCCATCAAAACGGATGTCGCAGGCCTGAGGGCCTTGCTAAGAAGGGTCCAGACGCCGGACCATGTAGGGGGAGGCTCTTCCCTCAAAGAGGGCCGTTCAAGGCGAGGCGCAAAACGGAGATCTGTCAGGAACCAGTGAGTGCAAGGTCCGTCAGAAATGCCGCAAGAAACGTCTGCAGAGAGTCGGGCTGCCGTAAGCTCAGCCGCTCAAACTGAGTAACTCACGGCAGCCCATCACTCGAAGGAGGATTGCCCAAGGTGATCCAGGCGTCTGGAACATGGCCTCAGCCCAGCCACGCTGGGCAGGGCACGGAACCTCGCCTCGCTTCCTTCCTGTTGGAGCGAAGGCGACGAATGAGCCTATCGGTGCCAGACTTCCAGCGGTCGGATATACAGCGAGTCGACCAGCGCGCCGTATCCAAGACGACTCTGTACCTCATCGTCGTCAACAACCTTCACATCCAGCCGGCGGCACAAGGCATTGGCCTTTGGGCATTCGAGCTGGCGCATCTCTTGGGCCACGGCCTCCGTGAGCATATCCACGACCGACGAGAGCGCCGCGGTCTTGTGCTCTACCCATGCGATCATGCTGATGGCAGGCGAGAGACCAGGCCGACCGACTGCGCCATCGACACCCGTAGCATACTCTGGCTCAAACGTATAGACAGCTTTGATCGAGCCGTCCATCGAGCCCAGGTATTCTCCAATCTCCTGCGCCAGGCCGTAGCGTACATACTCGCAGGCAACGCAGTCGCCGTGCCCCAGTGCATTCAGAGTCCGCTGCACATCGCCGTGGCCGAGCTTCTGAGCGCCAAACTGCAGAGCCTGCCCCATCATTTCCTTCATCTTCGTTCCATCGAATGTAGCTGCTGACATCCCTGAGCCTCCTTTTTCGCTACCTGTGGTATCTCTATGCAACGTTCAACTCGTCTTCCCTGCCGGCCCACCATGGGAGCCTTCGTTCATACCCAACCAGCTTCAGCCCCGTGATCGCGGCAGTATTCACATCCATGGCTCGTAGATCCTCCTCACCCAGCTCACTCACACTGGCGTGGCCTGAAAGCATCGTCAGGATCTTTATTTCCTCCGCAGTTGCTTCGACAAAGTTCGCCAGCCGCCGACCAGCCTCCACCGGCTCCAGCCGTGCTCTCAACTCGGGATCCTGCGATGTGATTCCGTAAGGACAACGCCCTGTGTGACAGGCCATGCAGGCGCGGCAGCCCATCGCGATCTCAGCGGCTGCCCCAAATCCTACGCCGTCCGCACCCAAGGCTATAGCTTTGAAAGCGTCCAAGCCACTGCGCATGCCACCAAGAATGAACAGCTTGACTTTGTGATGAACGCCCATCTCCTTGAGTGCCCGCACGGCCGGCGGTATAAGCGCCAATGTCGGGATACCCACACCCTGCGTGACAACTGCCGGTGAAGCGCCAGTGCCTCCAACCAAGCCATCTATCGAGATGGCGTCCGCCCCCGCTTCGACACAGGCCTTGACGTCCTCGTAGGGACGGCTCGGACCCAACTTGAACAGAATGGGTACCTGGTATTCGGTCACATCCCGTAGAAGACCAACCATGTGTTTCATATCGTCCGGATTCTGCACATCGTAGTATCGGCACGGAGAGAGCGCGTCACTCCCCACGGGGATCCCTCGAACAGCCGCAATCTCGGGTGTGACCTTGGCACCCAGCAGATGCCCCCCCATGCCTGGCTTGGCACCCTGTCCAATCTTGATCTCAACACCGTCTCCGGCCCGCACATAGCCCGCCGAGACGCCCCATCGTCCCGTCGACCACTGCACAATCAGGCTTCCTCCAGGCTGCCATCGCCTCAGGGTCCGTGCTTCGTTTTCGTAGCCATCTATGAGCCAGGTCTCGTCTTTGAGCAACCCCCCCTCACCCGTGTTGCTCATGATGCCTGTCTGGGCGGCTCCAATTGCCAACGCCATCCTGGCTTCTCTCGACAGCGCACCGAATGACATAGCGGCAAAGAAAAGCGGGTACTTCAGGTAAATAGGTTGCTCACAGCTATCCTCTCCGATCACAACGCTCATGTCGCACTCTTCCCGGTACTTGTCGCGGGGTGCGGGCGAAGCAATCTGTGAGGGTACGACCGTGACATTGTCAAAGCTTGGCACAAAGCCCATAGCCCCAAAACCACGCAGCGCGTACTGTCCAGACTGCGCCTTCTGATGGATCTCTTCCACCTGCGGGAAGGTCCATGGCGACCTCACGACGAATTCGGACTCTGCGGGATTGATCCGAATGGCGTCCTCCGGACAGAACTCGGCGCAGATTCGGCAGCCCACACAGGCATTGTAGTTCTGCACGCGCACATGTCCCCGTTCGTCCAGCGCATAGACGTCGTAGGGACAGACCTCGACACAAGTGGCGCACTTGCCGGGCATTTTGGCATTGATGCAGCGGTCTTTCATCACTGTGACACAGAACGTTCCGTTGACGGGTGGCATGGAATGTCTCCTGAAATCGCCTGCTACGTGCGTCTGGACTGACTATCCGCTTCGGCTGGTGATTTCGACTTGTAGAAGGGCTTTACTGACAGCGGGCCGACCTTGCGAAAGCCCGACGGCTCGGCATCAATGCCGTACTCTTTGAACAACCTCTCCAACTTGGAGACATCGTCCGGGGTCATGGCCTCCAACTTGGTGTTGTGGCCCAGGCTCTTCCACTCACCGCCCACGTATATGTTTCCACGGATAAGGTAATTGCCGAGGTTCTCACCCGCATCACCAGCAATGATTACTTCACCAGCGAGCATGTAGGTCGCAACATCGTCGCCGGCATCGCCACCAACTATGACTGTCGCACCCTTGTTCATCACGGCAGTAAAGTCACCCGCATCGCCGTCTATCACCACACACCCTCCATAGCAGTAGGGTGCTGCTCCGTAGCCAGCATTGCCCGCCACCATGACTGTGCCGCGGGTCATGTTATCGGCTAGATAGCGTCCCACGTCGCCCAAAACGCGAACAGTGGCTCCGTCGTTGAGCGCGGCGAGGTAGTCGCCAGCATGCCCGTCCACAAGTAACTCTCCCTGCTCCAAGCCGGCTGCCAGGCCGCTGAGGCCCGCCACATCTCTGATGCGAATCGGACCATTCGGCGATGTCCCTCTGAGCTGCGCATTGACAGCTCGTAAACCAAGGCCGGTACCAGCGATCTCGACCCGCTCACCGGGCTCCCGCCCCACCGTGAGCACATCCTGCCTCCTAACATCCGTTACAGAAGCCATCACACTCCTCCTTCACCCGTGGTTTGCTCGCCGTGGCACCAAATAGCTGTGCAAACTCACGCTTTACCGCCGCTCGCTTCTGCGGTTCGGCGAGCGCATCCAGCATTAGGATCTTCAACTCATCTACGGCGTGCGCTCGGGTGCGACGATCCTTGGCCATCTGTGCCGCCCTTACAGCTTCTTCGTCAACACCAGGCGCCGTTTCAATCAGCCCAAAGAGCTCTGCATTCTGAACCAGACTCTCTCCCACCGGCGTCCGGGTCACGACCGTGGCCCAGCCTTCTGCTGAACCTACCACACCAACTGACACATCAGCTGCAAGCCCGATATAGTCATCGCAATGCCCGCAACCTTGCCGTGTGAAGAGCTCGACCTCTGTGAGAGGGGCCACTGTCCGCGTACCATCCCACAGCGTGATTGCCAGCTTGGCCTCGCGCGGCTGCATCCTGAGCTCGCGTATCCGATGCCGCTCAATGCCCATGGCAATTTCGATAAGGTCCGTGATCATGTTTGGCCGATAGATACCTGTGCAGAAAGGCGAAATTACGGCGCGAATCGCCTCCCGATAGGGCCACAACCGTTCGTGTTCGGACTGTGATAGGCGCCTCGCACCTTGAGCTACACAGGGCGGACCGACAACTGCGAGGTGCGTCAGCTCTCTCTCAAAAACCGCTTCGTTGAGCGCGCCGAGCACCGGGGCCCACAAATACTGCATGCCCATTGTGCTGGCAATCTCCTCCACGCTCGCTGCTACGCGCGTTACAGGCTCTACCGCCCAAGGATCGATATCCAGCATCACAACCCCATCTATCAGGTCAGCCGAGCGGGCGGCTACAAGCATTGCTCGGATCAGATCATTCACCTCGCCGCTGCGGACAACTCCAGTCGCCCGCGCCGACACCATCCTGCCATCTGGTCGTATCGGCCATTCAACCAGCCGCGGGCAGCTCAGTTCACAGAACTGCTCACAGACCTCGCAGGTTCGCAGCTTGAGCCGTGACAAGCCTAGAAGCTTCTCTCGCTCCTCCAGAAGAGGGTGCTCCTCGTCCATCCAATGCAGCACACCCTTCGAACAGGCCGCAACGCATGCGCCACAGCCGGAGCATCGGTCTAGGGCCCATACCTCGTCTCGCAGTCGTGTTGACATCTACCGATCTCCTTTGTCCAGTCGCTCATTTCTCACCGAGCTCGGACCCAGAGCGTCAACAAGCTCGGCAAACCTCTGTATCTTTGACACAAGATCATGGGCGTCGTCCGACGTTATCCACTCCAACCGCAACCGCCTGGCGTCAAATCCGCTAGAAGTGAGCAGCGTGCTGAGCCGGTCAACGCGCTGTTCGACAAGGCTGTTGCCGCCACGGTAATGACATTCGCCCGGTGCGCAAGCGCCAAGGAACACACCATCAGCTCCACTTAGGAAGGCCCACAGCACGTGAAGCGGATCAATGCGCACTGAACAGGGCACAACGATCATGCGAACACTGGCCGGGTATGTCAGCCCGCGGGCGCCTGCCAGCTCAGCCGCGGCACAACAGCTCCACTCACAACCGAAGGCAAGGATTCTGACTTCCCCATCATCAGATCGACCTTCAAAGGCGGCCTCTACCTGGGCTATGATCTGCATATCGTTGTTGATAGGCATGCTGATGGCCTTGACCGGGCAAAGCACCACGCAGCTGCCACAGCCGGTGCATAGCAGCGGGTCAATGTGAGCAACATCGAGGATTTGGCCCTGGCGCATTGAAATCGCACCAAACGGGCAATGCTGCCCGCATGTGCCACATCCAGAGCATCGCTCTTCGTCAATGGCCGCCACGTTTGCCGCACGGCTCACGAGCCCCTTGCGCAGATGCCGCACGGCCTGGAAGGCCGCCACGGTAGCCTCGAATTCGGCCTCCAACCAGTCGCAGGGGCGGTGGGCTGCCCCGCAGACGTAGATACCGCGCTCGGGGCGATTCTCAGGCCGTAGGCGCGACCGCACTTGCGGGAAGAAGCCATCTTTGTCCCGAACGATACGCAGCATGTGTGCCACCGCACCTGCATCGCGCTGCGGCACCAGTGGAGTTGCCAGGACGATGCGATCATATGGGATGCTCTGCCTCACACCGCTCAGCTGATCGTCAACCGCAACCTGATCTTCCAGCACCACCGGCGGTTCCCCAGGACGATAACGAATGAACTTTGTGCCGAGTTCGCGGGCACGCAGGAGCTGCCTTTCATGCTCGATCCTCCCGAGCAGGTTCAGGTCGCGGAAGAGGATGGAAACCTCCCTGTCTGGCGACATCTGTTTGATCTCTACCGCCTGCTTCAACGCCAGGACACAACAGCCGCCGGAACAATAAGGGACTTGGTCAGTTCTCTGTCCGGCACAGAGGATCATGACCACGTGGGATAGCGCCGTTTGTGTCCCTTCCGAACTCTCCATCTGTGCGAGTTCGCGTTCAAACTCGAGCTGTGTGACTACTCGCTCCCCGTCATAGCGATAGAGACCATCTGGCTGGAGCATCTCGGCACCGGTAGCCACAATAATGGCGCCCACCTCAAACGATCTCACAGAATCATTTGAATACGCTGATCCATTGACACTAACGGTGTAGGAACCTAGGTTCCGTGAAATGGCTGTCACGTGCTTCCCCAGAAGCACATCAATCATCGAATGCTCGCGGACGGCCCGAATCCTCTCGGCCAGAAGTGGGCTGGCATCCTGTGGGCTCGGATGCAGGGTGTGCATCTGGCGCAGCCATCCACCCAGGGAATCGCCACGCTCGACCAGGGTGACTGGAATACCAGAGTCAGCCAGAATTGCGGCGCTGGTTAACCCGGAGAGCCCCCCGCCCAGGACAAGCGCCCTGCTCGGCAGCTCCACCTGCACGCGCTGGCGCGGCTGGCACAGAGAAACTTGGGCCACTCCCATCCGTATCAGATCGACTGCCTTGTGCGTTGCCGGGCTCGGCTCAGCACGATGCAGCCAGGCGCACCCCTCACGAATGTCCACCAGCTGGCAAAGATCATCATCTATGCCAGCCGCTCGGCAAGCGCCCTTGCATGCCTGCGCGACCGTGCGGGGCGTGCACCCCGCGACAACAACTCTGTCGAGACTGTCCTTGTGGATCGTCTCGCGAATTGCGTCCAGCCCATCGGGCGAACACGCAAACGGCAGCTGCTGCACACAGACAACACCTGGTAGGTCCCACGCTCTCCGCTTAACATCATCCAGATCGATGACGGACGATATCTGCTCGCCACAGGCACAGAGAAAGATGCCCAGCCTTGTGTCGCTCATGACACTGCCTCCCCTGCGGGGATGGTTGCGGTCGCTTCATCTACAGTCAGTAACTTGATATGGTCAGCAAAGACCGGCTGAAGGCTATGGTGCCCACACATTCGGCAGCTCACGGCCTGAAAAGCCGAATCCCACTTGTGTGCGGTTTCAGCGCCGCCATTGATATCCGCAAGCGTGATAGCGCCGG
>Ga0180437_10008650_pt1 | contig 12861 bp, 10 predicted proteins | sample SS_ome_4_FD_132410 | JGI IMG/M metagenome (GOLD analysis project Ga0180437, IMG submission 132410) | Hypersaline lake sediment archaeal communities from the Salton Sea, California, USA - SS_3_D_1 metaG | ecosystem: Environmental > Aquatic > Non-marine Saline and Alkaline > Hypersaline >...
AGCCGCCGGGGACATGATTGAATTTTGCTATTCCGAGGCCGGCCTCATCGGAGGCGGCGGCGATGGAGTCGAACATCACCGGCACTTCGCTCTGTGCCACAGCGCTTGCCGCCGGGTTGTTGATGTCGGTGATCATGAACCGCTCGATACCTTCACGAAGTCGGTAGATAGTGTCGCCATCGGCGTTGCCCCAGCCTTCAAAACCGGTTCCTACGAGACTCCAATCCGAGTCGCACGCTGTGTCATGCCACCACCGGTCGCTAGAACCGCTGCCTGAGAAGATGACCAACCCGGCCAGCGCCTCGTCGTAGCTCATCATCACGTGCGATAGGTAAAAGTACGAGCCGTACGGCGGCAGAATCTCAAAGTACTCGTTTATGGTAGTGACCGTGATGAAGTCAGATCCGGGCGAAGACTGGATGTCGACCGGTTCGTTAGCACGAAGCTTGTCCATTGCCGCGAAGAACTCCGCGTTGTTGATGTCCGAGGGGCACCGTATCACGGCGACGTCGGTCAAGTATTCGGGGTAGACCGCGGGCCACAGAAACGCCAGTGGTCTGGGTCGCCCGAGTCTGGAGGAATCCTCCACCGAAGGCCGGTGATAATCCATCGGAGGGAACTTGCCGTTCCATTCGTTCGAATACATCTTGAACACCAGACCCATCTGCTTCAGATTGTTCGCGCAACTGGCTCTTCGCGCAGCCTCGCGCGCCCGGGCGAGCGCAGGCAGCAGTATGGCGGCCAAAATGCCGATAATCGCGATTACCACCAACAGCTCGATCAGCGTAAAACCTTTGTCCTTCTTCATACCAGGTAACCCCTTTCTTGGAAGTAGTCTGTTTCTCAATCCCATAAAGCACCTGCTTTTTTTACAGAATCAGACTGGAACGTCACCTCCCCAATAAGCCCGTGATCTTCAAGTTAGCTCGCGTGAAAAGAGCCGGTCGTAGGCTTCATTCCGCATGATATCATCGTTTGGATGGTTGATCAAGCGCCATGTGCCTTCAGGGAAGAGTCTGAGTGATCCCCGGTTTTCGAGCAAGACCGCCCCTTGTTTTGCGGGCCCTTCGTGTTGGAAATCTGTCCTTCTCGTCATTCCCGCGGCGGCGGGAATCCAGGTGCACCGCAACATGATTGCCCTGCTATGATGGGTCCCCGCCTGCGCGGGGATGACGCAAGGGAGGTGCAAATGGCGGCGTAAGGCGGGAATAGCGGAGAAGGGGCCGCTGGTGGGCAAGTCCGTGACAGCCCGACGCGGCAACCAAAGAAGCCCGACACAGGGGGAAGCTCGAGGTGAGCTAGTGGAGGAGTAGTCTAACTTGACTCAGCAGTGCGCATTCCATATACTGCCGGTGACGGGTGTCTCGGACGAATCTCGTCGACTGGTAATCGGTTAGGGGAGGATTATACGTGAGACGTTACGCGTTTTGGTTGATAACTCCGTTTGTGCTGGCATCGATTGTTGTCGGCCTTGCAGAGGCGGTGCCACAAACATCATTCAAGGTAATAAACAGCCCTCTTGTCCATTCAGGGTTCGCATTTCCGAAGTATAGCGGAGTGAAAACCTTCTCGACATATGTCCCGATGTCTGACGGGGAAAAGCTGGCTGTGGACGTATACCTTCCGGCGGACGGGCCGCCGCAATCAGCGTTCCCGGTTATCCTGGACTACACGCCGTATCGGCGCTCCAGGATTGACCCTGGTACCGGGGAGGTATTTGACAAGACGGGCTCAAAGGGTGCCCGGTTCTTTCTTTCGTATGGCTATGCTCGTGTTTGCGCCGACATCCGCGGTACGGGTGCTTCGACGGGTTGGTTGATGGACTTCATGCCGCAGATAGGGAGGGACGGCAAGGAACTCGTTGATTGGATCGCAGAACAGCCCTGGTGTGACGGCAATGTGGGAATGTACGGGGGATCTTATATCGGTTGGTCGCAGACGGCGGTAGCCTCACACAAACCGTCCGCTCTGAAATGTATTGTCCCGACCGTGACACCTCTGGAAGGGTACAGCGGACAGACTCATCCGGGTGGCATCTACCTCGAAAGCCAGATCGATCAATGGTCGAAACGGATGTACATGTCCGTCCGTAACTATTATGTGCCGGAGAAAAGAGAGTTTCCTACCAAGCCGGTTGTTGACGAGGACGGTGACGGCGATCTGGCCGACGAGATACCCCTTGACGTCAATGGCAACGGCACGTTCCTGGACGACGGGTTTCCTCCCAAATACCGTGACGGCGCTGAACGCGAGCACATTTACTATCAGGCCACTTTGGCTCACCATGAAGGGAATCATGACGTTGCATCGTGGGCTCCAACGCTGACCTTTATCGACTCGGGCAGTCCGCTGGGTCTGACGCTGTATGAGCTGGGAGGGAACGCCCACGTGCCGGGTCTGATGGAATCGGGCATTCCCATTTACAACATCGGGGGATGGTTCGACAGGTTCGCGCGCGGCACCTTCGAGCTGTACTGCACGCTCAAACGCACTAATCCCACCAAGCTCCTGATGTTTCCCGGCTACCACGGATCCGGCGGTCCGTTCTGGGATTTCTTCGGGGAGGACGAGAACAAAGGGATGCAGATGATACTGTTTGAACACCTGCGTTTTTTCGACCGTTATTTGAAAGGGAGTCGGAATGGAGTGGATGCAGAGCCGCCCGTAAAAATCTACGTCATGAACGGCGGCGGTTGGCGGCAGGAGCGGGAATGGCCGCTCGAACGGCAGGTAATGACGCGGTATTACTTCAACAAAGGGAATCGGCTCGCGACACAGCGGCCGGAAGACGGTTCTGATACCTACACGGCAGATTTCACCCACAATTCCACATACGGTACCAACGGATGCAGCCGGTGGTACGGACCGGGGGGCAAGGGACCCGATCGGTTGCCGATTCGTACGGAAAAGGACAAGCAGTGCCTTTCTTACACATCGGAGCCGTTGGTCGAGAATACGGAGGTCACCGGCCACCCGATTGTCCGTTTCTGGGTGTCATCAACCGCCGATTATGGGGATTTTTTCCTGTATCTTGAAGATGTCGACGCAAACGGGGAAGCCCTCCTCGTCACGGAGACCCAACTGCGGGCCGGTTTTGCTGACCTGTACGACAACGACAAGAGCATTGCAGGCGGGAAGTACAACATTGACGTGCTGCCGGACCTGCCGTGGCACGGTTACGAGAGATCTGAGTATCGCGACCGGATACTGGCCGATAGTGCGGTTGTGGAACTGGTTATCGATTTCCTGCCCACGTCTTGGGTGTTTCGGAAGGGGCACGGCATAAGGGTGTCCATTGCGTGCGCGGACTATCCTACGTTCCAGTTGCATTCGAAGTTGAGTCCGGCCAACGATCCCAAACATCCTGACAACATCGTCCCGACGATCACAGTTTACCGTGATACGGCACACCCGTCTCATGTTGAGCTTCCTGTTATACCAGGGAGAGGCGATCACGGATCGTAGGCCTTGTTGAAGTGAAGCCAGGTTAATTTCCACTTTACTGCTAATCCGGATTCAAGAGAAAATCCCCCAGGACACTGTGAAGAAAAGTACTTGACAATGCAAAGCTAGGTGTGCTATACTCCCGAAAGAGGGGGAAAACTGGCTGATGGAGATTCGCGAGGCTTTAGATCAAATTTCGGAGATACACGGACATCTGGCCAGGAGTCATGTGTACCGTGGCTACCGGGCGGTTCCGGTGGCGCTTTCGGGTGTGCTTGCCCTGGCAGCCGCAGCCGTGCAGACGAGAATGATCGCCAACCAGTCGCCGCAGGAGTTTGTGCTTTACTGGATGGCCGTGGGGATGATCAGCTCGGTCACCGCCGCCGGCGGCATCGCGTATAACTACCTGCGTGAGCAGAGCCAATTCGCCCGGCGAAGAACACGCGCTACAGTGGGACAACTTCTCCCGTGCCTCGTCGTGGGATTCGGAGTTGCCGCGCTTCTGGGAAGACCTGGAAGTGACAGCGTCGCATATGTTCCAGGGCTCTGGGCGGTCCTGTTCGGTCTCGGAATCTTCGCGTCGAGACCGTACCTGCCGAGAATCACAGGGTGGATCGCTCTCTACTATTTGGCGGCCGGCATGGTCCTGCTCGCGATGGCCCAGGAGCCAAAGAGCCTGTTGCTTTGGGGAGAAAGAGTGACTGTCGGATTCAGTCGGACGGCGGCCGGGTACCCAAAGAGCCTGTCGCCGTGGGGTATGGGATTGACCTTTGGGATCGGCCAGATCATGGCCGGAATTGTACTTTACTGGGATCTGGAGAGGAACAGTGGCCGCTGAAAAGAGAGAAATCGGTGCAAAGCCGGGTCAGTACGCCTACGAGGGTCTTGACCGGACTATGCACGAGAAGGCGCGGCTGGGGATCCTTACGTCGCTCGCGTCCCATCCCGAGGGACTGTTGTTCAACGATCTGAAGGAGCTGTGTTCACTGACGGACGGCAATCTCAGCCGTCATCTCCAGACGCTCCAGGAAGCCGGTCTCGTTGAGGTGTGGAAGGGCTACCATAAGAAGCGACCACAGACACTTTGCCGCCTCTCTAAAGAGGGACGTGACCGTTTTATGGAGTATCTGGCTGAACTTGAGAAGGTGGTTCGGGATGCAGCCGCCGTCAGGGATCGAGCAAGAAAAAGCGACGCGGCGAGAGACGATGTGCTCTCGGAGGGGTGGATGCCGGCTTGATAGCGTGTTTTTTCGTCATTTGACTTTGCAATGCAAAGCGGCGCGAGGAAGAAAGGAGGCCCGGTATGGAGAAGGCATCGCGGATCTGTCTGTTGATGGCGGGTTTAGCAATAGGTTTCGGTATACTGGGCGACGGGCTGCTCCGAGCGCATCCGTTCGGCCTGAATCTGACGCTATGGACGGTCCTACTTTTCGTGGTCGCGCTCCTGCTGAGCCGTCTGCGCAAGCCCCTTCCGATCAGCACGCGTGGGCTCATAGCTGTTGCCGCGCTATTCAGCTTGACATTTCTCTGGCGCGACTCCTTAAAACTGAAATGGTTGAGCGCCTTCGCGATATTCATCTCGTTCGCGCTGGCTGCGCAATGGGTTAGGGGGCTTCGAGTCCGTCTTGCGGGCCTCTCGACATATGGGCTTGCGTTGCTCGAAGGCTTCGCGCTCTTGATCCGAGGCGCGCCCGTGCTTGTCGGCCGCGATTGTGTCGAGTGGGGGCGGCAATCGGCCGGAGAAGAGACACGGCAAAGGTTTCTGGCGTTGGTCAGGGGGCTGCTGATCGCGGTGCCGCTTGTCCTCGTGTTTGGCGGACTGTTTTTCTCGGCGGATGTGGCTTACAGAACGATAATCTCGGACATTTTCGACCTGAGGGAGCTGGTCAAGCACATTGGCATAACGTTCTTCTATGCATGGCTTGCCGGAAGCATTCTGAAAGGGCTGCTGGATGGCAGCCTGACTCAACTTGGCTTTCCGGAGGAGGCGAACAAGATGGGACTGGGCGCGATCGAGGCCGGCGTGGTGATGGCGGTGCTCGACCTGCTGTTTCTGTCGTTCGTTGTCGTCCAGTTCCGCTATTTGTTCGGCGGAGAGGACCGTATTCGTGAGATATCCAACCTGACGTACTCGGAGTATGCACGGGCGGGATTCTTCCAGCTGTGTATCGTTGCCGCGTTGGTGCTCGGTGTGCTGCTTCTGGGTGACTGGTTGTTGCGCGACGCCACGGCGCGAGGTAAACGGGTGTTCAGAATCCTTGCCGGCTTCCAATTGCTGATGCTCGCCGTGGTAATGGTCTCGGCCTTGCTGCGCATGAGGCTGTACCAGGACGCTTACGGACTAACGGAACTCAGATTCTATGTGACGGCGTTCATGGTCTGGTTGGCGGTCGTGTTCGTGTGGTTTGCCCTGACCGTCCTGCGCGGGAAACGCGAGGGGTTTGCATTCGGGGCCTTTGTAACGGGTCTGGCGGCGATCCTGGCGCTCTATGCGATTAACCCCGACGCCCGTATCGTCAGTGCAAACGCGGCCAGACTGAGTGATGGTAAGCAATTTGATGCCCGATACGCTGCGAGCCTCAGCGCCGACGCTGTACCGGCACTGGTCGATGTTCTGCCCAAACTGGGGAAATCAGAGCAGTCAATTATCGCGCGGGCGCTCGAGTCGCAATGGCTCAGCCCCGCTCCTTTCGACTGGCGGACATGGAGTTGGAGCCGTGGTCGTGCGGCACGCGCAGTCGTAAGGAACAACGCCCTCATTGCGAGCACCGCCACGAACGGACATCTCGAAATCCTGAACGCCAGGTATGGGGTCGGTAACCAATGGGTTGACGCCACCCGGCAACTGCAAGAGCGTGTCAAGAACGATGAATTGATGGTGAGGGCAAACAATACTCTGGCCGGGGATCCCGCGAACGGAAGAATCAAAGAGCTAAAGGTCGAGTATCGATTGGGTGAAAAGTCGTACAGCAAAACCGTTCGTGAAGGAGAAATGTTGCGGATCCCAGATACGGCGGCTGTCACGGATTCGAGTGCCCGGCCCGGCGCGAGCGCAAGCGTCGGCGGTCCGTCTCCTGTAATATCCCCTCCAGGTTCTCACGGGCTGCGGTTCGACGGGCGGGACGACTTAATTCACATTGCACCGACCGCCCAGTTCGACCTCACCGGCAGCCTGACCATCTCCGCGTGGGTCAATATACATCCCGAATGCGGTGAGGCTCCCATCTTCTATCGCGGCGACATGCAGCGCGGGCACGACCCTTATCAGCTCAACGTATATCCTCCCAAGGTACGCTTCATAATCGACGGCGGCCAAGGAAACCACGCCGGGCAGGTCATGGCGACAGCCCCGCTCGACGCCGGGTGGCATCTGTGGACTGGCGTGCGCGACGTTGACGCCGGAAGAATCTTGCTGTACAAGGACGGTCAATTGGTGGGCGAGGCGCAGGACGCCGCGCCTTACCAGTACAAGACCTCGGAAATGTACAACGAGATCGGTTCGGTTGACAGCGGTGCGTGGGGAGGCTCGTGGGGGTTCTTCAAGGGTGATGTCGACCAGATCAGCGTCTGGAACGTCGCGCGGAAACCCGGAGAAATCCAACGCGAGTTAGCCGAAGGCCTCAAGGGGGACGAGCCGGGGTTGGTCGCGCTTTGGGATTTCGAAGAGGGCAGCGGCCAGATCGTCAAGGACCGCGCCGGTAATGGCAACGACGCGACACTCGGCTCCTCCGCCGGAGAGGATAGCAACGATCCGAGATGGATTGCCCTTAAAGAAGCAGCAGCTCCAACTCATAAGCCTCGGGATGAGGCCGACGCACAACCGTTGGAACCCATACCGGCGGCGGAGGACCTGCCCGGTACGCTCATCTTCGAGGGCCAGTACGTACATCGGAGCCGGGGAAGCGAGCGAGGAACGGGATCGCTGTGGGTCAAACGGCAGGAGAATGGCGCCATCAGTGCACTGTCGCACCTGTCCTTCTTCAATGAGACTGCGCTCGCCGTTGGCGACGTCAACCACCGGCCCGTCTACTACGCGGCATCACGCGAACCGGCGGGACGCTATCCGGCCTTTGACGCGCGACTGAACTTTTACGATGACAGGGTTGTTCAGATCCGGCATTGGGGCGATGAAAAGGATGATAAGGAGTTCCCCATCGAGCCCGGCGCGCTGTTCGATCTGAACTCGAGGCCCGATCCATACGCTGTCGTCAACATCCTCGTACGCCGATTCGCCCTTGAGCAAGGCCAGACCAAGGAATTCATCATGTGCGATTGGGGCAACAGCGAATACGGACAGGGTACGTGCCCTTCGTACCGCGTTCGTGTCGAGCACAAAGGGAAAGAGGCGGTGACCGTCCCCGCCGGCACATTCGAAGCGAACCATCTGGTGCTCACGCAGCTCACCAGCGCCGACACCTGGTTCAAGAAGCGTGCCGGTCACGTGACGGATTTCTGGGTTTTGGACAACAACGTTATTGTGCGAATCCTGAGACACCGTGAACCGTATGAGATTCTTCTTGCCGACTACCAGAGCCCCGAGCCGCTGCCGGGTCTACTGGAGCGTAGTGAAGAGGCGGCACCCGCAGGTAAGCTCTCGGGCGTCGTGCTGGACGCGGTAACGGGAAAGCCGGTAGAAGGAAGCCGAGTCCGGGTGACAGACCTGATCCTGAGCGGCGGCGTGAAGGCAGGGCTTGATGCGCTGGGCCCGCAGCGCACAGGGTTGCCGGACGGCCGGTTCGAGTTGGACGACCTCATGCCGGGTACCGCTACGCTGGAGGTTTCCGCACTCGGCTACGCACCAAGAGTGGTCCGGGACGTTTCGGTCGAAAGCGGCAAGACAACTTCAGGGATTGAGGTCTTACTCACGCCGGCGCGAGACACCTTCAACGAATTGACGGCCGCCCTGGCTCCCGGCGCGGAGGGAATCGTTGTCGAGGCGATGGTGGACGGCGACTCCGAACTTCATGTCACTTCCGAAGGGGTCTATTGGAAGTGTGCGGGCGGTTATTCGGCCAAACCGGGTCTCCATGAGGGTTACGAGGAACCTACTTATCTTAACGGCGAGGTTTGGTGGCCGCGATGGGGGATTCCCGCTAATCGACGCTGCCACGACCAAACAGAGCTCGCGAAGTTCACCGTGCCTGCAGTCGAACGCCTCGAATTCGAACTGATCGCGGTTGGACAACCGAGAGGGGCAGAGGGGATCAATCCACGCGACCCGGTGACCTCCCGGCACGAGGGCGGCGAATTTGTCGTTTCCATCCCCGACAGAAACAGCGGCTGGCAATGGTACCGGTTCCGCATATATACCAATTATGTTCCATGAAGATAAAGTTCATACTCCCAGCGTTAACGGAAGCTGAAAGCCCCTATTGGAGACCGATTAAGTACTCCCTCTTCCCACCCCTTGGACTTGCAACCCTTGCAGGGTACCTGGGCCAATCGGACGAAGCTGAACTCGTTGACCAACACGTTCAGTTTCTTGACACCTCCGATCGCCCTGACGTGGTTGCAATTCAGGTGTACGTTACGAATGCGTACCGGGCGTACCGAATTGCAGATCACTATCGGTCAAAGGGAGCTTATGTCATCCTCGGAGGTTTGCACGTGACATCGCTGCCGGAGGAGGCTGCACAGCATGCGGATGCGATTTTCCTGGGCCCAGCAGAGGAGTCATTCCCCCGCTTCTTACAAGACTATCGGATTGGTTCCCCGAAACGGGTCTATACATCCAATGTCAGAACACTGATGGGTATTCCTCCAGTTCGACGTGATCTGATTGACAGGAAACTCTACTTGGTTCCGAATTCGATCGTGGTCACGCGAGGTTGTCCATTTCACTGCGATTTCTGTTACAAAGACGCTTTTTTTAAAGGAGGAAAATCTTTCTACACTCAGCTCGTTGACGACGCACTTGGGGAAATTGATCGCCTCCCGGGGAAACACCTATATTTCTTGGATGATCACCTCTTAGGGCACAGACGCTTTGCCCGGGAATTATTTTCAGGAATGGAAGGTATGGGCCGCGTTTTCCAGGCAGCTGCAACGGTCGACTCTATCCTGGAGGGCGATTTAATTGAGGTTGCGGCTAATGCTGGGCTTCGAAGCGTATTCGTGGGGTTCGAGAGTCTGGAGTCCACAAGCTTGGAGCAATGCAATAAGAAACAGAATCTCGGAAAAGACTATCGGCGAGCCATTGATCGACTCCACGATCTTGGCATTATGATAAACGGTAGCTTTGTCTTTGGCCTTGATGGAGATGGCCCCGAAGTCTTTCAGAGGACCGTGTCGTGGGCCGTTGGCAGCGGTATCACAACGGCGACCTTTCACATCGCGACTCCGTATCCGGATACAAGATTCTACAAAGAGATGGCTGCCTCTGGACGTATATTAACGGACGATTGGGACCTCTATGATACCCGGCATGTGGTGTTCGAACCTAAGCTTGTTAGCGCGACCGAACTTAAGTCCGGCTACGACTGGGCTTACGAGAAGTTTTACCGCTGGAGCTCGATTGTGGAGAGCAGCTTGTTTCACGGTACTACGAAACACCAACTCAAACACTTCTTTTATGCGGCGGGATGGAAAAAGTTCGAGCCCCTCTGGAATATTGTAATTCAACTTAAGAAGTTGAGTGTGATGACGCCCCTCCTTGAGGGAGTGCTTTCAAAGATCACAAAATGTGGGGATAAGGCGGGAGAAGAGTTGGGTCAGCGAAAAGTTGCGGCCTCTAGTTCGCCGGGTGTCCTCAACAGAAACCTAGCCAGTGTAACATGACAGTTGCGCGCATGAGAATCGGAAGGATTGAGCGCGAATCCAAAGGGTCGGCACATGAATGGCAAAACCGTGGACGAGACCAGACAGTATGTGAGGGGCGTTATCCTAGCCTGGGAGAAGCTGCGGGTTCTCTACACCGTGGTTCTTATTGTGGAAGGCTCCGTGTGCCCGGGGAACCTGTGGAAGCACCTCGGAGCGCCCCTCATTGTCGTCGCGAACGTGTTCTATTGCTTTGGCCCACTGGTTGAAACCTACGCCTGTGTCGTTTTTGGCCGTCGTATTAGTCGAGGCCGGTACTTGCTGTTCGGAGCGGGTCTAGTATTCTCCATGGGTGTCATTTTCATGTTCGCAAGCGGGAGAATACCATGAACGAGACTGCACGCTACCTTAAGCGCGCATCCCTAACCTGGGAGCTGTTGCGGGTGATCTACAACGCGGTTCTTCTTTGGGGAGCCCTCGCGTGCCCTGCGCAGCAGCGGCAGTTTATCGCCAGACATTTCGGGTTCGGTTATTGGGGCTACACGGTCCTTCTCATTGCCGTCGCTAACGCGTTCTATTGTCTTGGTCCGTTGCTTGATATCTACGCGTGCACCATCCTTGGCTTCCGTCTTGGTCCCGACCGCTACCTGCTGTTCGCAACGGGTCTAGTGTTCTGCATAGCTTACGTCGCTCGCGCATGGTGATCTCATCAGCGCGATCAGAATTGTGAATCGCGATCGGAGATCCGCGCGTGGAAAAAGGAGAACCGCGAACGACATGTTCGGCGTACGAAAGGAGACCGCTATGAACCGGTCCCTGGCTTACCCGAGAGAAGCATGGTTGGCTTGGGAGAAACCACGGATCGTGTACAATCTAACCCTGCTCGCAGTAGGACTGCCCGGCTTATGCTTCTTGTGGTGTTTTGAGGAGTACGTTGGACAATCTAGCGGGTTTATTATGGGTTGGGCTGTCCCCACCATCCTGTTCGGGGTGGTCGCGAATATCTGCTACTGCTTGGGGCCGCTGGCTGAGGTTGGTGTCTATTGGGTCCTTGGCTGGCGCATGGGTAAATCGAGATACCTCCTGTTTGCACCGGGGCTGTTGTTCACGATGGGCTGTCTTTTTGCCTTCCTAAGGCGGCTGTTTTATCATTTGGCAGGCTATCTTCGGTAGGAGGTGCTTTGCGCGACGACGGTCGCTGTGCCATGCGCTACGGACGGAGGTCGAACTCGCGCTACGCGTTGGCACGCACGTCATCTGTCAAAGACACCTTTCACGCCTTTTATAAGCTTTGACGCCTCTCCTTCAGCGGTTTCACGCACACCTTTAGCAGTGTCCTCGAGCGCCTCGACACTTTCCTTGAGTAGTTTATCGGAGGACATAACCGCTTCGGTAATCGCCTTGTAGATTGCCGGGAACACCTGATTGATCGCTTCGGCCAGCGTCGCGCCGCCCGATTCTTTTCCGATATCCGTCAGTTCTATGTCCGGGAGGGGTGCTGAGATCATCTCGCCCTTTACAAGCGTTGCAGCAAGCTCAACTTTCCCGTTTTTGAATGTGAAACGGTCAATCTGTACTTTCTTGCCTGCCTTTGCCGGTTTCTCGGGTGCCGGTTCCGCCTCCGCCGCGGGCGGTCGCTTGCTGGAGAAGGACTCGATGTTCTTGCGTATCCTGCTGATGTTGCTGCCGGATAGATCGCCTTCGAACGTGATTTCCGGAGCATCTATAAGGATCTCCCGGATAACGATTGTATCGGACCGCAACGATCTCGGGTCTATGCTGACACTCACCTTCCCAAGCTCGAACGCGTTGGGGGTATTGAACCCTTCAGGGTTGCCGATGCGCAGCCCTCCGAGAGCGCCCTGTCCCGAAAATGGCGAGATCCCGACCTTGTCGAGTGTCACGCCGGTTCCCGTAACCTTCGGTCCCATGGTTTCAACACCGGCTTTGACAATCCTGTTCAACGAGGAGAAGATCACCAGTAGAACAACGATGATCAGAACCGGCACGGCGATTACGGCAATCTTGAGAAGCTTCTTCATGATGCTGACCTCCCTCCTTATTGTGTCACCGCCTCGAGCGCGGTCACACCTCAGCGAAACGAACGACTCGACTCGCGATGTCGCGCAAATTTCGTCTGTCATGACAATCGTACCGCCGCGAAGTCTTTCTGTCAACACATTCCTTCAGGTCAGCCTGTTTACGGTCAACAGCAATTCGGGCTTGACAAGGGCCACCTTGGGATCTTATGATTGAATCCAGAGAAACGGTGGTTAGTCAAGGTAGATCCTTAATGAGGTGTCCTTTCTTCTGTCGGGTTGTTCGGGGTTTCCTTAGAGATTAGCTGGATTTCGCGTGGCTAGCCGTCTTTATGGGGGGACGCTGTGATGTTAAGAGCTTGCGTAGTCTCAGTAGTGGTATTGCTGTCATGCACGGTGGCCATGGCGGATGAGGTCATCCTGACGGATGGTACTCGGTTGATCGGGCAGGTGCAGAAGCTATACGAGGGCAAACTTACGCTGAAGACCGAGTTGGTGGGCGAGCTGGCCGTCGACGTGGCAAAAGTACAAGGTATCTCGACAGAAACGCCGGTGACGGTTCAGATGAAGACCGGTGAGCGGGCAATCGGAGCATTGGAGTACACGTCGCAGACGGGTCAGC
>Ga0180437_10008651_pt1 | contig 12860 bp, 3 predicted proteins | sample SS_ome_4_FD_132410 | JGI IMG/M metagenome (GOLD analysis project Ga0180437, IMG submission 132410) | Hypersaline lake sediment archaeal communities from the Salton Sea, California, USA - SS_3_D_1 metaG | ecosystem: Environmental > Aquatic > Non-marine Saline and Alkaline > Hypersaline > Sediment...
TGAATTAGTAAATAAAAAGCGTATGCTATTCCACACTAGTGCCGAAGATTTTGCCATGGATGCTAAGACATCAGCCGTCGTCTATTGTTGCACATATAATGAGCTTGAGGAGAGATATTGGAAAACATGGGAGGACTTTGAGAACGAAACAGACCGGGATTTACTTGAAGATATAATCCATGAAATGAACAAGGTTACCATGCTACCAACAGGGCGTATAAGAGAAATTGCTCGCTCACCAGAATGGCGCTTTAGGTGGTCTGGCGCAAAAGCAATTAATGACCTGTGGGGCAAGCCCGTCTGTGAGCTAGATGGTAATCAGCAAAATCTACTATATTGGTCTCAAGTGTACGATTCTGTCTATGAGGCATATGAGCGACCATCAGACGACATAATTAATAACGACGACAAACTTGATAAGTGGTTTGAGGAACAGTCTAAAGAACAGAAGGCCAAGGATATTGCGCAGGGTAAATCCGTCAGCGGCATTAAGCTATCAAATAGCGTAAATAAGCACGGAGAGATTTTTGTTGTCGCAAATCCGGCAATCAATCCAGATGCACCAGACATTCAAGACGTGGAGGGGCTCAATACGAGTCTTGTTAAGAAATTCAAGCAGGAGGAGTTAAGGAAAATTAAGGAGAAGAAACTTATAAATGAGAAGGACTTGCGCAGTCGCAAGAATAAGATAGCTAGAAAAATTATTGGGTCGTCGGACGCAGTTCTCGGCAAGTCCAATACAGGACAGGTTCGGGGCGGTAAAGCCGCTTCCCGTATTTATCCAGGGGGTACTATAGGCTAGGAGGAATAATGAGTAGGCTTGGTAAACACAAGGAGGTAAAGACCGATAACTGGTCGGTCGGTTCCAAGAAGAAGTTGGTGGCAAGCACCAGACATAAAATGAAGCGTATATATGTAGGAGTATTGGATGCTCTTGACAAAGAGCTTAGTGATGGTAATATTGATAAGGAAACGTTTCAAAGGGTTAGGTCCAAGATTCTAAATATTGGTAATGACCAGATTAGGAATATGGAATTAGAACTTCAGCGTTATAACGTTGAATTCGTTGCCTATCATGTGGATTTCAAGGTAATTCCTGAATAGGAGGATAGGATGAAGGAAGACAGGATTTTTACAACCAAGGACAAGGACGGGAATGATTGGGTTTTACGCTTCAAGAGACCGAGTCAGACTATCCTGTCCAAGGCAGAGCTTGTGTATCGCACAGCGTTTTCTCGTGCTTTTAGAGAGGGTGTTCTTACGAATGCCGAGGTTGACAAGACTCTGCGTGAGCGTGGAATTTGGGACGACAAGCGAGATGTTCGGGCCGAGGAAATTCGCGGTGAGATTGAGGAGTTTGAGGGCAAGCTAAATGACCCAACTCTTTCTAATGAGCAGGGTAGAAGCATATGTAGTCAGATTTCTCTAAAGCGAATGGAGCTTACCAGACACAATAGCGTGTATAGCGATGTTTCTGATAATACATGTGAAACAATCGCTAGTGAAGCACGTAACCAATTCTTCTGTGCCGAATGTATCCATGACAATAAAACCGGTTTGCGTGTATATAAGGATGTAGACGACTTCAAGTCTAGACTCGATGAGGCGTCCACAGTCGATTCTTATCGCGAGGTTATTATTGCAACTCTAGAGGTTATCGTTGGTAGGGAGTTGCCAAGCGACCTTACAACCGAATACGCTGAAAATAAGTGGTTGTCTGAGCGAGGTCTAGATAAGCCAGAGGAAGAAGCTGAAGCTAAAGATGATGAAAAGGAAGAGGAGCAAGAGGAAGAAAAAGAAGAAAAACCTAAGGTCGAGGAAAAGAAACCAAAGCGCCGCACACGAAAGAAGACAGCAGGCAAAAAAGCGTAAGCACAATCGGATTAAACAAAGGCCATGTGATATTTAGTGGAAACACTCTATGCACATGGTCTGTCTTTTTTTAGGGATGATATAAATGGCTGACCTCAAAATTGGCGTAAGTTTACAATTAGCCGAAAAATCACTGAGAGAGATTCAGGGTCAGTTGGTCCGCTCTGTCGAGAATATATCTCCGCAATTTAAGGTGGATATTGACCAAAGAAGACTGGCCAGGGTAATTGTCGGTCAGCAGGTTCCAAAAATTAAAGTTGAAACTGAATTACCAGATGCTCAAAAGAAATTACTAAATCAACAACTTAGAGAGGTTTTCGATAGACAACAGGTTCGTCGTCTTGGATTTAGTCCAGGTTTACTAAAGAAACTTAAGGATGACCTTAAAAAGGCACTGCAAGTAAAGGTCGAGGCTGATGTCAGGGCTGCTGGCGCTGGCCAAGACCCAGAAGGCAGAAAGGAATTCGCTGCACAGCAAGCAATAGCAGCGGGTGCAGAAAAAAGAATTCAGCAAATACTAGATAAACTGGTAATTGCTACTGAAAAGCGCGTCAAGTTCCAAGAAGACGTAAATGCTGAAACACAGAGGATATTTCAGGGTGTTCAGGGTTTGCGCCAAAAAGTATTCGCGGAAGAGACAACTGAGGAACAGCGTCTACAAATTCTCAATAACCTAGCATCTATTCAGACAAAGCTAGCAAAGGACATACAGACATCGGCGTCCGAGCGCAAGGCTAATGCAGCTAAGCTGGCAGAAAAAGAGCGTCAGCTAAATTCTGAGGCTCAGATTCTTTTAAGTCAAAACAGAAATCTAATTGCCACAACAACGCCCATTGAAAGAGACCTAGCTGAAACTGCCGCCAAGCAAAAACTAATTCTTGCCGCAAAGACACAGCAAGCCGCCGATGAGCAAAGAGTTGCCCGTCAGGTTCAACAACTATCGCGCCGCCCAATTCCAGAGGCAACGCCAACCTCCACTGGCCCACTCAACATAGAGGAAGAAAATCTACGTAAGGCGCAAAAGCGCGCGGCGGCAATTGCAGAGGGTGAAACTACTGATAGGAAGAAGATAGCTGAGGCCGTAAAGGAACGCGCACGTATTGAGGAAGTACTGCGCGCCATTGCTATATCCTCTGAAGCACCACTTTCTGAGGCACTAGCAGCAGAGGTTCGTCTAAATCTTGCTAATAGGGCTAAGGAGGCTGCTGCGGAAAGGGCAGCCAAGGCCGAGACGGATATTGCTAATGCCATCGTTGCACGCAAATCAGTAGAAGAAAGACTGGCTCAAAAGGCCGCTAACCTAATTGACCTTACTGACAAGACCCAGCAGCGTGAGCAGGCGTTAGCTGCTGCTAAGGCACGCCAGCTTACACTTGAGCGTGGATTTGTAGCATCTGATGTAGAAATTCAGCAGGCTATTGCCAGGAGAGCTAAGGATGAAGCTATACTTGCTGATTTCGTAAATAGTCAGCTTGCCACATCAAAACTTAACTCACAGGCTGAGCTTGCATACAATGCAGCATTAAAGAAAGCCCTAGATAATCAGGGACAAATAGCCTCATCGTCTGCACAAATTAAGACCGCAAAGGCACAACAGGCCAAGGATGAGCGGGCTCTAGCTGACAAGATTCGTGGACAGCTAGCTTTATCTGATTTGCCAGTTGATACGAAAGTAACAAGGCCGACAATTGAGGCTGGTCCAGCACAAGAGGAAATTCTTGATGCTCGACAAGTAGAGGCTAATTTAATCCAAGCTAAGGCTAAGCTGGAAGCAGAGGCACTATCTAGGGCAAAAATAGCTGAAGCAAAGAAGCGAGAATTTGACCAGAAGAGTGCCGATGCAGCAGCTAAGAGATTTGAGGCAGAACAAAGAGATACCAACAATAAACTAACTGGTATTGCTGGAATACAAAGATTATTCCAGGCTACAGTGCAAGCTGCTCAACAGGAACAGAAGCAAAGAATTGAGGGTGCAGCCGCTGATGCCAAGATTGTTGCAGAAAAGGTAAATGCTGCTAATTTGGCTAGGGCACTTGCAGCAGAGGCTCTTACAAGATTTAGGGATGAAAAGGAGTTTGTATTACAAAAGAGAAAAATTAATCAGGAAGCGATAAGAAAGCTTAGGTCTATCAATGAGGCCACACTAGATAGACCAGACCTTTTCGGTGGCCGTACTGCCGCTGAAGGTGGAAGGGCTGGTGCTGGCGGTAGGGCTCCTGGTGGAGAAAAGAAAGACCTGGCGGCAGAGACCGAAGCCACGAATAGAAAAGTTCTACAGGAGCTTGCAAGGCGGTTAGCTTCAGAAATTGGCCTAAACAAGATTACTGACCAGGAGTTAAGAGAGAGAGGAATTCTAAACTCAACTCTTCGTCAATTGGTATTGGCTGAGCAGAAGAAGCTTATTTCTGCAAAGGAAGCTGACGATAAGGATGAGGAGAAGGAGCGTAAGCGAATACAGCGTGAGCTTAGCAAGGAAGTAAATGCGCTAATAAAACGAAATAGCCAGGTGCTGAAGTCTACTGGTGTTGGTAGCGATATCACTAATAGTATGCAGACACTAAGTGAGGTTCTAAAGCAACGCGTTCGTGCCGCACAGGCTGAAGGTGCGCTACCTGGATGGCGTGACGAAACCAAGGCAGTTTCGAATAGAATGATTGAGCTTCGCAAGGAGCTAAAGGATGTTAATGCTCGTGTACCCGCTGCGGAGCAGGAGCTAAAGAGACTAACAAGAAATGTTACTCAAGCAGCAGTTAATGTATTACGCCTAGAAAACGTAGGTGCTTTCCAGCTAGATATCAATGCGGCAGAAAGAGAACTTGCTGTAGCTATCAAGAGTAGAAATACTCAACAAAAATTGGTTGCAAATGCCGTAAAAGAAAGAGCTAGGGAATCGAGACGAATTAATAAGGAGTTGAGGGAAGAACGAAAAAGTATACGGCTTAGACGTAATAGATTTGCTGGTGGTGGAGGCGGTGCCGGAAGAACAAATACGGTCGTGTTCCGTGGCGCACAAGACATTAAGAAGTTCGGAGAATCACTTGACCCTCAGCAACTTTCAAGATTTACTGCTGCCTTACATGGCACTGCGGAGGCTGGAAAGTTTGCCTCATCGTCACTTAAGAGTTATGCAGTAGATATTAATGCAACCCGCAAGGTAATTGACCCTCTTAACCTATCCTTACAAGCCGGTACTTCTGCCGCATACGAATTTGGCTATAGGGCAGCATTTGCTGGTAAGCGCCTATTGGAATGGGCGACTCCAGCGGCCTTTCTATTTAGAGCTATCGGCCTGGTTCGCGAAGCAGCCCAGACACTAGTTGAGTTGGATACTCAAGCTCGCCGTCTAGAATTCTTCCGTGCAGACAAGGGTGTATTCGCACAATTTGCTCGCGGTGCTGCCAGCTACGCTGATATTCTTAAGCAGTCTGAGATAAATATTCAGACATTCCTTAGTGTGTCGCGAGACCAGGGTATTGCAGTAAAGGACGTGGCGGATGCCCTATTAACAACTGCTCGTGTTGGTCAACAGGTATTCGAGGTTCAAAATAACGTTGCTGATTCAAGCCAACGAATGTTGAGTGGATTTGCCCAAACAGTGCTTGAGTTGGTTCGTCTAGAAAATGGCGCACTCAGTGCTGAACAGGCTGTTAGAAAGCTAAACGCCATTCAAAACCAGTTCTTTAACAGACTAGAAGAGTTCGATGAGGGTGTAGGAACAGCCGCCATTGAGAATGTTGGAGATATTATTGCTCTAGTATCAGCTAGAACGTCGTTCAGTGCTAGCGAACTAGCAAATGCTGCATCGCGTGTAGGTGCTGCGTTCGCAAGCATTCAAGATGCTTCATTTGCAGTTACTATTAGTGCCATTGGTATCGCTGCCAAGTCTACTGGTGCCGAAGTTGGTCGCTTAGCCACTGGTTTCAGACAATTAGGCACTTTGGCTGTAAGAAATGCTGATAAGATTCGGGAGCAATTTGGTGTTGAGATTATTGACCCAGATACTGGTCAGCAAACATTCCAAGGACTAGTTAGCGCCTTAAAGGAAGTTGAGAGACTTTCTAAGATTGATGCTGGTCAGGCTGACGAACTACTAAAGCTAATCTCGGAACGTCGTAACGTTGGTGATATTCGAGCCCTGGCTACAGCCGTTAATGAGCTTGAGGAAGAATTTGGCGACCTAAGTAGTCCTCAGGCCGAAGTGGCATTAGCTGGTAAGGCCGCAGAACTTACATATTTGGCTCAGAGAGAATTGGCTGAGAGTCTAAAGGGCAGTCTGGCTAGTTTGCGTTCAGAGTTTGATGGACTGATTCAATCACTTGGAGCTTCTGACCTATTTACGGGCATCATCTCTGGAGCATCTAGTTTTGTTAAGACCCTTGGCGAAATTGTAGAGCTTGGCCAGGCGATTCCACAGATTGTTGATGGCCTTATCGCCGTGGCTACTATTAAGTTGGCTCCAAAGATTGCTGCTGGATTAACCGGATTCTTTGCTACTGCTGTTGGTAGAGCAACAGGCTCAATCGCTAGGGCTGAAACTCTCCAGTTGTTGAAGTCGGAAAAAACAACTATTGATGGAATTAATAAAGCAAAGAACCAAGGATTAATAACAACTAAACAGGCGACTGCGGCTACGTCAGCAGAACTAGGCTTTCTTGAAAAAGCTCGGGTGTCTCAAGAAAGGCTAACGATTGTTCAAAAAGAACTAAGCATATTAAACAAGGAAGAGATTAAGGATGAGACTCAAATAGCCACTCTAAAGGCAGAGAGTCTTGCACTTGAGAGACAGATTTTGGCCGCCCAAAAAGGTCAGGTTGCCAATAGACAACAGGTAGCCTCACAGTTGAGTAAGACAAATCGACTAGTTTCTTCAAATCTAATCAGTACCGCTGGCTTTACAGCCGTTGTTGCTGGCAGTCTATTTGCTGAAGATTTTGGAAACGCTGTCGCTGGAGAAGATAAGAAACTTGGAAAGGCATTGGGTAAGGGACTAACTGGTGCATTAACTGGCGGATTTATTGGTGCTCAGATAGGAAGTGTTGTTCCTGTTATTGGCACGGCTATCGGTGCCGGTGTTGGTGCTGTTGCTGGTGGTGCATATGGCGTAATCAGTGGTATCAATGAAGAAAACGAAAGAATATCTAAGGAACAAAAGAAGAGGGATGAGGCACTAGCAAAGCGTAAGGAAGCACAGGCACGCCAAGAGAGACTAATTAATGCTCGTATTGCTCGTCGTAATGAGCTTGCTGCAAGACAGAGTATCGAACAAAAAAGAGTTACAAGGCTTACCAACCAGCTAGAGCGTGCTCAACTTGAGGTTCAGAAGGCGCAGGCTGGTTCTACTGAACGTGCAGAAGCATTAAATAGGGTTACAGACCTACAAATAGCTCTTGAAAAGCAAAAAACAAAGGCTCAAAAGGAACAGGAAGAGATTGAGAATAGAAAGTTGGCACTACAGGGTCGTCTAACTGAACTTAGAAGAGAGGAGACGGCAGAACTTCAGCGCATTGGTTTACTACAAGCAGCAATTACACAAGGTCTTGAACAGCGTGATGCTGTCGAATTAGGTATTGAATTTGACCAACGCAAGCTTAATGTTCAATTGGCAGCAATTCGAACACAAATCGATGAGGAATTAAGGGAACAACAGAATCTTGATATCAAGCTTGATTCAAAAGCATGGGAAGCAAGTAGACAAAAGATACTTGACCTAGAAGCAAAGGAGCGTAAGCTAAGGTTTGCTGCTGAACTAAAACTTATTCAGGCTCGTCGCAAGATTGTTGAGGTCGCAGCATCTGAGGCTGAAAAGCAAGTTAATGCATGGGCTAAGGCTTCTAGTCAAATAACCAAGGCTTTCTCAAAGGGTGTTCAGCTACAGTTTAAGGTGGCAGACGCAATCCAAAAGGCTGGCGAGCTTGCTGGTAATATTTTTGCTGAACGTGGCAAGAGATTTATCCAACTGCTTGAGGCACAGGGAACCACAGGAGAAGCTCGTCTACAAGCAGTAATCAGCTTGGCAACTTCTCAGATTAGACAGGCACAGCAAACAAATAAGTTGGCTCAAAGAGAACTTGGTGGCACTGGTGTAGCTGCGCTAACAGATTCAGAAGATATCAGAAATGCCATTAGCAGGTTAGCAAAGTCTATTAATGCCGCTGCCGCACGAGCACAAAGCAAGATTCTTAACCGCGAGGCGGCTGTTGTTGATTTTGGCATTGCCCAAGTAAGACAGCAAGCGGAGGCTGAGCGTGCGCTATTTAAGGCAAGAATAGCTCAGACACGCAGAGAAATTGGCCTACGTGAAGATTTGCTTCAGCAGGAAATCTCAAACCTTAAGCAAATTCAGCAAGCAGAGATTCAAGCTCTTGATGAGAGAATTAGCACCCAGCGCGAACTAGGTCGCCTAGTACTTCAAGGACCAGAGGAGTTCCAAAAGGCCATCAAGGATATCGGTGTGGCCCAACAACTATTTGGTGGTATTACCGATGTCAACACTAAGGGCCTAGAAGAAATTGTCCGTAGAGTAACACAACTTAGGGATGTGGGAAACTTTGAGGCCCTACAGCAGGCATCTCGCGGCCTTGAGAATGCCATTAAGACTGGTCGCGCGCAGCTTGTTAGTGGTGTTGAAAATAAAACAATACAAAGAGTATTTGAGCAGGCACTATCTGCCGGTCTACAAGGTGGAACAAGTGCGGATGAGATTTACAGACAACTAGAAGAACAAAAAGAAATTCTTCGTCGCGAGGATAGAATCCAGAAGCAAATTGAGTCTCGTCAGCAAGAAATGCTTAAGCTCGCTCAGAGACGAGTTGAGCTTGCCAGGGCTGAAGCAGAGGCTAATGATATCGAGCGTAGTTCTCTAGTTGCGCACCAAACAAGAATATTTGCATCTGCGCAAAAGCGCCTAAGTGAACTGGAGCGCATTAGGAAGATTTGGGAGGAGCAGAAGTCCAAAGGCATCCAACTAGCAACCTCTACAATTACCGCACTTCGTGATGCAGTGGTGACTCGTAGAGAGGTTCGTAGAGAGCGCGGCATTATTATTTCTGGTGCAAGCTCTAAGAGGTTAGGTACTGATACTGCCAAGGAAATCAGTAAGGCTGGAATTAGAACTGTACCAACCGGTCGCCGCACTACACCAACTGCTGGTCCAACACCAACTCTCGGCGTGCCAACAGAATCAGAGCTTATCGAGAGAGGCCGTGTAGCCGCCGCCAAGACTAAAGCTCGTCAAAAGGGTGAGGAGGCTGCCGCAGCCGCTGGCCGCTCTATCCAGGGCCAGGAATTCATGAAGAACATCATGAGATTGGCTAAGGAAAGACTAGAAAGAGAAATAGAGTACATTCAGGATGCTGGTCTTAGTGATTTGGAGCCAGAGGAGCAAGAAGCTGAGATTAAGAAGGCCAGAGCTAGATTCCGCAAAACATTAGAAAATCTCAGTGCAGTAGACGTAACTGACGATATCTTTAAGGCTGCAAAGCGCCAGTTTGAAAGAGCACTTGAACGTTCTGGTGGCGACTTGGATATTCAGCTTGCTGCATTCGATGACTTCAATAGGGGATTTGTTGGAACATCTAGACAGCTTAATAATGCACGCAAAAGGCTGGTTCTGCTTGCTTCGCAATCTCGCAAGTTAAAGGCTGCTTTTGAGGAAGCAGAAAAGAAGGCTAAGGCAGACCCCAAGAACAGACAACTGCAAACTGCTGCGCTTCTTGCAGAAAAGGCATGGAAGAGGGTTACAAGTTTAGCCAATGAAGCTAGAGGTCAGTTTAAGGAGGCATTTAAGGGTTCTGATGAGTTTGTAAGGGCAAACCTGAAATTCAAGAAGTTGAGTGCAAGAGCTACTGAATTGCGTACTGCTTTTGAAAAGGCCAAGAAAATTGCTGAAGAAAGGCCAGATGATAAGGCCGCTCAGGATGCTGCCAAGGAAGCATTTAATGCATGGAGACGTGTAAACACGGCAGCAGTTAATGCTCAGAGCAACTTCAAAATATCGTCTAAGCTTAATGCGCTTCTAGTTGCTGAGGCCGATGAGCAGAGAAGAAGAGTAAAGGCTGAGTTTGATGCTCAAATTAAGGAAGTTCAGGAAACAACACGCAGGCCAGACCTAACATTTACTCCAACTGCTAGTGATAAGAGAATTGAAAAGGTCCTGCGTGCTCTACAGGCTCGCCTTGGTGGAGTAAGAGAAGCCACTGGTATATTTGGTTCTCCAGCGTATCAGAGTAGAATTGATGCTCAACTAAGTGATGATGATAAGAAGCTTATTAGGGAAGTACTATTAGAGGCTCAGCGTGGTAATGATGCGCTAAGTCAGAGTATCCGTGGCGCTCTAACAGTAACTGGATTTGATTTTGAGGATATTGCTAAGCGTGCGAACCCAAGCCTGGGTCCAGTTGGCCTTGGGGCGGCATCTGGTAAGCTACTAGAAAGAAGTATTCTTGGAGCAATTGATTTCGTAAAGAATCTAAAGAAGCGACAAGATGAGGCAGCGGCTAGTCTAGTAAAAGTTAATCAGAACAGGAGGCGTAAGGATATTTCAGATGGAAGAGTTCTATCTCAGCAGGAAGCAAAGGGTAGATTAGATGAGATAGCTAGGCAGCGGTTAATTCAGGAAAATAGGATTCGAGATGACCTAACAAAACGACTAATTGAATTTGGGTTAACAACTGAGAATGCCGGAACAGCTACTCGTGAAATCATTCAGCAATTCAAGCTATTAACTGATTCTACTAAGAAGGTTAGGGAACAACAAGACCTTGCTGTTGGTAAGAGGGGTAAGGAGACTGCATTTGGTGGAATTCCTGGACTAAGAAAGGACATCGTTACTGGAGTTGCTCGCGACGACACTAAGCTTAGAAATGCACTAGATGGATTTGCTGAAAGAATAACGTTTGGTCGTGGTGGCAGAGGTTTTAGGGTTCGTTCAATTGAACAGCAAAAGTTACTGGACGCTATTGAAAAACAGGCTAAGGAAGAGGGTGCTGGACCAACAAGGGCACAGGAGCGTGAGCTAAGAAGAGTACAGCAAAGAGATTTGCGCAGAACTGGCAGACTACGGTCGTTTGGTGATGTAGTGCGTCAGTTATTTAAGGACGACGAGGTAGCAAGAAGATTCCGTCAGGGATTTGGTGGCTTACTGGGAGACGAGAAGTTCTTTGGAAGCCTGGTTAAGTTTACTGGTGCCAGAGAGCGTCGTGGCCGCACACGTACAAGGGGTCGTGCAGCGCAGGAAATCTCAATTGATGCTCTACGTCAGCTATTAGGTGATGCAGGACTAAGTGCAGTTGCAGATACAATCACAGATAAGCAGTCAGCAAAGACGGTCGCCAACCTACTATTTGAGCTTAAGGAAGTACTTTCTAAGAATGATAGGGAATCAAAAAGACGTTCAGAAGAAATCCTTCGTAAGTTCACTGAAATTGAACTAAAGCGAGCACAGGCTGAGGAACGCAAAACTGGTGGAAGGGCTATAACTGGAAGGACATTTGAAGAAGGTGAAGTTGATATTAGAGAAGGTAAGAAGGGTAAAGAAGATGCCGCTGACCGTGTTAAGGTTGCAGAACTACTAAGGAAGGTAACTGAAGAAAATACTAAGACGGTAGAGAAGGTTAAGAAGGCCAATGAGGAACATAGAGCATCTATGGGTGCAATATTTGATGCCTTTGGTAAGAAGCTAGATAATATTCGTGTAAAAACAGAGGATATCAACTTCAAAATCGCATTCTCGACAGATGGTGGGGTTACACCAGAGAACTTTGCTATACTGCTAGCTGACCAGTTCAGGAAGCAGAAGATTGGGCTTAATGAGGAGCAAATCAAGGTGCTTATTGAACAGATTATCTTGAACTCCAAGGCACTATTTGAAAGAGGACTAATCGGAATTCCACTGGTTCAGGTTCAAAAGGACCCCGAAATTGGTGCCTTTAGGACACGGTAGGTAGGATATGCAACGCTCGGTTGTAGCTCTAAGCGGATACAATGAGATTAACCTTCCATCTTGGGGACGTAGTTTTTGGCAAGATGTCAATGATGGTACGCTATTTTTAGCCTATGCTTCTGGTCGCTATGAGGTAGACTTTGTTACCTCTGCTGATTCTGGAGTAACATGGTCTAGCCCACAATTAGCCTTCCCTATTGATGATTTTTCAATAGACAATAACTTTGATATCGTAATGGACCGACACGGTGAGGTTCACTGCGGATTCAAATATGCAGGAAGTGGATGTTACCAGCACCTAAGCAAATCTGGGGCCACATGGACAAGAAGTGGTGGGCCACGAGGATTCTGTTTGGCCGCAGATACCGGTTCTGCTAGAGGCTTTAATGGCTCACTATTTTCTGCCGAATTTAATAGATTCTCTCGTTCTTACGAAGCAAATCCAATTATCCACATTGTTGCAAAGACCCAGGCCCCAGCACCTACTGGAGATAGGATTATTCATAGGGCTGTAACTAGTCCATATTCAGCATTTCCTGCCCCATATCTATCAGCCACAAGTGAACCTTCTGATGTTCCTGAACTAATTACTGAAACAATACCAGCGCCAGCTAGTATATTAATTTCTGAATCTGGAGCAGTAGATACAACAACATCAGCTTGGACAGACGTGGCATCTGGCTACATGGTAATGCCAGAAGACGCTGATATTTTAGCTGACGCTGTTTTTCAAATTAATACGCTTACTGCTGCAACAGCTAGGGGTGAGTGGCGTCTAGTTATGAATGGTGAACCAGGAAGTGGAATTATTCACGATTTCTTTGGTGCTACCAATATTATGATTGGAAATGTGCTTCATCAATCTGGAGTATTTTCTGCCGGTGACAGAGTAGATGTTAAGTTGCAGCACAGACGTATAGATGGCTCTGCAACAATTCGAACTAGCTTTGTACAAATATCACTATTGGCACCTGGTGCATCAGACGGCACTGCCACAATAATCACAGGTACTGGACTTTTGGCTCCTGGCCCTGCCGGTGGCTATCCA
>Ga0180437_10008653_pt1 | contig 12859 bp, 4 predicted proteins | sample SS_ome_4_FD_132410 | JGI IMG/M metagenome (GOLD analysis project Ga0180437, IMG submission 132410) | Hypersaline lake sediment archaeal communities from the Salton Sea, California, USA - SS_3_D_1 metaG | ecosystem: Environmental > Aquatic > Non-marine Saline and Alkaline > Hypersaline > Sediment...
TCGGGGGAGCGGAAACGGCATGCCCGCCACGAGGGAACCGGATTCGTGAAGACAGAGGTCTTCTGCCGCGGGAAGACCTGCACCATCAACGGGCGAGGGCTGCCAGGCGGAGCGCTGCACTCGAGCTTAGCGCCTGCCTTCTCAAGAAGCCGGCCCGTCCCCATCTGTGAGAGGGTTGTGTCCTGCCACAGTTGCGCGCTCTTGAACTGCTCGTGGGGATCGACGCCATTGATCGTGAAAACGAAAAGCCCCTGATTGGAGCTGTTCGGTTGCCATTTCGCAGCCAGCGCGTCGGCCCCGCTCGTGTAGGTCGCACTGAAGGCGCCGTCCTGCTCCTCGGCCACCAGCTTCGCGGCGCGCACGTGTGCCTGGAACCTGGCAAAACTGCCGTACTCCGCCTCGTCACCCATTTCAACGACGAAGCCGGAGTGCTTGCCCTGCATCCGCTCAAGATCCACCTCGGCCGGCGGCCTTGCGCGGCGGTAGAAGTTGACATGAATGAACAGCGCCGGCTGGATCAGCGTACGCTCGTGGTACGCCTGCGTTTGAGGACCCGGAACTTCGAGGGTGACGTCCGCGTCGCGTCCGAAGTCAGCCGTCGGCAAGGGACGGAAGGCCAGGTAGGTAACCCCGTCGCGGATCGTAATGACCTGTCCCGTCCTGGCCGTGGCGGGCAAGCTCGTGACCCCACGGCCGTCCACGAAGATCTGCCAGGTCGGCCCAGGGTCTGCGTAGTTGAACAAGGCTGCGGTGCATTGCACACTGGTGATCTCCTGTGGACCGAGTGTGCCGCCCATGCGGTTGCGGGGGTCGCCGAACCTGTAGTTTTCCGACAGCTTGGCGATGACGTCGGTCTGGGGGCGCGCCAGCAGGATCATCTTATTTCTGCACTGGCCGATTCGGTAGACTCCCTGCTGGGTGATATCCCCCGGCAGATCGTTGCCGATCTGCGTCTGATTGAAGCCGATGCGGACGTCGAGCGTTCCCAGATCGCGCATGCTGGTAGCGGTCTTCGCCTGGCGCCGCCATTGTCCCTGCACATGGATGCGCTGTTTGATCTGGCGAATGCTCGAGAGGCCGTAGTTCTCGCCCATCCACGTGGTGACCAGGTCGCCATCGTTGACGACCTTCTTCTCCGCCAGGGCGTACCAGGGCAGCGGCTTCTCATCGATCCATTCCGTCATCCACGGATCCGCCCACGGCCCGGAGAGGCTGTTCTGGGCCACGGCGTGCGGCGGATAGTCATGGCCCCAGGCGGTGATGGGCGCGGGGTCCTTCAGCTTGAGCGGGGGAAGCGGCTTCCCTTCGGACAGCAGTTTCTCTTCCTCCTTGCCGAGCTTTCTCTTCTTCTCCGCGGTGGTCGCCGCAATGTAGTCGCCGGAGGGGGTCAGGGCCGGGAGCACGCCCGCGTCGACATCGCAGAGCGCGCCGTTGCGGGACAGGACATGCAGGATGTGGTACACGCCGTCCTGCACCCCCAGCAGGTGCTCATAGTAGGTGCGGCTCGCCGGCCCGAGCAGTTTTCTCAGGCCGGGGTGATAGGCCTGGGCCAGGTCGTTCACCGACTTGTTGACGATGCTCCAGCCGAGCATCGTTTCGACCGGGCCCTCGCTGTGATCGGCAAAAAGCTTGTTGCCCGCCAGCGCAATGGACCAGTAATAGTGATCGATGTACTCCTGGCCCAGGCCCCCGTTCCAGGTCCACATCCGAAAGGGCCAGCGGTACAGACCCGTACGGCCGTCCTCGATGGCGCGTTCGGAACCGATCATCTGGCCGCAGAGCAGCGCGCCGGTGACGGCCGTGCTGTTGAAATTTGCGGTGCTCATCATTTGTGTGAAGCCCGAGCGGAAGAAGCTCCGGTTGCCGCGCCAGTCGCCGGTCTGCTGGTAGTAGACGTGGCCCTGTTTCCAGTCGGCCTGCCGGCCGGCGCTGAAGCCGACGCGCGGGTCGTCGACCATGGGATGGACCAGGCGGCCGCTGGTGTCGTTGAAATCCTTGCGCTCGGCGTCCGTGGCTGCCGATTCGCGGTCGGGCATGAGCCAGGCGTTCCAGGTGCGCAGAATCAGATCCTGTGTGGGAGCGGGCAGCGCCTCGCGGAAGCCGTACCACTGGGTCACGGCATTGGCCGCGGTGAGGTGACCCTCCCAGTAGCGCGGCGGGCAGCCCTGGTTCCAATCGACCCAGGCCAGGTAAACGGCATAGTCGACTTCGTCCTGGGGCAGTTGGACGCTCTTCACCTTCTTCCCCGCTTCCTTGGACGCCTTCTCGATCGCCGCTTGCTGAAGCGGCTGGATGGCCCTGTTAATGACATAGCCGGGCATGAGGCGGTAGTAGAACGGTTTGGTTCCGGCCCCTTCGAGCGACATCAACTGCCGCACGTGGTCGTACTGCCACTCCGGCATCCACGCCGGCCGGGCTAGGTACCGTTGGTTGAGCCTCGCCACCTCTTCCGGACTCGGCACGGCCGCCGTGGGTGTACCCAGGGGCTTTGCCTTGTGTGTGGCGGCCAGATTCGCCGGGTCGGCCCCAGGAGGCAGGGTGATCCTGTCGGTCCGGCCGGGTTTGAACGTCACTACCAACTTGGGCATTTTGATCAGAATGGCTCTCGGTCCGGTGCTGGTCGTGAACTCGTACGGACCGTTGTAGTAGCCCGCGTCGTAGGTCTCCCATTTGCCGATGACGAAACCGCAATCCGCCAGCACGCGGAGCCGCTCCCCGAGCGTCGCCCCGTAGGCCGGGTCGGTCGCCAGCGCGGTCACGTCTATGCGGCCATCGGGGTTGTACGACGAGACCTCGGCAGGTCCGAGCTGCGCGGGGAAGCGATCCTCGGTCGTGTCCGAAGCGCCGAATCGCTTCCAGTAGACCGCCCCGTTGACAGCCGCGTTGTAGGTCGGGCCGATCTCGGGATCGGCCGTCCAGGGCTTCCGCAGAACATGCGCAACCGCGTGCCAATTCGGTCTATTGTTGCGGTAGAGTTTGTCGCAATTCCAGTTCATGCGGTAGCGGTAGCCGTCGGCGGACGGAAAGTCGACGCGGCCTTGCGGCCAGATCTCTTCGTCCAGGTAGGGTAGTACCAGTTCCACCTTTCCAATCACTTTCCCCTCGGCCAGGGCGGCGGCAATCGTCTCCGCCGCGCCGGGAAAGCGCACCAGCAGACTGCGCTGCACCGCGTCAAAGGCCAGCGGCCCGGGCTGCTCGCCATCCCAGATTGCCGTTTGCCCGCGAACGTTGACAACGCTATCCACCTGCCGGCGCGCGCCGGCCTCGGCAACGGGAATCGGCCGGTCCCAATGCCCGCGAAAGCCGCTCATGCCGGCGCATTGCGGAGAGTCGAGCGTGAGCGTGTCTTGCGCGGCGGCCGGCGGAGTGTAGATACCTGCAACGGGAAGCATTGTAGTAATCAGTCCGCAAAGGACGAAGGTGAAATTCCTTCTGCAGTTCAGATTCATAGCGTTCTTCCTCGCGTGGTGTGCGGTCGTGGTTAGTAATTGAAGGGGCAGTCGACTTCAACAAAATCGAAGCGGCCTCCCTTCTTCTCCGCGGCAAGATAGACTGCCTCCAAGGCATCGCAATAGGATACGCCGCTCCCATTACTCCAGGTTCCCAGCATGCCTGGGTGTTCCGGAGTGTAATGCCAGTTGGGGAAATTGGTGATCAGTCCGATGTGTGTTTCCGGGAACGTCTTGCGGGATTCGACGAGGAAGTCCGCAAGTTCCTTGGCCGCTTGCTCCAGGTCCAGGCCGCCCTCCGTGTCACGGCCGCAGGCTATCAGTCGACGGATCGGGCCGTCGAGATGGAGAGCACGCATTTCCACGCCCCGGTGTTCCATCCACGCATGCATGGCTCGCGCAAGTTCGGCGGCGGCCTTGCCAGCGCCGACGCCGGGCTGGAAATTCCCAAACTCGGCGTCCACTGCAACGTGGTGTGTCAGTGTCATCCGATCTTCTCTATTTGGACTACGCTCGGAGACGCTCCAAGCGACAACTTTCGCCTATTTGCGATATCTTGTCTTTCAGATCGCTTAGTTGTTTGCTCGCAGGTCGTAGCAGACGACGCGGCCTTCTTCGTTTCGCTCCAGCAGAAAACCGGCGATCACCGGGTGCTCCATGTTCACTTCGTAACCATTGGTGAACTCGTTCATGTCCAACAAACCGGGCAGTCGGGAAATCGCCCCTTCCGAGATCTTCCACAGCATCCAGGGATGTCGGCCGCCGTGGCGGGGGCCGTGTGCGGCATCCCAACGCGTGATGATCTTGTTAATCATCAAATACCACAGGCCACCGATCTTTTCGGCCTGGTCACCCTCGTTGCCATGCTCGGCGACGATTTCCCCCGTGTCTTGGCGGACCACCAAGAACCGACCGGGCACCTCCCGGCCGGACCCGTCCGTGTACAAGTAAGCCAGTCCGTCGCACATCGTGTAGCGATAGCGGGCTTCGGTGTCCATCCAGCAAGCGATTCCATTCTGGGGCTCGAAGGGCATCTGCCAGGCCAACGTCGCGGCTTCGGGCGTGATGCGGTAACAGCCAAAGAACCCGTGAATGCGTTCGCCGTCGGGACTCTTGCCCGATTTCGGATTGACGTTCACCAGCACGTGGGTCGGAGAGGGTGAGAGGGTGAAGTAGCTGCCGCCGATTCCATCGACTTTCCAGAGTTCACGGCCATCGCGAGGGTCCAGCAGGCGCATCTCGCCGGAAGTATTGGCCGTGAGAATGTAGTCGCGGTCGTCGTGACGCCAGATGCTGGGCGTCGCCAGGTGCGATCCAACGCCCTCGGCCTCCCAGCGAATCCGGCCGGTGGCCACATCCAAACCGCGAAGCGTACCTTTGGAAAACGTGGGCACGATCAACGTGTCATCGGCGACGGTCAACGAAGTGTGCCATCCCGGACTCGATGGGTACGAGAAGTTCCGCCGGCTCAGATCGGCGAGGATTTGATCACGCGTCTCGGTCTGCCGCCGATGTACCTCGCCGATGTCGGTTTGCCACAGCTTTTTGCCGCTGTTCGCATCGTAGGCGAACAATCGTCCGGTCGAACCCATGGCTAAGACCTTGCCATCGCGGTAGACCGGGGCCACTTGAAAACCTTGTCGCTTGCCCCCGCCCGTCAAGATGCCGCCAGGTTCGGCCGCCAACCAGAGGGTATGACCCGTGTGGAAATCCATGGCGACCACAATGTCTTCGGCGTCCACGCGGACTTTGGCGGGCGTGCCGTCGGGGAAGTCGCATTCGAAGTAGGGGCCGGTGGGACGGAAAGACGCCGCGAACACCGTGCCTTCCGCCGCGATTACGCCGGCCCAATTGCCCGGATGGCGGCCGGCATCCGCGCCGAGGTACCTCTTGACCGCCTCGCCCGATTGAAAACTCTTGTGAAACGGTGTGCCCTGCTTGCCGATTCCCAGATCCGCATTCTCGCTGACCCACGCGATGGTGGCTTGAGAAAGATCCTCGACCAGCGGTACATCCGTACGCACCGGCAGGAAAGTATCGTACGGCCCGGCCAGCGAGGGCCAACCGATCTGTGCAGCCTGACTGGGAGAGTAAATGCGTCCCGGGTCGACCTGGCCTGCACCGGCAGCGCGGGCCTGCACCCGGGTGAGTTTGCCCGCGCTCTGGATGCTGCCCTGCACCTGCCCATGCAACGGTGACTGGATGCCATAACGGCCAGTGAATTCACCGGACGCCTCGCCATTGGCGACCCTGGCCTTGACTGTGTATTGACACTTCACGGCCCGCCCGCCGGGCGGGAAACTCTCGCCCGCCTGGATCGTGACTTCAATCGTGCCGGTCAGCTGCGTTTCGGCCAGCTGTAGTCCGGAAGCGTCCACCGCATGGAACTCCGTATTGCCGCCCCGAGCCATACCGCTTGGGAAACGATCGAGTTGCCGCCCGAGGTACAGTGTCAGGGGCCGCTGGCCCTCCAGTCCGCCGTCTAGCGCGAGTACCAGTACGCCGCCGTTGCTTGAGGCGTCCCGGCCATGAACCTCTCCTGTCAAACCGTGAGTTCCCCAGTTGTCTCCGTCCTTCTTCGTCTCGTAAGTACCCTGAACAAAGTCGTGATGGATAGGCGCGTCAACGGTGAACATATAGGTCCCGCGCGCAGCATCACCTTCCAACACGGTGGCCCGAATACGGCCCTTCAACCGGCCGTTCTGAACGGCCAATTCGCCGCCGTCCAAACGTCCGCGATTCTCGGCTTTCCCCCCGAACTCAAATTTTCCACCGGTGATTTTGCCGTCCCGCACGGTTGCTTCCACATCCGGATTGCGGATGTGACCAAACTCGGTGTACATGCTCCACAGATGAAGCTGGACCTGTAGATTTCCGCCCGCGGCCAACGGTGACAACCGACCGCTGGCGGTCCCGGAGATCCCTTCCGCCGCCCCAACGATTCCGCGGCGGCCGGTATAGGTCCCCCCAAGTTCATCGCCCGTCGCGCGGCCTTCCAAATCACAGATGTATTGCAGCGGGCCGACGTCAACCGCTAATCGGCCGCCAAGTCGGTTCCCTTCACACCGCAGCTGGTGGTCTCGGATAAAACCTGTTTCGCGGCCGACGCTGGCCCATCCGGTTCGGAGCTCACCATCGCGGCTGTGCAAGTTCACCACCAATGGTTCTTCATGTTCACCGGCATTGGCCAAGCTCAAGGAATATTGCGAGTATTTCCCCAGCGGTTCGGCACTTTCACCCGCGTCCACCGAGGCGGCCATCACGAAAGCAGCCAGCAAGCCAAGGCACAGGATGGAGAACCGAAATGAATCGCTATTGCAGTACATGATGAATCTCCTGTTGCTCCTTCGAGCCATTCGGTATTCTATCGCTTCCACTGCAGAAAATTGCCTTGAACACGACTTTCCGCCGCCTTGCCATTGACGATCAGCTTCGGCCGGGTATCGCCCACGTTGAGTTTCATCTCACGTACGTCACCGCGAACCGTAACGGTGCGATTGTCGTGTCGAATGAAAGCGTGACCGGCGAATGCAAAGCTCTCCTTATCTCCAGCCAGCGTCACGGGCTGTTCGGCCTGCGGACCGACGCGGACCAACAGCCGATCGTCGAACTCACTGGCGGCTATCCGCACCGCCAAAGCATCGTCAGTCTGAGCAATTCGTTCGAACGCTTTGATCTGCGGTCGGTCGTCGAACGGCTCGTGCAGTGCAGCGAACGTAGCCGAAGGTGCTTCCAGCGACGCGACCACCGTCACCCCGTCTACTAGGGGTGACTCTTCAGGTCGCTTGGAGTTCGGCGGTGGTTTTGGAGTCGCTCCCACATGAGCCTTGATACCGTCCTGACTCAGCATCCGAATTCGCACGCCGACCTTTCGACTCCACCAGGATTCCTCCAACGGTGAGTTTTCCGGTGCATCCTTGGTAGGCGTTTGACGCACGACGACACTCCAATCCTCTCCGCCTGGATTTCGTGTACGCACGTACGAAAGGTCCTTCACCAAATCAGCGAGTTCGTTTGACGGCCGCCATTGGCCCTGCCGGTCTGGGATCGCGGAACCAAATGTATGAACCAGCCAGACGTAGGAGTGCGGTTGATCATCGCGGGCGGTGTACAAGTCGAACAGGTACTCGCGCGTCAGCATCAACGCTCGAGTTTCATCTACGCCCGGATAACGCTCCTGCGTCCGCGATACAACGAACTTGACTTCCTCACTGAAGTCATGCCGCGTCGTGCAATCGTCGGTGAACTGCGGTTCCAGACTTCCCGTTTGTCCCCAGTCGTCCTTCTTGATATGCCCGTCGACCATCACGCCGCAGTGACTGCGAATCGAACGGCTGAATTTGAAGGCGTAGCCGGGGTCCGATTTCGGATTCTGATAGATCGGGCGATGGAAGGCATAGAATCCGGCCAAAACCAGCGGATCGTTGACGCTGTGAGCGTACGGTGCGGTCAAACGCAGACAGACCGCCGGAGCGGGGCTCGTCCAGTGATCGGGCCCTTCCTCGGCGCGGAGCATCACGAACCCGCGGTCCGGATAAACGCGAGACTCGATCGACGGCGGCTTGACCTTTTGCGGATCGATCGGATCCAGGCCAAAGTACAACGTGGGCGTATACACAGATTCATCGAGGCCCCGCATCCGGGCCAGGAACCAGTCGAACCCGGCATCAGGCCAGAGGCGATGGCCCCACTCGAACCACAGGCGTGTCTGCATCTTGGGCGTGAAGTTTGAATAACCATCCCACTGCGGGTTCCTCCCGCGGACGGTACCGCCCCAGGCCCCGTGCGCCTGCCACAATTTGTCGCCGCCGGAGCCGTTGGGAAAATATCCCGCGACGGTGGCGTGGGCCAACGGCAGCCAGGGACGCACATCGCCGGCGCTCATCCGCTCGAATCGCCAACGCTCCGTGCCAGTATCGACGCCCGGGAACGTGAAATGGAGCACGCTTTCGATATGGCCGCGCATGGTTGCACCGCCCGCGCCCTCGTAGCCAAAGCCAAGCTCGTCCAGGCCCAGGTTGCGCACGGCCGTGCAATACAGGAGCAGTCCGCCTGGCGTCGAGCCCATCTTGCTGAATTCTTCCTCGTAGAAGCCCAGATCCCCAAGATACTCATCGAAGTACCACTGGATGCTGCCGTGCTCGGCCCACGTCTTGCGAATCAGTCGCTCGTCGCCCAAGGCGGCCGCCGCCAGGTTCGCGCTCAACTTCCAGGGGAAGATGATATTGGGCAACCAGTTGGTGCGGGTGTACCGCCCGTCCTCGCCATCGTACCGAGCGTAGTCCTTTTCGTTATTGAAGACGTTGGTGTCGTACGTGCCGCCGGGCTTGATGGCGTATTCGATGTAGTGCCGCAGCCGGCGTTCGATCCCGGCCCGTTCTTCCGGCGACAGTTCATGGTAGAGAATATCGTACGCCAGAATCCGCCAGTGGATCGCGGCGCCGAGCGGTTCGGGCGCCTTGAGCAGGCTGAGCAACCGTTTCTTCTGGATCTCGCCCGCCTCTTGATCGTCCATCACAGCGTAGCGGAACAGCAGACGCAAGTCCTCGCCGTCGCGGTCCGTCGAAGACACCATCTCATCATAGACCTCTTTGGCCCACGGCTGTGTCTCGATTTGGGCACGCAGTGCCTGCAGGTCCTTGCGCGTCCACATCAGGTAAGGATGGTCGACCGTCACCGCCCCGGCCGCGACTGCAGCGGATGCCAACGGCAAGGCCACAATCCAGGTTGCTAGAATTGTCCGTATTTGCATGCCAAAACCTCCTTCGTAGCATGGCTCTCCGGAGCCGTGCATGACATGCGGCACGGCTCTGGAGAGCCATGCTACCTTGGCCGCAGCCGAGGAGCCCGCTAAACGTTACGTTGGCTGTGTATACTGAGCGGCGACTGAAACCGAATTATCTTTCCGCCACTCGGAACATAAGATTTCCGTCCTGGAGCGTTACCCGCTGGCGACCGATTACCGCGGCTTCCCCGTCGACCTTCACATCAGGTGCCTTGTCAGCCGTGGGAAAATAAAACGTGAGCGTCTTCCCGCTCAACCTGGCAGTTTTTCCTTCCGCTTTGCCAGTCGTCACCAACATCACATCGGCACCACTGGCTCCCGTGAAATCGACGGCGAAGCCGGTACCGTCAGCCAGCGTCAGCGAACTGGTCTGACCGCGCCGAGAAGCCCGCCAGTATGCGGTCGGCCCCTCGTTGACGGTGCCCCACCGCAAATGCTGGCCAGAGGTATTCAGGAAAAGCGCGCGATCGGGCTTGGCGCCCATGTATCCTTCCGTGCGGTTGGTCAGCACCGTGATCACTGTGTCTTCGCCGTCCTGCCAGCGGTTGCGCCAAGCGTAAAAGCCGCAGGTCGAGTCGCGGCAGCACAGGGGCAGCACATCGGCCGGATTTTGCTCCTTGATTTCGATCGGCCAGTTGATCAGTGCGCTCACGGCGACGTGTGGATATCGGCTCACCGTATCGTAAGGGGTACCCGCAGCGGCATCCGTCTCCAGCAGGAAATGATCATAGAACCACTTCATCGCCGCTTTCTGTTCGTCCGTGACGCCCGCGAACCCGATCGCGAAGTACCCGCCGCCGCTGAGGCTTTCGCGAGCCCAGACGTTCTGTCCGTAGCTCCCGCGAATCGGCCAGAAATCCGGCTGGCCGTCCCGCACAACGGTCAGGTAAATCCATTTCAGGGCGGTCATCCGAGCGTTAGGACGTTCGACGTTGACAAAATCCATTCCCTTGACGTGGTTCCAAGCCTGGATCGCGCTCAGATACGTGATATAGGAAGCCATCGAGCCCGTGCCATCTCCCTCGGCGAAAAATCCCCCGTCGCCAAAGCCTTCGCTGATATTGCGGATCATACTCTGCTGGGCGATGGCCAGCAGCGTGTCAATGCGATCCTGGTCCACCCACTTTTCGCCGCTGACCGCCAGCAGCGCGAGCGACGCTCCGCCAACCTGCATGCCGAAGTGATTGCTGCTCGGCGGCATGGTGCCGCGTGCCAGGGCCTCCAGAGTGGACTTCTTGCTTTCCTTTTCGGTCGAACTCGCCTCGGCGTACTCGGCGATCGCCCGACCGAACTTCTCGCGTGTCGCGGCGTCCCAGCCGTCGTAGCACAGATCGTATCCGACGGCGTACCAGCCCAGCGACGGCCCGGCCCGCAGCGGCCCGCCCGGCTTGCGGAAACTGTAACGATCATCGCGGTCGCGGACACCCGCCAATGCCTTCTCAAAACACTGCTTGCCGAAATCGGCGTACTTCTTGTCACCGGTCAGTTGATACAAAAGACCGTAACCCGTGGCGTGACTGATCGTGTACACGCCGGGTGTGCCCACGACCGTGTTCTTGTATCCACCAGCCATGTAGGCGCGAGTGGCGGGGCTAAAGACCGTGGTCATCGTTTCGCCTTCTCGGCCGTCCAGCAGGAAACGCAGGCGTTTGAGGATAGCTTGACCTTCCGGCGTCTGTGCCTTCTTGCGCAGTGCTGGAAGATCGCTCCCACGAAACAGCAACCGCGGATGTTCCCCAGCGGCCGGCGGTTCAAAATCCTCCACTGCCGTGTACCACGGTCGGTCGTCGCTCTCCAGACGCGCGATGCCTTCCGACCAACTGCCGTCAAAGCTGCCGTCAATCACCACATCGGGCTTCCCGTCGACCTTCACGGTCAAGTGGTAAGTCCCGACCAGCACCGCGTCCAGCAGGCGACCTTTGATATCGAAGATGTAACGGCACGGGTCCATATCCAGGGTCTTGGTGGGGACGGTGATACGGGCCTTCAATCCATCGCCATCGAACTCGGCCGTGTTGTCTCCAGTGGCGAAGGCCCGCCTAGAATAGGTGTGGAACTTCTGGCTCAACAAGCCATGGCTGGCGGAAGTCAGTTGACCGTCCTCCAGCCCCAGCCAGAGAACCATACACCGATTGCCGTATTGGGGATCGCCGCCTACCAACGAGCCCTGCATGTTGCACTGGAAGGTCACCGGATCGGGAACCTCGGTTTGCTCATGCGGGTGCACCACGCCGGTGACACGACCTCCCTTGCCAAAATCTCCTGTCGATTCGTCCCGACTGTTCACTTGGGTGACTTTGTAATTGCCGCTCAATTGGTCAGCGCCCTCGAGCGCCGCGTCAATCTCAAAGACGATCGTATAGCCCTTGTGATCTCGGGGTACCCACAGGTCCGGCGTCATATGCAGCGTGAACTGCCCTTTCATCTTGCCGTCGTGCAGCGGAACGTCGGACAAGTCGCCGTAGTACCAGCTGCGGTTATACGTCTTGCCTCCCTGCCGATCCGGATCGCGCGAACTGCCCACGACGGCGAGCCACGTCCCGTCGCGTTCGCAAGCGTACAGGAAAATGGGCTTGGTGCCGCCCCGAAAGAAGTCGCTCAGCTGGATCTCCCAACGGCGCTCGGACTGCTCGCCGCTCGCCACAGCCGCCGACAGCACCACCGATAACACCGTCACCAGGTTGAGAAATCTTGTGCTACTCATCGTATTATTCTCTTGGTTAGCAGGGCATGGCTATTCTACCGTGTTTTCGACCTGATATCGCAGCCAGCGGGCGTCATGGGCGTCGAGTTCGATCGGCTGGTTCGGGTCCAAGATCTCGCCCGTGACGGCGTCGGTGACACGTTGCGCCTTGCGGGAAGAAGCCAGCGTAAGGCGTACCTTCCTCGCCGGGCCGTCATTGACTAAGAAGTAGTGGTCTGACTCAGGAGTTGCCAAGCGATAGACGATGGCCTCGTCGCATCGGTACGGCGGCTTGCTATCGGTCAACGCATAGTCGACCAATCGCTTCTCTGCCGCCTGGTGACCAGGACGATGGCAGGCCAGGGACGCCTCGAAGGCGAGCAATACTGACGTGCCGCGATCCAAGCGATTTTCCACCACGGCGGGCAGCCCATTGTCGTAGCGGGCCAGCACGCGGGCGGTGATGGGAGTGAGCGTGGCGACGAAACCATCCAGCTTCTCGCCGCCCAACCTCAGGGTTCGGTTTACACCGGAATATTGAAAATCGTCTAATGACACACCAAATGCCTCGGCGAACTTCGTTTCTTTCCCGGTAGGGAATCGTTGCGTGAATTCGTCGTACCAGGCGGAAGGCAGATCCATCACGACGCGTCCCCCTTGCCGGACATAATCGGCCAGTTTGTCGAGTACTTCGGTTTGCAGCGCCAGCATGGCCGGCAGATAGATGATGGGATAGCGCGGCGCCAGACCATGATGCAGATCGTCAGGCGTCACGTATTCGAACGGGATGTTGGCGTTGATCAGCGCGCGACTCACTCCGATACGGGCTTCAACCGGCTTGAGCCGGAAACTCTCGCGTCCGACGATCGACATCACCGCCCAGACGGCCTCGTTCTCCCAATCGTAGAGCACTCCTACCAGAGGTTCTTTACGCGCCTGCCA
>Ga0180437_10008657_pt1 | contig 12857 bp, 9 predicted proteins | sample SS_ome_4_FD_132410 | JGI IMG/M metagenome (GOLD analysis project Ga0180437, IMG submission 132410) | Hypersaline lake sediment archaeal communities from the Salton Sea, California, USA - SS_3_D_1 metaG | ecosystem: Environmental > Aquatic > Non-marine Saline and Alkaline > Hypersaline > Sediment...
CACAATCTCGTTGGCTAACACCACGAACTGTATTGCAAACCGATAAACATCAAGTTTTTCATGATCTAGATAGTAACCCATTACACCTTTCCTCCTTTGGATGAGGTGGAGAGCATAGCACACTTGGATCCCGTGTGGCTATCACCGGATTTTTCGGGCAGGGGCACGCACAGGGGCAGGGATTTCAGCTACCTACGTGAACACGTACGGGCTTTCTCCCTTGATTTAAATGTTGTATTTGTGATAAAATTGTTGTTCAATAAGATAATAGGTATTAAGTAAATAGACAGGAAAAGCATAAACAACACAGGGGGTTGTGTTACATGTCACTAGACAAAAGTACCAAAGAAGAAATCACTAAGAAGTTCCAATTGCACGAAAAAGATACAGGGTCAGCTGACGTGCAAATTGCCATTCTTACTGAACGTATCGCGGAGTTAACAGAACATCTCAAGCTTTCTCCTAAAGATCATGCGTCACGGCTAGCACTTTTGAAGCTCGTCGGACAGCGAAGACGTTTATTGGATTATCTAAATTCGACAGATACAACTCGATATCAACACCTGATATCCAAGTTGAAATTAAGGAGGTAAAGATTCAAGATGGCAGCTTGAAAGCTGCCATTACTGATTTTAGAGAAGGGTGGTCATTGAAGAAGTGATTTGATGAAGCAATAGAAGTCAGAAATCGCTTTTTAAATTCGGCAATTTGAAGATGGTTTTCTGAATTCTATTTTCCCTTCTATTTTATGATACGCGGTTAGTTAATGTGTGGTTATCATCCGATTGGTAGCTGCGTATTTTATTGCATCAACATTTAGGAGTTAAGAATATGAAAAGTAAAACGATGCGAGTGATTGTAGGAGGTCAAGAATTAATCTTTGAAACGGGCAAGATTGCACGACAAGCGAACGGTGCTGTTGTTGTTCATTGTGGAGAAACCACGGTATTTAGCTCGGCATGTGCGGCCTTCAAATCCGAAAAGATTCCCGATTTTTTTCCCTTGAGGGTCGATTATCAGGAGAAATTTTCAGCAGCTGGTAAGACTGTTGGAGGCTTTATTAAAAGGGAAGGGCGTCCTTCTCAGAGGGAAGTTTTGATGTCTCGTCTTATTGACAGACCTCTTCGTCCTATGTTTGAAAAGGGTTTCCTCAACGAAGTTCAAGTGTTGTCATATGTTTGGTCCTATGATGCCATCCATCAGCCTGAACCCTTGGCTTTATGTGCTTCGGCGGCAGCGTTGGTTATCTCTGACATTCCTTTCTTAAAGCCTATCGCTGGGGTTAGAGTTGGCATGATTGGAGGCGAATACATCATCAACCCCTCCCATGAACAGATGAAAAACTCCAAGTTGAACCTTCTTCTTGCCGGCACCAAGGAGGCTGTATTGATGATTGAAGGAGCCTGTGATTTCCTGACTGAAGAAGAAGTCACCAATGCCATCTATGCTGGTCATGAAGCCATCAGAGATATCTGTATTGCTCTTGATAGCTGGAGGCAAGAGGTTGGTAAGCCTAAAAATCGTGATACTATCCATACCACACCTCAAGAAGTCATTGACGCTATCGAAACTGATGCGCTTCCTCTTTTGCCTCCGGCGCTAAGGATCGCTGATAAGAAGGATAGAGAGCTAGCGTTATCACAAGCCAAAGAAACCATCTTCACAAAGCTCTTTCCCGAAGGTGAAGAACCTCAATTTGAGGAAGCTGACGTCAATGCTGCCATCAAGAAAGTCTCTTCGGATATGTTGCGTTCGATGGTTCTCAAAGAAGGGATTCGTTGTGATGGACGTTCACCCACAGATATTCGTCCTATTGACATTGAGGTCACGCTTCTTCCCAAAACTCATGGCAGTGCTTTATTCACACGTGGAGAGACGCAAGCATTAGCAGTGTGTACGTTAGGAGGGGAAAGCATGGCTCAACGCTACGAAACCCTCGACGCCGCGGATGTTAGTTGGCGCTTTTATATACAATATTCCTTTCCTCCATTTTCTGTTGGAGAGGTGGGGCGTATTGGCTCTCCTGGCCGCAGAGAAATTGGCCACGGTAAGCTTGCAGAAAAAGCCTTACAACCTATCCTACCTGCCGAAGATGATTTCCCTTATACTATCAGATTGGAATCCAATATTACGGAAAGCAATGGTTCATCATCGATGGCATCGGTCTGCGGAGGATGTCTTGCATTGATGGATGCTGGTGTACCCATCAAGCGACCCATAGCAGGAATCGCCATGGGGCTCATACTGGATGAAGACGGACAATATACGATTCTCTCAGATATCTTAGGCATCGAGGATTCCCTTGGTGATATGGACTTCAAAGTTGCCGGTGATGAGGAAGGAATCACCACCTTCCAAATGGACATTAAGGTCGAAGGCATCACTCCTGACATCATGCGGGCTGCTTTGGAACAAGCCAAACAAGGTCGTATTTACATCCTACAAAAAATGTTGGAAGTCTTGCCTGAATCGCGAGAAGAGCTACCTGCACATGCTCCGCGTATTGAAATGCTTCGCATTGCGCCAAGCAAGATTGCCACCGTTATTGGCCCTGGTGGGAAAATGATCAGATCTATCATCGAAGAAACCGGTGTCACCATCGACATCGACGATGAAGGTATTGTTAAAATTGCTTCACCAAATAGTGAATCCATCAAACAAGCCAAAGATATCATCGATGGGCTCATTGCGGAGGCGGAAGTTGGCAAAGTTTATACCGGGAAAATTGCCAGCATTGTGCCTTTCGGATTGTTTGTCGAAATTCTCCCTGGGAAAGAAGGCCTTTGCCATATCTCAGAATTCAGTACGGAACGTATTGCCAAACTTGAAGATTACGTCAAGCTTGGGGACAAAATCACCGTTAAAGTTCTCGACATTAATGAGCGAGGACAAATTAAACTCAGTCGAAAGGCGATTCTCTTGGAGAATAAAAAGAAAGAATATCATAAGGAGAAAGGTTGATCAGAAACAGTCTCATCAGTGAGCTGTTCTTTATCTTCTTCTTGAGACTTTTCTTCTTCTTGAGATTTTTGTTGTTTGATTTCTTTCTTGTGACGTTCTTCGGCGGCTTTCAGGCGCTCACGCTTTTCTTCGGCATTCCATTCATCTTTGAGGATTTTTTGAACATCGTTGGTGTCTAGTGTTTCGAATTCCATGAGCATCTCTGCCATCAACTCCAGCTGCTTGCTGTACTTCTTGATGATTTTCATTGCACGTCCATAAGCTTCTTCGATGATATGACGCACTTCCTCATCGATTATTTTGGCTGTCGTCTCGGAGTATCTTTTTTCGTGATGCTGTTGTAATCCAAGATATTGTCCTGCTTCTGCACGCTCTTCATAAGCGATCATTCCTAGCTTATCGCTCATTCCCCACTCACACACCATGCTGCGTGCTAGCTGCGATGCTCTTTCAATATCATTTTGAGCTCCGCTAGAAATATCACCTACGAAGATCTCTTCTGCGCAACGTCCTCCCATCAACACAGCCAGCTGATCGAGCAATTCTTTCTTCCAATAGTTCGTACGGTTTTTCTTTGGTAAAAACATTGTTGCTCCCAGAGACATTCCTCGAGGAATAATAGTCACTTTGTCGATGGGGTCAGCATGATCGACATTAAGACCAACAATGGCATGCCCTGACTCATGGTAGGCCGTTGTCTTCTTCTCGTTTTCATCAATTTCGAGGCTTCGACGTTCCTTCCCATAGATCACCTTGTCGCGTGCTTCCATGATCTCAACTTCCGTCACTGCTGTACGCCCCTTACGTGCTGCAAGCAAAGCTGACTCATTAAGAATATTTTCAAGATCAGCACCGGCGAGTCCTGGGGAACTGCGTGCCAGAGTCATCAAGTCTACAGATTCATCGAGCTTGATTTTCCTGGCATGGACTTTAAGGATCTCAAAGCGCCCCTTAATATCGGGCAAACCAAGCACTACCCTTCGATCAAAGCGTCCTGGACGCAACAAGGCTTTATCGAGGACATCGGGGCGATTAGTTGCAGCCATAAGGATGACACCTTCGTTAGGGTCAAAGCCGTCCATCTCCACTAGCAATTGGTTGAGGGTTTGTTCTCTTTCATCGTGTCCACCTCCGATGCCAGCGCCACGATGACGTCCAACAGCATCGATCTCATCCATAAAGATGATGCAAGGTGCATTTTTCTTTGCTTGATCGAACATGTCACGGATACGGCTGGCGCCGACCCCCACAAACATCTCCACGAAATCGGAACCGGAGATCGAAAAGAAGGGACGATCGGCTTCACCAGCTACAGCCCTAGCAATCAAAGTTTTTCCTGTTCCTGGAGGTCCAATGCACAACACACCTTTAGGGATACGCCCACCTAAAGCAGTAAACTTCTGAGGACTTTTCAGAAACTCTACAATCTCCTGAAGTTCTTCGACAGCTTCATCAAGGCCTGCAACATCCTTAAAGGTGACTTTATGCTCCCCTTTCTGTAGTAATTTTGCTGGTGACTTGCCAAAGTTCATCGCACTGCTGCCCATCCCTCGCATCTGCCGAGAAAAGATGAAATATAACAATAATACCACCAACAACACTGGTAACAAGTTGAATAAATACCCGAAGTAATTGGAAGGGGGAGGCTCGCTCTTGAACTTTTTCTCCAATACCGTATTGAGAGGTTGATCGGGTGCTTTGAAAGCAAAGCCCTTGTTAGAGGGAAAATTTTCCCATTCTTTCTTAGCATTGGCAAACCACTGATGGTATTGATCCACGTCTTGCTGCTCTAAAACCCGTGTCGATAGCTCTTGATTGTTGAAAAACCAGATCATCCGTGCAACATCACGTCGTGCTTTATCAAGAGCCATCTCATTGTCATCGATATCAACAATTAGCAAATTGTGACGTTCCAAAGCCTCTTTGTAGTTGCGTACTGAACGCAACTTACTCAACCTTACGTGATCTACAGAAACGTCAAGGTCATTAATAATTCCTCGTAGCTGTTGAAGAACATTACCATAAACCACAAGCTTCTGTTGAGGATCCTTGTCAGGAACATCCACTTCCGTCAATGAAGTTTCCAAACCCTTGAGCTGTTGCTTCATCGTTTCATTGCCAATACCCAACAATGGAGACCGCATATTTTGCACAAAAATCGCAAGATTCCTGCCCAACGCTTCAACTTCTTGAGCATCATCCTTAGCCACCGCTTCGTTATAACGTCGCTCAAGACTCGCAATGCCTTCTATGTCCTTATCACTAAGTTCTCGAATGACAATACTGTTGACACGCTCTGGAGTATCATAGACATTCTCAACAACACGATAACCCACTGCCGGTAGAGGAAGGCCTCTCAGATGCAAAAACATATCAGCAGCATTGGTGATCTTTGACCTAAAGGTCTTCAATTCCTCCTCAATTTCTCCTTTTTCTTCAATTAATGCATGATGGCTGTTTAGTGATTCTAAATATTTGTATCGCTTCTTGCCCTCTTCGGGAACTTGCATGCGAAACTTGCCACTAAAAGACACCAGATGATCATTGAGAGCCGTCTTGCGACTGTCCTCAGGCTGAATAAGCTGTAAATTAACCAAGTGCTCCAGCTGATAACTAAATGAAACGTTGGCTTGCTTCGTGTCAATGAAGTTCTGCACCATCATAATAATGAGAACCGCAGCCAACAGAAAAAAGATGAAACTATTGGGGAAAGTCTTCTTAATATCGGGTTTCTTTTCGTCCGCCATATTTCCTTAATCGCGTTAATTGTTATCGTACAGGTGAGATTATAACACGTAAATCATTTACTATCAATGACCCAGCACACCTTCTACTGATCCACGTTATTGTAAACTTATTCTATGTTAGCAACTCAGGATTAAAGCAACAATCCCCCTTTCTTATTTTACCTCCAAGGTAACTTCAATGAGAGGCTGTTCCTTATGCTGTTTACATTGACCCGTTAAAAACTCATGTTCGATGTTCCCATCAGCCCAAAGCACAGGAACATTTTCTCTTAGGAATGCTGGGACCTTGTGATTGGACCACCATTTTCTGATTGCCGAGCCCCTGGGATATGAAGCAGCCATTATCGGTGGAGACAGAGTATAATCTCTTTCTGGTAGAATCGCTCGACAACGTCCCGTCCATACTTGCTTCCATGTTTCCGAAGACACGTCAGCATTGCTAGAGACTCCTTGGATCGTTATTTTCCATGTTCTTTCTGATAGTGGATGTGTCACCAAAAATAAGTGTTTTCGATCGACAAAAATCGTAGCTTCGGCCACGCAGACTTTTCGATGAGCAACACCTAATCGTAACAACTGACACACAGCATCGACAAGTTCACTAGGAAGAATGACACCTTCTTCAGCACAAAAGCGTCGTACAAGATGCTGTAGCTCCATGTCATGCCAGGCTTCTACACCTTCCACAGCAAGAAAAACTCCTAGTCTCCCTCTTCGAACCGATGCAAGCTGTGGTTCAATGCGCGCATCCAAGTACCGTCGCAGCTGCTCCGCTTCTTTCCCAAGTCGACACAATCCCTTACCCACTTCTTTCCCAAACGCTTGAGATAGTTGAGGAATCACCTCTTCTCGCAACCTCGCCCTCAAAAAACGACAATCATGATTGGTGATATCTTCAAAAAAAGAATATCCTTTAGTCAGTAACCAGTCATTAATTTCCCTTTTAGAAACCTCCAATAACGGCCTCCAAAGAGTGATATCACCCATGTTGGTTACTTTTTGCATTCCTGCTAAAAACGGCAATGCGTTACCTTGGAGCACGGTCTTAAGGACCGTTTCGGCCTGATCATCTGCATGATGCGCCAGCAGCACAGCTTGCGCTCTAATTTCACGACAGACTTCTTCGAAGAACCTTAATCTCTCTTGGCGGCCATAAGCTTCTAAGTTGCCTCCACGACACTCCTTCAGTCTTCTACAATAAAAAGGCAAGCAATGTTTTTCTGCTAACAACTTTAGCTGCTGAGCTTCTTGAGAACTTTCTTGGCGCCAACCATGGTCCACATGCATGACGTGGAGGTCCAAGGTCATTTCTCGTTGTAATGCAACAAGGAGGTATAACAAGGCCGTAGAATCTGCCCCTCCGGAGAAAGCTAGAACTACCGGCTTACTGGCATCAAGATAGCGTTTTAAAAAACGACGAATTCGATTCTCTAGTTGTTGGGTCATCGTTACAAAAAATGTATTTACAAAATGCTATTAAGCTTATAGATAAGATAAGCGATCAGAATGACGGCCAAAGCAATCCAAATAATAATGTTAGGGGGTTCTTCGCGCATATCGATGACTAATCCGTCAGGGGTAATACGCGTTGGCAATTCCCCATGTTCGAAGTCCTTTTGCTCAGGTTCTAGCTCTTCTTCGTCAGCAAAGACTTTCCGAAGTTCCCGAACCTTACCAATAGGAACCCACTTTTCAAAACCTTTCTTCCATACTAATGTCTCCGGAGTGATGCGTTGATCATGTCGAAGCTCCATTACAGAATAAGGGCCTTCCTTCTTCCCCTCAATTTTAATGTACCATTCTCTGGTATCACTCACAATCTTCTCTCTCATGAAACATTAAGTGGCTATTGTATCAAATGCAGGAATTCTTGTACTCTCTCTTTCCCTTGCGCCCATCAGAAAATAATCACTTTGTGATTAATAAGAATGTCTTATACTAATTTTGGCAGGGATCAGGGTTTTATTATCTGTTAGTTGTAATGTTAAACTTTAACCTCCAGGGCTGAGTGAACGTACCGATAATTTGGCGTCATTTATTAGGACAATATTTAAAAGTCTTCGGCATCTGCGTCGTGACCTTTATCGCGGTGTTGTTATCAACGCGCTTAGATGAAATTGCGCGCTTTGCCACTTTGGGTGCGGAAGGTCATTATATCTTGCTTTTTGCTTTGTATCAAATTCCGTATATTCTACCTATTGCCGTCCCTATCTCATGTGCAATTTCTGCCATTCTCCTTTTCCAGCATCTTTCTCAGACTGAGCAGCTAACAGCCCTGCGCGCTTGTGGTTTAGCAATGCGGCAGATTACCTTCCCCATTTTGTTTGCGGGAGCCTGCTTATCGTTAGGAAATTTCTTCATCATTTCTGAACTAGCGACACAATCTCATCTTGCCACTCGTCAGCTAGAAAATCAACTCAAGTCTCTCAATCCGATAGTCCTTCTTAATAATTCTCACCTCGTGAAGATGAAAGGCTTTTACATCAATGTGCTTGGCTCGTCGCGTCAAGGAGAACTCGCTTCTGATGTTGTTTTTGCTCTCAACAATACGCAACATAGCCGCCTTAATTTAATCCTTGCCAAGGCCATCCACGCATCTCCTGAGGAGATCACTGCAGAGAATCTAACCTTGATCACCAGCTCTCCCCCCAAGGAAGCCGACAATTTCGACCATCTTGTCTTAGAAAATATTAACATGGCAACAACTCCCGTCGACGATTATACGCGCATGCTTAAAAATGAAGGTTGGCGACTCAATGTTGATCATCTGAAGATGTCTCTTTTGATTCTGCGGACCCGCGAAGCTTTGAAAAAACTGTCACAAGCAAAACATAAGAATGAACATTCTGAGAAAATCAAGCCCCTACAACGGCGTGTCAACGGATGCTTAGCTGAAATTTCGAGACGCCTATCGGTAGCCTGTGCTGTCTTTACTTTCACATTGATGGGAGCAGCCTTCGGAATGAGCATTAGTCGCCAACGATCAAAGCGAGGCGTCTTCTTCGTTGTGACCTTGGCAGCCATTTATTTAGCTTCCTTCTTTACAGCAAAAAATATTGATCATCTTTTCGTGTGGTCGACATGTTTGTACACTGTCCCTCTAGTGATCATTATCTTGCTGTCGATATGGAATCTTAAACGCGTGACCAAGGGTATCGAATGATGTCCAACGCCTGTAACCCCCTCTCTCTCAAAATCTGGCAACGATATTTTCTTCGGGAAATCACCAAAGTTTTCTTCCTTTTCATTTTCTGCTTATATTTCCTTTACGTTCTTATCGACTATACGAGTCGCACAGGAAACTTCATGCAAGGTTCCGCCCATTTCAAAGAATTAGCCTTCTACTATTTGCTCATGTTTATGAAACGAATGGATATTATGCTTCCTTTTGGACTTTTGATTGCTTGTATTCGAGCATTGTTGACCTTCAATATCCATAACGAGCTGGTTGTTCTATTGGTCAGTGGCCTTAGCATCAAAAAATTACTACGTCCTTTTCTAGCTTGCGGCATCACTTGTGTGATGCTGATGTACCTCAATTATGAAGTTTTTATTCCTTATTCCTGGACAAAGATGAAACAGATTGAAGACAAACATTCTTCTGAAGGTGGTCGAAAGCAAGATAGAATACAAGAAGTCGTCCTTAATGATGATACTGCGATTATTTACAATTCCTACGACTCGGCGCGTGGCTTTTTCTTCGATGCTTACTGGATACGGTCTATCAATGAAATTTTCCGCATTAAATATCTTTTTCCTGATTCCCAAGCTACCGTTGGTCGTAAAATCGACAGACTTCTCCGCGATGACTCCGGGCGGTTATTTCTAGCGGAATCCTTCGATACCAAAACGTTACCGGAACTACAATTCGACGAAAAGATTCTTTCAGGAGCTTTACGTACTCCTGAAGAGTTATCATTGAGACAGCTATGGCAACGTATTCCCAAACACGTGGGCAACTTCAGTGATAAGGAAGCTCACCTCCTCACAAGATTCTATTTTCGATTGGCAATGCCCTGGCTGTGTTTGTTAGTAATCTTAGCACCGACACCGTTCTGTGTGACGTTCTCACGCCAGCCTCCCATCCTTCTTATTTACATCTTAAGCATCTTAGGGCTAGTTTCTTTCTATCTCATCATGGATGCAGCTATGGTTTTGGGACAAGCACAAGTCATCACTCCTTCTTTGGCAATCTTTATCCCATTTTCCTTATACTTTGTATTCTTTGCTAAAAGGTTTGTCACTATGCACTAGGGGGTGTCGATGCGCAATATTCGCAATAACCAGTACATCATTGATCTTTCTGCTGTCCGTTACAATATCAATATTCTACGCTCACACATACCCGCCAATACGCGAATGATGGTTATTGTTAAAGCGAATGCTTATGGCACTGACGCTCCTACAATGTCAAAATTCCTTGGTACTTGCGGTATAGATTGCTTTGGAGTCTCGTTCGTTGATGAAGGCATTGCGCTACGTCAAGCCGGGATCAAAGAAGATATTTTTGTTCTTAGTGCCTTTCCCCATCAAGCTGAAGATATTGTCGGTCATAACCTACAAGCTGCCATTGATAACGAAGTCCTTGTCAAAGCTCTTGCACAAGCTGCCAAGAATTTGAATACGGTCGCTAAAGTCCACCTCCACGTTGATACGGGAATGTGTCGTCTAGGATGTCACCGAAACGAAGCATTGTCGCTAGCTTCTCTGATCCGCCAACATCCCTCATTAACTCTTGAAGGCGCTATGTCTCACTTTGCTGCTGCTGAAGATCCCAAACAAGACAGCTTCACTATACAACAAGCGAACACCCTTAACGATGTCATCTTCTCCCTCAAAGAAAAAAAGATAAATGTTCCCTGGGTTCATATTGCCAACTCTAGCGCGGCAGTGCGCTTCAGCTTTCCACAATTTAACATGGTGAGATTTGGATTAGCCATCTATGGCATCATGCCTTCACAAGAAGCTAAGGCCATCAACCTTCAGAATGCACTTTCACTGACGTCCCGTATCATCGGCATCGGCACCTATAAAAAAGGTGATACCATCAGTTACGGCAGAACTTATACCGTTAGCGATGATAGTGTACGCATCGCTACCATACCGATCGGCTACTTTGACGGGCTTCACCGCCGCCATAGCAATCAAGGATTCGTCATCATCCACCAACACAAAGCTCCCATTGTGGGTACCATCTGCATGGATTACACAATGGCCGATGTGACAAATATTCCTAATGTAGATGTTGGCGATGATGTTCTCATCTTCGGCAATGGCTATGACATCCACGATGTCGCAACGCAAGGAGAAACCATCCCTCATGAGTTAGTGTCTGGCTTAGGACCCCGTATCCCCCGAGTCTTCATAGGCGGATAAGTAAGGCTTTTGATAAAAACACTGAACAGATTCAGTATAAACAACATTTTTTAGAGGGTTTTTTCTCTGAAAAACCTTTGGTTTATTAGCACCTTTAGGGACAAGCATTACCTTCTCTTCGGATCTATTTGAAAGGTAACGGTTGTCTAAAGGTACATCAAAATAGAACAAATATTCTTCGATCCAATCGAAATACTCATTACTTCTGAAAGGATCAACATTTCCTGTAATAGATAAAAGATCACGACTAGTCATCAATGCTTTTCGTAGTTCAAAGGCATTCAATGGTTTCCCGTCCAAAAGTGGTATCAAATCATGTTGTCCATCAATCATCACCCATTTTTCCATCTCTTTAAGATAAGCTTCTGTCACAACATGACCTGCTCCATATTCTCTCGTTTCCATATCTGCTGTCTTCAAACCAAGAACTCTGGCGGGAATACCTAGTGAATTCAAACACCCAGCAACAACAATGCCATATTCAACGCATCTAAATCTCTTTCCCTGCTTCGCTTCTTCGATAATAGATATTGGATCATTCTTTTCCGGTTGGTTCTTCCCATGATGTTCCCAAAGTCTATGAACCCAATGAGTGATCGCCAGAACCTTATCATAATCACTTTGAGATTCTGCAACGACTTCGTCAAGATTGAACTTAATGCGAAGTTCCTTCAAATAGGGATTATTGGAATCACTCCATTGAAAATCTAATGCTTCATGACAATGAGGAAAAGCTGATGCTTGCGAAGCATAAAGGTAACCGCCTACTAGAATTGCCGGAAAAAGGCAAAAGAACACTTTCCACATAACAAAGGATCCTCACAATCCGCAGCTCGACTCTACATTGATTTTTTATTATTCAACCAGTAGAATTTTTATCTCAATTGCTGAAGTTTCTTTTAAAGTAAGATCTATGAAAATTCTAACCATTGTCAACGATATTCTTACCCTTGGTTTGGTGGTTCCCATTCTTGTCGTCTTTGGAATCTACTTAACAGTACGGCTCGGCTTTCCCCAAATTACTCGTCTTGGTACAAGCATCCGTGATCTTATCAGAACTGAACGAGACAGCCAAGGAAACATGTCTAACTTCGAAGCCATTTCTGCCGTCTTAGCAGGCAATCTTGGCACAGGAAACATTTCTGGAACAGCGATGGCCATCAGCTTAGGAGGACCCGGAGCACTCTTTTGGATGTGGGTGATGGCAATACTAGGAGCTATTATCAAATATGCCTCTTGCTTCCTTGGTGTTAGTTATCGTGCAAAAAATCAAAAGGGAGATTATGTAGGTGGACCTATGTTCTACTTGGCCAATGGCTGCCACCAGCATTGGCTTGCGATAGCTTTTTGTATCTTTTCCATCATCACGGCCTTCACTGTCGGTAATGTCGTACAGGTCAACTCCGTCATCCTTCCAGTGAGCGCCCTAGGAGTGCATCCACTAGTGGCCGGCGTTACTTTAGCCGTACTCGTCTGGCTTGTATTGCTTCGTGACATGCGTTGTTTTGCTAAGGTCGCCTCTGCCGTCGTCCCTTTGATGGCTTTTTTTTACCTGGCCGGTGCGTGTTTCATCCTCTTCCTATATGCTCATCGCATTCCTGAAGCTGTGAATCTTGTCTTCAAAGAAGCTTTTCGCTTAAAGGCTGCGTCTGGAGGCTTTATTGGTTTCGGTGTTATGAAATCTATCATCGTCGGTTTTGAACGCGGAGTTTTAGCCACCGATGCAGGTTTAGGCATTGCTTCCGTTCTACAATCCGAAGCCCGCACCAAGAG
>Ga0180437_10008659_pt1 | contig 12856 bp, 6 predicted proteins | sample SS_ome_4_FD_132410 | JGI IMG/M metagenome (GOLD analysis project Ga0180437, IMG submission 132410) | Hypersaline lake sediment archaeal communities from the Salton Sea, California, USA - SS_3_D_1 metaG | ecosystem: Environmental > Aquatic > Non-marine Saline and Alkaline > Hypersaline > Sediment...
AGGGTTTGCCGGTGTCGATTGCGTGCTGCATACTGTCGTAGATGTCGAGGACTTGGCGTTCGGTGCCGTTGTCGCCGAGCCTACAGATATCACTATCTCTAAGATTTGGGTCAGGCTTCATAGCAGGGCTCACCCTTTGCTGCTTTCGCCAGCGGTATCGTCCACATGAGGAACGTCGCGGAGTTCGATCTTGAGGTCGTATTCTTTTAGGCAGACGTCTGGCGTGTCTGCCACGGCGTAACGGATTCGGTCTGAGATACGACGGGCAATAATGATCCCCCTGATGGAAGCGCCGTTGGCGCGGTGCCTTTTCAGCCATCCTTTGTAGCGCATCAACTGGCCCACAACCGAGTCCGGTCCCTTGCTCACCTTGAGTTCGATCACGACCAGGCCGCCATGGGCATCTACGGCCAGGATATCGATTCTGCCCACATCCGTCTGATACTCGACCCCGTCCCTTCCTTCATCGTCGGTGTAGAGCTCGAGCTCAGGCTCAATGATACCCAAGTGTTCTACCAGGAAATCCCGGAGATGGTTCTCGGCGGCAAAAGACTCGCCCTCCCCTTCCGGCTCTAAGGGCTCTTCCGTGCCCACCAATCGGACGATGGGCTTCCCCTCATTACTCTCCGCGATTTCCCATTGTCCGTGAATCCGGGGGTCGTAGAGTACGAGTCTCCCCCGCTCGGGTCTAAACAAGAAGTCATACCTTTCGTTCGCCAGTCGGGGTTTTGAGTTCTCCGGGAAATGAACACGGGAGTCGTGATTTACGGTACAGACAATGGTCTGGCATCCAATTGTGTTTCGATTCGTGCCGGGATAGTGCTCTTCAATATAGTCGCGCACGGCGACATTAGTGGTATCGCCACCAAGCGCATCCACGGCTTCCCGGACCATCTGCCAAACATACGGCCTTGATCGTTCTCCCATTATGTCATCTCCCTAGGCAGGTGAGCGACCCGAGGGTCTGCTCGCGGTGGATCCAGCAGTGTCTCACAGGGCTTACCAGCATCGATGAAGTGTTGCATACGGTCATAGGTTTCCAGGATCTCGAGTTTGGTGCGGTAGTCGCCGTGCTTCTGTATGTTTTTCCGTTTGACGATAGGGACGCATTCCATGGAGAAGTCCACGGCGTCGCGGGGTATAGGTAAACGCCGGGTTGGGTCAGCGTTAGGCTGGCCAAAAGGCATTTTCTGTTCTCCACACTTCCTTCCCAAAACCGTAGCTCCTGCGCTACTGAAGGAATGTCGCCGAGGGTTTGATGTCCACGGGGACTCCAGCCTTCTCGACTTTCTGAAAAGCGGGGAGCTTCAGCAAGCCGAGCTGTGCAGGCTCAAAAGGTAGCTTCGGGCCTACGTATATCTCCCTCAAGGAATTCACAACGTCCCCGCTATCTGCTGCCGGTATTTCCAGGTACGGCACAAAGAGACCTTCGGATTCTCTGACAGCCATGTGTTGATCCACCGGCAGTGCATGTGGTGCTCCGAAGGGTGTCGGGACGATTCGCCACTCAGCTTCGTCTCGAAAGCCGCTTTGCTTGAAATAGTTGCACAAGCGAAACGCGTCATGTAGGCAAGCAAGAGATACCCGATGGAACACTGCTTCCTGATCCTTCATCCCAGGGGCAGTAACGATCTTTTCGGCTTTCTTCCAAGCCACACTCAACAGCCCTCTCATGGCTTCTTTTTGCCGGTCTTCGTCATATTCCATTGCCACGAACTCGAAAAGCGAGCCGCTCGCATAGTGAATCACACTGATACACCTCTTCAACTCTATCGCGTCGAAACCCAGGCAATAGCCCGCGCCAGCGTTTGAGTAGGCGCGATATTGGCTCAGGTCATCGCCTTTCTCGCTAAACGAGGCGCAGTATGCGGCAGGCAGATCCCCCTCGAACTGCAGTTGTTTCTCGAAGTTTTCTGTACACTTCTCAAGGAAGGATAGCTTGAGATCGGCCGCGCTACGACGTTCAGCCGCAAGGACTCTTCTGAAGACGGTGTGTCCATGCGTCATCTCGTGGGGATCGTTGAGGTAGAACGCGTGCGTCGCCCAGAGCTTCCCGCTATTGAGGATCCCCTCCACGCCCGCTGCATTGGTATAGTGATAGAGCATATTGGGAAGACAGCTCGAGCGTTCATGGAGTGGCCGCCACAACTTCTCCGTAAGTTCTTTCGCAGCTTCATCAAGGGCATCGTTCAGATTCATTGATTCTCCTCCCTCGGCGGATGGGCGACGCGGGGATCGGCGGGGGGCGGGTCGAGGAAGGTTTGGTAGGGTTCTTCGGTGTCGATGGCGTGTTGCATGCGGTCGTAGATGTCGAGAATCTGGAGCTTGGTGCGGTAGTCACCGTATTGCTGCACGTCCCTGCGCTTTACGATTGGAAAGGTCTCCATGATGTGCTCCACGGCGTCGCGAGGCACGGGGAAGTAGCGGAGCAGTTCTTCACCGGCGGCTTTCAGCCAGTCATCCGGCGTGCCCAAATATAGGTGGAAGAATGCAGCGTCCAGCTCGCACCGGAGAAAGAAACGCCGCCCTTCGTGCCAACGAAATGGCGGCCCATCATATCCCGCATCGTTGGCAAAGGGTTGGAGGTCCCAAGCGCTGTATAAGAGTTCAAGTGTGCGTAGGGCAAGCCATTGTTCTAGCTGTTGATGCTTAGCCCAGTTTGCATGCGATGAGTAGACCTCTGGAGCAAAGACTGGGAGCTGCTTCATCACAAAGTAGCTCATAGAAGTGCCCCCAACCTTTTGGCGAGACACATAATCCAGAGCGAAGGAATTCAGATTTGCCACTAGACAAGACACCAATCGTGCTGGGGATTCAGGGAGCATCAACAGGAATTTGTTTCCAACTGCTGAGCGCGGTATCACGCTCGCGATTACCGTACGAATCTTCTCAGTCCCAGAGATCTCCCTCCAGCCAAGAAGCCATTGGCGATCCCATCGCGCTCCTAGCCTTCGCTCGACCTCTGTCTCCAGTACCCAGTAGCGCGGCAAGGAGAAGAGCTCCGGGTCGGAGTGTTGCTCGGGGTTGCATTCGGGTAGTTTGCCTTGATTGGCTTGCGCCTCGGTCTGTCCTTCATAGGTGCCGAAGCGATGATCAAACTGGTGGATCATCTTGGCTTCCCAGAGAGGAACGCACCGTTTGCCTTCTGTGGTGAAGACGTTCTTATCCGCTCGCCAATTGTCGTCGGCCAGTTGCCGACGAGAGTGAAAAAGCTCTGCGTCGTTCGACATATGGATCATCGCCATGAATGAAGTGCGCCATGGATTCAATTCGGTCGGAGATTCCCGAAAAAGAACCGGCGTGCCATTGTATACTGCTCTCGTGATACTGGCGTCCCGAGGGCCGCGAAAAATTGGGCACGTCCTCGTATTGGGATTGATAAGGGCAATATCCTCAGCAGACATTCGGAATCTTCGCTCGTCATCAGAAAGAGCCGCCACCTGGCGAGCGAAGAATATGAATTCAGCCTTTTCTATCGGACTGTCGTTTCCGGAAGCGGTTAAGAGGCAGAACCTGAAGGCGTGGTGGACACTAGGGAAAATGAATTCTTCGTTCTCGAAGTGGAACAAGCTCCCAAGGGAGCGACGCTCAATCAGATCCTGGAAGAAAAGCTTGGTGGTGTCGTCCGTCGCGATACCTGAAGGGACAATACAGCCAACTCGCCCTGTCGGACAGACGAGGCTTCTCATTAGTTCTGCAAACACGGAATAAGTATTGACGTCTCCCCTCCCGCATAGAGGATAGCGGGCAGTGCTACGCACTAAATGACTTTCACCCTCGGCTCGCCTACGAGCGAACAAGAAGTTGCCATATAGCTCCGCATCTTCCTTCCTCAGCTCCAGAATCTTCTGCCTGCGCGCGGCGGTGTTCGGCGCATTGGCAATTTCGGGTACGCGTTCTGCAAACCATTCTCGCTCTTGGAGTTTGATGCGTTCCCAGGGGGGATTGCCTAGTACAAGATCGAATCCTCCATCCCATCCTATTGATGAGGACGCGGAGCTGCACAGCCGAAAGACATCCGGAAACGCCAGATGCCAGTGGAAAAACTGATACTGTTTCGAAAGTCGTTGGATTTCTTGCTGCATCCAGTCCGGAGCCCAATGGGGGTTCTTGCGGATGCGGCTGAATACGCTATCGGTGATTGGAAAACCCAGTCCCGGTTCCTTGCGCTTCTTCCAGACGAACGCGGCGCACCAGGCGTCGGCTAGTAGACGCCCGAAAAGGTATCCGCTCGAGCGTACAGTCTCCTCGTAGCGCTTCTGTCGGGCGCGGACGCCGTCGAGGGTGGTATCGTCAATGTCCTCGAGTTTCGCCATGCTCGTGGCGAGGTCGCCGAGTTCGTCCCAAGGCATGGCTTCTTCCAGAAACATCTGTCCCGATTCGCGCTCTTCTTTATTTTGCTTCTTGTACTTTTTGCAGTAGTCTCTGTCGTCGCCTTCGATGGGTTTGAAGGCTTCATCGGGAATCCCCTTTCCCAGGAGTGCGGGGGTAGTGCCAAGGAGACTGTTACCGCATTGGATGTGGTGGTCCAGAAATGACAGCGGCTTGCCCGGTTCCAAAGCCTCCATCCACAGGCTGACCTTACACAGTTCGACGGACATGGGGTTGATGTCCACGCCGTAGATGCAGCGGCCGATGACGTCGCGCAAAGCAGTGCGCGTTGACTCGGGTGACGGTTCTTCGTCGCCCGTGCGGACTGCAGCTAGCCGCTTGGCAATCCGGTGGGCCGCTGCCACCAAGAAATGCCCACTTCCGCATGCTGGATCACAGACCTTCAGGTCGAGAATAGCCTGTTCAGGATCTTCCTTGTTCGCGGCCTCGTCGAGGACCGGGTCTAGGGCTGAGTCCAGGAGGCAGTTGATGAGACTTGTCGGTGTGTAGTAACTGCCTGTGGTCTTGCGCTCGTGTCCGCCAGCTGTGGCCAGCGAGAATGTACCCGCGTCAAGGTTGATTTCGGGATGGAGTTCCAGGAGCGATTCGTAAATGCTGCCGAGTTCCTCTGAACCTAGGTTTTTGTAGTCAACCGCGCGCAGGACGTTGCGCTCTCGAACGGTGCATAGGGCCCGCATGGCCTCCAGGAAGTCCCGGTTGGCGATGTCGCAGTAGGCCAGGTCGGCCACGGCTTCCTCTGACCACAAGAATGACCCCAGAGCGGGCAAACCTAGCTCGGGGCAGCCGCTGTCGCTGCCAAGCCTCTGCATAACCAGCCAGAGAGCCCGCCACAGGTCCGGGTGCCGGGTGCCTCGGCGTTTGATGGATAATTGGCGAAGCCGCGAAGCCGAATAGAAGCGGTCGTAACACTCGCGGGCATCCTTGCTCGAATCCGGGGCCAGGAGTAGATCCCGATCCTCCGCCACGAACAGAAACATCAGCCGGTATACAATGCGGAGCAGTTGGCGGTAGTAGTCCTGCTTGTCCAGATCTCCAGATCGAAGCTTGTCCCGGAGCGCAGTATTCCCCGGATAGGCCACGAACCCGGCCCCAAGGGCATTGATGGCCTGCCCCACGCCGTCCCGAAGATGGTCCAGTGCCCGGACGCCCTGCTGATGAGCTGCTTGGGACCAATTCTCCAGCCAACACTGTTCAGGACGCTCTGCCTCCACCCTCGATTGGTGGCACAGGAGCCATAGCAAGGCGAAATCCGAGTAGACCTCGCCCTCCATCATGGCTTCAAGGTCGAACTCAACGTAGGCCTGACGCGTCAGCGTGGCATTGTCGCGAAGAATCCGGAGACGCCGACCGTTGGAGACGAATCCCCAGAGATGGTCATCCGAGCGGTTCAGAAATTCCTGGAGCAGGCTGTGGGGACTAGCCGCCGACGCCCCGGCCACGCCTCGTGTACGCCGATCCAAGTCGATGTTCCACCCTACAAGATGAATCGGAGCGCTCTGCCACATGTGGGAGATGGCGTAGGATTTGCCCTCGATTTCGACGGCCTTGGAGGTGGTCAGGCGTCCGTAGTGCAAGTCATCGAAGACGTGGAGAAGCCACCGTTCACGCGTGATTGAGGTGCCCGTATCCCCCTCCGGCAGCTTGCTTAGACGTTCCGTGAAAGATCCCCAAACTCCCAGGAGCCGGTTCCACGAGCTGCTAATACGCTCGTTGAGCTTCTCGCCTTCCGCAAGGTGATAATCCCCAGCCTTGAGCCCTTCCAGATCACCGTCCCCGCCTGCCACCCGCTGCAGAAGCTCCGAAGGCAGAATGGCCCCTTCTGTCCGGACGGTCATAAAAGCGCTACGCTGAGAACGGGGCATGGCGTTCCTTTAGTCCTCCTGAAACAACTTGATTCCGGCTTCTTTCTCGAGAGCAGCGCAGATCAGGTCCAGTCTCTGCCGGACGAACCTGCGATAGCCGCGTCTTATGTCTTCATCCCAGATTCCGCTCTCGTCGTCAGCGGGGATAAGGTGACTCTTCATGACCTTGCAGAAGTGGCGATAATCTTCCCAGGCCTCGGTCAGGTAGTCACATGGCGGCCGCTTCCCAATAGACTGGTTCTCCTCGGCAACGATGAAGCAGATGTTGCACAGGCTGTTGTATTCCTTGGAAGAGAAGCCTTTGCTCCGGAGTCTCGCTCGCGGGAAAATGTGGTGCTTCTGGTTGACGTTGGCGCGCGCGGAGATGTTTTCCAGAGGGATGGGGTCGCCATTCTCAATATACCTGGGCCCTTGCCGCAAGAGCAGACAGAGGAAAGCATTCGTCCTGCTGGATCTTGTTGTGAATTCGAGGCGCCGCAGGTCGGATTTGTGGACGCGGTTTTCCAGCCTGAATCGGGCTACCCCCTTACGGGCCATGCGTTCGAAGAACTCCAAGTCCTTGAGTATGTTTGCACGATGTCCTCTGCCGCTATAGCGCTGACCAATCGCTGTTGACCAGAACCATCTGCGCACCTCCTTCTTCTGGGTAGCATTTGGCAGGCCCCGGTTCCAGTAGAGAAACATGGTGAAGACAATCAGCATGTTGTCCGAGGGGAGAAATCCGCGGTTCAATACGCTGAAATTACTTCGGAAGTAATCAACGGCTTTCCCAAGGGCCGACCTGAGCCTGGTCCATTCCTTCGTGAATTGGCTCAGCGCGGACTTGCTAGCGTCGACGCGGATTTCGAGTTTCCGGATTGCGGCCATGACCGGGCGTTCGCCCACGTCGCCACGCTCGCCCTGCATGAAGGCCATTGCGAGCAAGACAGCGAAGTCGGGGAGATCTTGGAATCCAACGGCCAAGCCCATCTTTGCCTGCCTGACTAGGTGCCGCATGTCGAAAGCTGAAGCCCTAGCAAAAGCCCTGTCGGCTGCACTGACAGGGGTGCCAAGCGCGTTGATCCGGATGAAGCTCTCGCGGACTTCCTCGAGGCGATTGGTTCGGATGAATAGTAGCGGTACCTTATAGCGGCGAAGCAGGATTCGGCATTTTTCCAGCCTCTTGAGCTTGTACTGCGCTAGATTGCGAAAGTTCTTCTTCCATCTCGGGGCTAGGATGTCCCGGACCGAAACGAATCTGCCAGCAACGGGGCGCCGGTAGACAAACAGCTCCTGGCCGTTCTCCGCTTCAAGGGAAAAGCACAAGCGCTCAAAGTTGATCTGTTTGCCGTTCGACAGTGTGATTAGGTCACCCCTATGTGCCTGGAAGAGGACTGCGACACGCTGCTGGCCGTCCAGGAGGAACCAGATGTGCTTGTTTCCGCCGTCGAATTCTGGCAACACATGGAGATGCTCGCGCAGGTGGTGGCGGTTCTTGCGGTGAGTCTCCCAAAGCATGATGGTCCCAATGGGCAATTCGTGGTAGATGCTGTCGAGCAGTTTGCAGGCCTTCTTGGGGTCCCAGACGAATTCCCGCTGGATCTCGGGAACCGCGAATCGTCGATCCGCCAGGAACCTCTCGATTTCCGAAACCCTGTAGGATTTCAGTTCAAGCCGTGCTTTGCTCATTGACATTCCTAAGTTGCCGGAAGGAACATGTATATCCCCATCACATCCGGTGGCAATTTGGGCTCTACCCGGCAGCTGACACCCTTTATTCTCGCCGCAGTGCGGACTCGTTTGTGTGCATCCAGTAATTCTTGGCCTCGCTCCTCGGCCTTATCGTTGATATGAGGCCAAAGGGCGTCAAAGTCCTCGATGATCCTGCTGATAAACGTGCTTGCTTGGTCAGGAGTGATATTGCCTTTGGGGGCGGCATCGAGAAGTTCAACGGCTCTCTCGCTATCCAACCAGACTGCATTCTGGGGCGCGCCTTCAAAAGCCGTCAACTGACAGTCCTCGGCAAGAAGCGGGTGCTCCTTGTTTCCCTTCTTGGTGACGATGTGATAGCGAAAACGGGTCAAGAGGAGTGTCGTTCGCTTCTTGACGCTGCCCGTGCGGACCACGCCGGTCCGTTTGGCAATGCCCTCGGCCACGGCATCCAGGGCTGTGTTTGTGACGTATGTTGCCAACCCCTCGACGAGGGGGTGCGTGCGGTGGAGATAGGTGAGGCCACCTTCACCGGGTTCGAATGTGGCTTCGAAGGTCTCGTCTTGACCGGCCGCATCCTTGAGCGCCCGAGGGGCTTCGGTCAGGTCAATCTTCACCTGATTGTCGTCCGCCGGCGTCACAAGCCCGCGGTGACCTCTGACGGCTGCTTCGACGAAGCGGCGTACTTCGCTGCCTGAACCGATGGCTTCGCGAACAGCCTGGAGTTCCCTGCTCACCTCGTCAACCTTGATAGTCTCCTGAGCGAACATCGTGCGGGATCGCCGCTCCTTGTCGGCTACGTTGTCCCACACCTCATGAAGGTCTTCCTTCTGAGGACGCATATACTCTTCGAGGCCGGGCAGGTACTGGTCTACACTTCCCGCCTGCTCGCGCAGTAGAAGTCCTTCAAACAGGGCCTCAACCACCTTGTTGGTGTCCATTGGAACAGGAACAGAGATACCGAGGGAACTTCGGATGTTCTTGTGCTTTCGGATGAGGACGTCCAGGACGATACCGTCAATCTGGTTGTCCTCCCCGAAGTAGGTCAGGACCCGGACAAGCGACTTGGGCTGCCCAAAACGGTCTACGCGGCCTTCGCGCTGCTCGTGCCGTGTCGGGTTCCACGACAGGTCATAGTGCATGACGGCGTCGAAGTGCTCTTGGAGGTTGATTCCCTCGCTCAAGCAGTCCGTACAGATCAGCACATGACTTTCCGCCTCCGCGAGTTGCAGAACCCTCCGTTCACGTTCGGCAGGAGGCAGTGTCCCGGTGACCGCTGCGACCTCTGTCTTCTTTGGAAGCGCCTTTCGAAGATGCTCGTCCAGGTATTCGGCGGTTGGAATGAAGCGGCAGAAGACGATGGGGTTGTATCCGTCTTTCACAAGGCTCTTGACAAGTGTGCATGCCTTTGCCTGCTTCTTGTCTTTCTTGCCGAAAAGGGCCTCCGCCTCCCGGGCCAGCCGCAGCAGACGCTGACGGTTACGGTTGCCGGAGTCCGTGTCCTCTTCGGCGTCACTTCCCGGGGCTACGTCGAGACTTTCGGTCAGGTCATCCGGGTCCATGTCCAGCACGGTGCGTCTGCCGATATCGTCTGCCTCTTCCGGAGTGTCCGTGTCTACGGTGGCCGCGCGAGTGCGTAGCGTTGCAGAGGCAGCCGCAGGACTTGAGGCCAGTGAGCGCAGCAAGGCCAAAGCAGACCACCAGCGGACTCGCTGGCGATGACTTCCCGTTTCCTCCTCGATGACCGTCTCGCGGGCGTAGTCGAGAACTCGCTCGAAGAGTTTCTTATACTCCGGAGATAGTGTGTAGGTGTCTTCGGCCTCCTCGCGCTCCGGAAATGGGGTGTCCTCGTCCATGTAGTGACGGATGTCCGCCCTCCGACGTTGCACGAAGTACTGGGCCAGGTTGCGCCTGTGAGGCGCATTCTGGCCCCCCGACAGATCGTCAGGTAGCTGCGCGAAATCCCTGTTCAGAAACAGGAGAAGAGACCGAAATGCCTCTTCCTTGCCGCTGTGTGGGGTTGCCGTGACCAATATCACGTGGCGGTCCGGATCGGCAGCAATCCGTTTCAGCAACTCATGACGGAGTTGTCTGCCAGTGCGTCGCCCATCCGATCCGAAAGCGCACGTGTGTGCCTCGTCCACGATGACAAGTTCCGGGCAAGCTCTGATGAAGTCCTCACGGTGCCGATCAGACTTGATGAAGTCCATAGAAACCACAACGCATGGGTGTCTATCGAATAGAGATTCGCCCGGCATCAGGTTGCGTTCCAGCCTGGTGGCCGTGCTGGCGAGGACCAACTCCGCGTCAATATGGAATTTCTCCCGGAGTTCCTCCTGCCATTGCTCTGCAAGATGGGGAGGACAGAGCACCGCCAAGCGCTGTGACTCGCCGCGGTCCATCAATTCCCGTGCAACTAGGCAGGCCTCAACCGTCTTGCCCACACCGACGTCATCAGCAATCAGCATCCGAACGGGGTCGAGCCGGAGCGCCATCAGTAGCGGGACGAGTTGGTAGGGGCGAGGCTCGACGGCTATCTGGGCGAAGGAACGCATCGGTCCGGCGCTGGAACGGAATCCAAGGCGGATGGCGTCACGAAGGAGGCGGCAGGAGCGGTGATCACCGAGGTCGGAGGCATCTGGAAGCGCGAACTGGGCCGGCTCAACCGTCTCCAGAGGGAGGAAGATGCCAGTGACTTCGTCATCGGTTCCACCCAGGGGCCGGAGCATGACAAGGTCTTCAGACGACTCGGGAAGAACTACCCATTCCCTTCCGCGGGCTTTCACCAGTGAACCTATCGCCAATGTCATTCTATTGCCCTTCCGAAAACGTGCGGGTATCGCTCAAGAATGCCTTCCCAGTCATCTTGATAGCCAAAGCGAATGACGGTCCAACCCAGGTCTTCCATGGCTTCAGTAAGTGACTCGTCACGTTCCTTCCGGTCAGGAAAGTCGTGATGCGGGCCGTCCACATAGATGGCTGTTTGCAGTTCCTCATAACAGAAGTCCGGACGCGTACTGCAGGCTTCAATTAGGACCTGAGCCTTCGAGGGAAGCCGGTGATTCCGTTCATCAATGTAGTTCAGCCAGGACTTTTCGAGCTCCGACTCACACGAGTTTGTGAGGCGCTGCAAATGGTCCGAGCGTGTAAGATTAGTCGGAGCAGACCTGACCTCGGCGCTAGCCAAGGTCAGGAGTAGGTCTCGAATGGCCTTTCTGTCAAGGATCTCATGGTCGCGCTGATTGCTGTAGCTCATGAGGCAGTCATAGCAGGCAGCTTCACAATCCTCTCGTGCATTCTCCGACCGCTTCCTATCCTCTCCTGTATCTGGGTCAAAGTGGCAGATTCTCAGGGCCTCGCGGGCCACCAGACCCATCGCGGAAGGATCATCTATGAGACGCCTTAGAACGCCGGCCCCACCCTCAGAAGACTCATAAAGGAGAATCAGCCGTCGGTTATCCGGGTCAGGTAGGGACTCGGCTGCAACTTCAGTGTCTTCGAGCTGGTAGCAGACTTGGATCGCAGTCTTCAGCGCAGCCTGAAGGGAGGCCAAGACCTCCTTTGAAAGAACTTTCCCAGGCTCCAACAGCAGACAGTTCCGATGGTCTTCGACATAGGGAATGACTCGCTCAATGCGCTGTGACATCGGGTCGTCATCATCCGTTTCGATTTGCTCATTCTTCTGCCAATATCCTCGCTCTATGTCGAGGACAAAGCCAAAGCGTCCCTTCTCCTTCCTCCGAGCCCATCCCAGGTTGACACGCCACAGATTGGCGCGATCCCCATAGGTGAGCTTGGCAAGCACCTCGTCGTCTGCTTCAACCGTGGCCTTCCTGCACGACACAGAATGGTCGTATTCCGCGAAGCGAACGCCCGTCCGGAGTTCGTATCCCATCCGAAGCCGCTCTTCCTCGTCGCAGTTGATACGGTCACGGCGTTTTGTGGAGACATTCTCAAGGCGGAACATATGCGTGATTGGCGGACCCAGGGCCGCGCCACAATCCGTTCTGTGACACATATCCGGACCGGATTCATCGGTCATCACGTGGAGATATCCGCAATTCGAGCAGAGCTTGATGTGTCTCGTGACAATTTGCTCGCTCTCGTCGACAGGCAGCATCACCTTGTTGATGATGTAGCGTGAACCTTCGTGGTAGATGAAAGCACGCGGTCCGAACTCGGAGATGGCGAGAAAGCGTGGCCGTGACAGGAACTCATCTCGACTGCGCCGGCCCGGAATAAAGGCCGAGAGTGGCAAGCGAGGGAAGTTGTAGCCTGGCAGAAAGCCTTCGCTGGCGAAGTATCGATAGCTGTAGAAGTCGGATTGATACAGGTCGTGTGACTGGGTCAGCAAGTCTATCTGCGTTTCAGCTTCCCTGCGGAGGCGCCGTGCATGCTCCTTTTCCCTGGGTCCCCTGCTGGCGTCCGAGATGATCGCATTCTGGCGCTTGAACTGGTCCAACGCCGATTTGTACAACCCGCGCCAACGCTCACAAGCCACATCAAAGCGCCGCACAACCTGGTTGAGGATGTCATCGAGCCACGAATCGGCATACCAATCTGAGGCCGCCAACTCTGACCGAAGGCCTGCTACGATTCTCTCCGCTCTGGTGCGTGCGCGGGAACGGGCGTCCGTGCTCATGATGCTGGCTTGAACACTTTCCAGGAGTTCCATAGACGGTTCGTCGCCTGCCAACTCCAGGAGATCTCTCAAAGACTTGCCAAGGCTCTGCCCCGTCTCGGCCAGCCAGATCGCCTGTATATGAGACTCCAAGAGGTCCTTGTTTGCTAGTTCTAGGCGCGGCGGTGTGACCGCGCCACAGACCATTCGGTCTGGACGTCTGAAGAAGTACTGGTCGTGGGAGCTTCCTGTCGTGCAATAAGAGAAGACAAGAGCGGGTTGACCGCTTCTA
>Ga0180437_10008660_pt1 | contig 12855 bp, 22 predicted proteins | sample SS_ome_4_FD_132410 | JGI IMG/M metagenome (GOLD analysis project Ga0180437, IMG submission 132410) | Hypersaline lake sediment archaeal communities from the Salton Sea, California, USA - SS_3_D_1 metaG | ecosystem: Environmental > Aquatic > Non-marine Saline and Alkaline > Hypersaline >...
GACCGCCTAATGGGCTCGAACGCCGCTACACAGCCCCCCATACTAGATCACCAACAGATTGCAGAGATCTTGCCTCACCGCTACCCTTTTCTCCTAGTGGACAGGATCGTTGCGCTGGATCTCGAAGCAAACACAATCGTGGGAATCAAAAACGTCACCAATAACGAGCCTTTTTTCCAGGGACATTTTCCTGGAGCTCCAATCATGCCTGGCGTCCTCATTCTTGAAGCTCTTGCTCAAGCAGGGGGGATCCTCGTCCATCAAAAAAGTCAAACTTCAAAAATTGCCCTCCTTTTGAGTGTCAATAATGCCAAGTTTCGCAGGCCTGTTGTCCCCGGAGACGTATTAAGATTAGAAGTCCTAGGGACCCACTTTAGTAGCAAAGGGGGAAAAATCCAGGCTAAGGCCCTGGTCGATACCCAGCTCGCCGCCGAAGCAGAAATTGGATTCGCCTTAGTACCAAGAGAGCAACTTTAAACGGAATTGAAAATGTCTAAAAAATCACAAATCCACTCCCTTGCAGTTGTTGAGCCAGGTGCAAAAATTGGAAATAACGTCACGATCGAGCCTTTTGCTGTGGTCAAAGGAACCGTCACACTTGAAGACAACGTAGTCATCAAGTCGCACGCCTACATCGATGGGCATACTACCATTGGAGAGGGGACCATTATTTGGCCCTCAGCAAGCATCGGGACAAAAACCCAAGATCTAAAATTCCGTGGGGAAAAAACCTTTGTCATCATCGGGAAAAATTGTGAAATCCGCGAATTCACCACGATCAACTCCTCTTGCCAAGAGAACTCGATTGTCCGCATTGGGGATAACTGCCTGATCATGGCCTACTGTCACGTTGCTCATAATTGTGAAATTGGAAATAGAGTGATCATGGCCAACAACGCCAACCTGGCAGGACATGTCACTGTTGAAGATTTTGCAGTGATTGGAGGAATGACTCCCGTGCATCAGTTCTCACGAATTGGCGCTTATTCCATGGTCGGAGGATTTAGCCGGATTACCCACGACATTCCACCCTATACGATCGGAGCAGGAGCCCCATACAAGCTTGGAGGACTCAACCTCGTGGGTCTTAAGCGGCATGGCTTCCCCTTCGAAGTGCGCAAAAGCCTCACCCAAGCCTTTCGCTATACTTACCGTTCAGGTCTTCACCTAGACGAAGCCCTTGAAAAAATCGAGTCGGAAGTCTCCGATAACCCTCACGTTAAGCACTGGGTAGAGTTTTGTAGAGCCTCCCGCCGCGGACTCATCGGCTCTTTTGGCGAGGTGCTAGAGCCTCAAGATGACTTTGCTGAATACGAAGAGCTCTTAGAAGAAGTTTGAAGATCATATTCTTTGGCACACCCCTCTTTGCCGCCCATATACTCGATTTCCTCAAAACCACTGATCACGAAATTCTTGCCGTTGTCACTCGTCCGGATCGCCCTCGAGGGCGATCGCAGAAACTGCTCCCTTCAGCAGTGAAAGCCCTGACCTGCGAAAAGTGGCCTGATCTCCCGCTTCTTCAGCCTGAAAAAGTCTCAACCGAAACCGCAGCCGAGGCCCTTCGTGAACTCGGAGCCGACCTCTACGTCGTTGTTGCCTACGGAGAAATCATCAAAACAAACATACTCGACATCCCTCCCAAAGGATGCATCAACATCCATGCGAGCCTTCTTCCTAAATACCGAGGAGCAGCTCCCATGCAGAGATGTTTGATGGATGGAGAAACCGAGACCGGAATCACCATCATGGAGATGGTCCTCAAGATGGATGCTGGAGCGATGCTCGACGTGGAGAAAGTAGCCATCCCCCATGCCATGACCTTTGGAGAGCTCGAGGAAAAGCTTTGTGACGCAGCCAAGGTTGGTCTTGCTCGTGCTCTTGAGAAAATCGAAACAAATACCCTAGTGGCTACTCCGCAAGACGAGTCAAAAGTCACCTTTGCTTCCAAAATCTCTTTTGAGGATCGGATTCTTGACTGGAGCCGTAGTGCAAGCGATCTCCATAACCAAGTAAGGGATCTTTCCCCTTTTCCCGGAACCTTCTGCTTTGCCCTGGTGAAGGGAGAGAAAAAAAGACTGATCATTAAAAAAGCTGTCGACCTGCCCGATTGTAGTGAAGATAGGGGTGAGCCCGGAAAGACTCTTAAGTACGCCCAAGATCAATGGGTGATCCAATGTGGGGTTGGCGCACTCTCGCTGCTGGAAGTCCAGCTTGAAGGAAAAAAGGCGATGGCTATTGGCGATTTTATCCGGGGAAATCCCACCCCACCTACAATAGCAATTGCTTAAAAGCTAATTAATCGAGGCAATGTGGATATCTCTGCAATCGGAATTTCAGACTTTGAATCTAAAAAGTATGAGCCTTCGGCATTTTTCGAAGTTACTGGTGAGTTCTTAAGAGAAAAGCCAAACACTGTCGCAAAAATGATCTACAATGCGATCGATTGGCTTCGAATAGGAGAATGGGTATCTCAGGAGAATAAAATAGCAAATGATGTCCATTTTCATGCCAAGTGTTTCAAAAATATTCACACAGGCCCTCTTGGCATTGTGAAACAGTGGGAAAAAATTCATAGCGCCGGGCGGCAGGTATTTTCGAGCAGCCAGCTCTCTGACCTAGGGGAGTTTAGCTTATGCTGTAACAACATCATGGGCGCCATATATGACTCTGTTGCGTTATGGTCTACAGCCGTCCGCGAAATTCCAAAGGGGATGATGATGAACCTGAATAAGTGTTGTGGGGTCGCTGTGATCATTTCAAAAATTTGTGAAATCTGGAGAATCAAAAATACAGGGCCCTTGGACGGGAGGCAAAAGTTTTTGGATTTGGGAAATCACATTTCCTATTTAGTCATCGGAGTTCTGCTTGTTTCCTCTGCATTTTTTGGAGCGATTGTCCCCGGTTGGCTTTTAACGTTGTGCACAACATCTACGATTGTTTTTTCCACGCTCGGCTACTACTACAAAAATTTCGACAAGTTGAACGATTCAGCCTCTTGCTGCTGAGGAAGTTCATTGCCTAAAACCAGCAGGTAGTCTATTCTTTTTTTCGATGTCTGCGCTCTCAACTAGATTTTATCAATCAGAGCCTCTTTCGTCTGAGAAAGGGCTTATTGAGGCGACAGCAGAATGCATCTCTAAGAGACCGGCCACGACCGCAGTCATGATCTATAATACAATCGACTGGCTCCGACTGGGGGGACTTGTCTCTGCCCAGAATGAAAGAGCCAATCAGCTCCACTTTCATGCTACTTGTTTTAGAAACTTCCACTCAGGCCCTTTTCGGGTTTTAGCAAGGGCAAACGACTCCTCCAAAGCCATGAAGGAAGTGCTTAGAGCTCCCTCAACGAAATCCCTAACAAAGTGCATCCGGTCCTACAACAGTTTAATTGGCCCGGTTTATGAAATCGCTGAGCTGTGTACAAAAATTATTTTTCACATCCCCTACGAATCAATCCGAACTCTTAGTGGAATCGGAGGAGTCTCGCTGACTATATGGGCTGGCTGGAATGCCGTAGATAATTTTTTTGATTTGATGAAGGATCAGGAAGATACCCTTTTGCATATTTTATATTTGGCTAAACATATTTCATATTTAGCATTTGGGGCTATTTGGGCTAGTGCTGACTGTTTCAACCTAGTTGCTCCTGGAATATGTTTCACGGCGCTCGTTACCTCATGTCTCGTTTTGTCAACTCTTGTTTACTATCATGAAAATTTATGGAAGGGGAAAGAGGTGAATAAATTTTTAGCAGGGGATTTGCCTCTATACTCATGATGATCGTTGCCTAAAAATTGACCATCTCTTATACTTTCCTTAACAAAAAAACTTACATAGGGATGGTCCCATGGCTGTAGCGGCAAACACACTTCATGAGCTAGATGAAACAAAACTTTATCCTCTAAGAAAAGATCTATTCGATGTGACCGCCGATTTTGCTCAAGAAAAATCGGGGACCGTCGCAAAAATCGTTTATAACTTGATCGACCAGGGGAATTTTTGGGGTTGGTTTTCACCTGAAAACAAGATGGCTAGTGAAGCTCATTTTCATGCCAAGTGTTTCAAGTATACCCAGTCAGGGCCTCTCATGTTGATCTCAAACTTCAATAGAGTTTGCAAAGCCGCTGGAAATATGCTTGAAGATGTTTCTTCCAACACGGTAGCAAAAACATTTCGAGAGATGAACGGAATGGTCGGGCCCACCTACGACACAGCTCAGCTATTTAGTCGAATCATTTTCCATATCCCAAAAGAGTCAATTAAAACTTTGGGTGGAGTTAGTGGAGGCTCGCTCACTCTATGGGCAGGATGGAACGCTCTAGACAATGTTATAGACCTGGGTACAGCTTCTAAGAACAAGACGTCTAGCGATACTATTCAACACATGTTGAAGCTGGCTAAACACATTTCTTACGTGGTTCTTGGGACTTTAATTGTAAGCTCGGTCTTCTTCAACATGGTGGCCGCCGGCATCTACTTCACCTCTTGCACCACCTCATGCGCCTTCTTTGCTGTTGTCCAGTACTACCATAAGCATCTAGGCGAAACCATAAAAACGAACTAAAGGGGAGTTTCATGACAAGTTCTACGTTAACAGCGTCTCAGGCAGGTTTTTCAGACCATCTGAAGGCAATTCCTCAACATTTCGCTGACCTCGTCGATGAAGAGCCAAAAGATACGCTTGAGTGTGTCATCACGGCCTTAGAGGGGATAGAGTATACCGGGGCTTCCGATGAGACAAAAGCTTGGTGTGGAGGAGCTGCAAGTCAGCTAGACCCCTATAAAAAAGCGTTTTCATTTTTCTCTCTTCCTTCAAAGCTCAATGGAATGCGACGAGGCATTAATAAACTCCAGAATAGTGATGACTGGAGCAAAGTGACCCCTCAGCTTTTCACCGACACCGTCTTTACTGCGCATGCGGCTAGCGAGTCAGCTCTCTGCTTGGATGCCTTTGGCTGGGTCGAGTTGACCAAAGAAGCGATGAGCTTTACCAAAGGAGTTTTTTGGAGCGCTCTAGGGATCTTTGATCTTCACAACCTTTTCATTACCCATCCCGATAAACTGAATGACCTTGAGGTAGAGATTGGAAAGTCTAAGGATGCCGACAAGCTGAATATTCTTAATCACAAAATCAATCGGACTTATATCGAAGTGGTTAAGAGTGTGCTCATTGTGGGGATGGCGGCCATCTCGCTGGTGTCTCTCACATTTGCCAGCGTGGCACAAGGGGTTCTCTTTTCTCCAGGACTCTTCTTTACTATGGGAGCTTCCTGGTCCGCCCTCTTCCTTGTTTCCTTCTTCTACGGGAAAATGATTGATGTGGAAGAAAGACACCTGCAGTACTGGCAAGTGTAACGGATGGATATCCAGAGGTCTGCTCCATTTTTTGATCGCCTCTGGGACGTTGCGACAAGTCCAGGTCATCTCCTTGAAGGGGGTGTCTGGGGTTTCTTCTGTGGGGTCGATGTGACCAACCTCTCTCAAGCGATCGGTTGGAAGCGGTCCCTTCTCCATTCACCAGATTCAGATCCTGAAAAAGGAGATAGAATCTGGGAGGCAAACAAACAAATCATCTCCTCCTACTCTTCGTTCGTCTCCAACTCGTCGGCTACAGTGAGCTGGCTCGATAAAGTTTATTTGATTTCCGTGGGTCCTCTCGCTCCTCTTCTGGCTACGATCGGGTATGGGGGGAGATCCATCGTCTCTCTGGTCCGAGCTTCCCAGGTTCTTCAAGAAATTAAAGATGGAGCTGCCCTCATTCGTGAAGAGAGTGATCCTGAAAAGGTGAGGGGGCAGTCCCACATGCAAAGAAAGAGAGTTGTCAACCTCGCTTTTCAAATTGCATTGATTGCGTGGGCAGTCCTCAGCGTGCTTGAGTCGGTCACGGAAGATGTGATCCTTTATGGGGCACATACCTGGTTTACTGCCGCCTTTGTTCTCTTCTGCATAGAGCTGACTCTTACTCTGTTTGGTCCGGGACAAAAGAAAGAAGACCATGTCCCAGAGGGTATTTGACAATTGCTTGCTAGAGAATGGATGTCTGTAGCTCTAGTTTTGGGATTTTTAGTTTGTCTTACGCTGATTAGCGCATCTTCCCAATTCGCTCCTATTCCTGAGAATAAGCGGGCTGTGAAGGAAGAAGTTAGTCTCACAATAAATCTGTCGGGAGAGATAAAGAGGCCCGGCACCTATGCCTGCGTGCCTGGCACCACAATCAAACAACTCATCGGAAAGAGGAATTTAACCAAGAATGCAGATAGAAAAAAGGTGCAAAATCAAAAAGTCCTTTACCAGTCACAGTCGGTCAAAGTCCCTTTTCGTGGCGAAGAGTGAGAAATCCATTGTCCAAAAAAATGGAATTTTGTTACTCTTTGATCCTTTGATGCATTTGTCTCTGGGCACTGCGAAGAATCTCTAGAAAATATAAGCGAAACTCCCCGCTCACACAGGGAAGGAAAGAAAAAATGACTCTAAATTTAATGGGCAAGAAAAAGGGAATGACCCGCGTCTTTGATGAAAAGGGCGATTTGATCGTCTGTACCGTCATCGAAGCCGAGCCCAATATTGTCGTTCAGCTAAAAAATATTGAAAAAGACGGATATGCCGCCGTCCAGATGGGGGCTGTTCAAGTCTCCTCATCAAAAATGCGTAATGTCAAGAAGCCGATGAAAGGCCACTTTGCCAAGGCAAAAGTTGAGCCAAGGCGCCATCTTGCTGAGTCAAGATGTGAAGAAGGGGAAGAATACACTCTCGGCCAAGAAGTAGGTGTCGACTATTTCGCAGAGACCACCTACGTCGATGTGACCGGGACCTCTAAAGGAAAAGGTTTCCAAGGGGTCATGAAGCGTCACGGATTCGCAGGAGGGCCCGCCGCTCATGGTTCTGGCTTCCACCGTACTGCAGGATCTACAGGGATGTGTTCAAATCCTGGACGAACTTTTCCTGGCCTGAAAATGGCTGGACACATGGGGCACGAGCGAGTAACCGTCGAAGGACTGAAGATCGTCAAAGTGGACGGAGAGCGAAACGTACTCCTCGTCAAGGGAGCTATCCCGGGACCCCGAGACGGTTTGGTCTATATCCGGAAGTCAATCAAGCGAAGGAGCAGCTAGAGCAATGCAGCTAAAGAAATACGATATCACCGGAAAGGAGAAGGGAGAAGAGGCTGTCGATGACAAACTTCTCGACGTGCCGGCCAACTCTCAGATGATCAAAGACTATTTGGTCGCGAAGCGAACCAATGCTCGTCAGTGGTCAGCAAGCACCCAAAGTCGTGGTGAGGTTTCCCATACTAAGCGAAAGCCATTTGCTCAGAAGGGAACTGGTAACGCCCGTCAGGGATTCTTGGGATCTCCTCAGTTTAAAGGTGGAGGAAGAGTTCATGCTCCTCGTCCTAAATTTGACCAACATGTCCGGATCAACCGAAAAGAGAAAAGACAGGCAATCCGTCACCTTCTAGGACAGCAAATTCAAAAGTCTGCCTACATCCTAGAATACAAAACGCTCGATGCTCCCCAAACCAAGACACTGGCTAAATTTCTTGATGAGCTAAAGATCTCAGGAAAAAGAGTCTTGTTCCTCGCCCAAGGAGGCGAAGGGAGTGCGGCGGCACACGGAACTCTTTCTCTCAGCTTGCGCAATATCCCCAGAGCAGAATTTACCTACCTTCCCAATGTGAACGGGGAAGACCTCGCTCTTTGCCAAGAGCTCGTAATTCTCGACGGAGCTGTCGGCGATCTGATGAAGACCTTAGGAGGAGCTGAGTAATGAAAAACAAAAGCCCATATGACATCGTAAAATCTCGATATCTCACGGAGAAAACGAGCGTCCTAGAAGGACTTCGAGATAACGCAAGCAACCGCTCAGTGGCTGCCTGTGAATCTCCAAAATATGCATTCCTTGTAAACCCCAAGGCCAACAAACGAGAGATCGCCCAAGCGGTGGAAGAGATCTATGCTGAATCGAACGTCAAAGTGAAGTCAGTGAACACGATCACGATCAAGCCGAAAAAGCGGCGAGTAAGAGGAAGATTAGGGTACAAGTCAGGATTTAAAAAAGCGATCGTCACTTTAAGCAAAGATGATCGAATCGAAGAATAGGTAGAACGCGGATAAGCTATGACTAAGAAATTTCGTCCAACCACACCTAGCCAACGCTGGCTCGTCTTAGAAAGCCACGAAGGGCTTACCCGTAAGGGAAGACAAACCGTCAAGCCTCACAAACCCCTTATGCAAGTAAAGAAACGGACAGGTGGACGAAACCATCATGGCCATATCACTTGCCGTCATCGTGGGGGAGGGCACAAGAAAATCTACCGAGTTGTCGATTTCAAGAGAGATAAAGAGAATATTCCAGCAAACGTCCTCTCGATTGAGTATGATCCGAACCGTACAGCTCACATCGCGCTGATTGCCTATGCAGACGGAGAAAAGAGATACATTCTCGCTCCAGAAGGTCTTAAAGCTGGTGATAAAGTGATTACGTCGGATGAACCTCCGTACAACCCTGGATGTTGCATGCGCCTCAAGGCAATGCCCCTTGGTTCTGTCATCCATAATATCGAACTCGTTCCTGGACGTGGAGGAAAACTCGTTCGTTCAGCTGGACTTTCCGCCCAACTCATGGCGAGATCTGCTGGATACGCCACCATAAAAATGCCCTCTGGCGAAGTGCGCATGGTTAAAGAAACATGCCGTGCAACCCTTGGTGTTGTCTCCAATGGAGAGAACATGCACAGGATGGAAGCAAAAGCCGGAAGATCTCGTTGGAAAGGTTTTAGGCCTACCGTCCGGGGAACCGCGATGAACCCTGTTGATCACCCCCACGGTGGAGGTGAAGGACGCCATAATGGATACCTCCCGCAAACTCCTTGGGGACAGTACACAAAAGGCTATCGAACCCGCTCGAAGAGCAAATCCAGTAAACTGATCGTTAAGCGGCGTAAGAAATAAGGAATAGGAAAAGTATGGGAAGATCTCTGAGAAAAGGACCCTTTGTCGACCACCACCTACTTGACAAAGTAGAAAAGCAGAATCAGCAAGGGATGAAGAAGCCGATTAAGACATGGTCACGACGTTCCATGATTCTCCCCGATATGGTGGGCCACACTTTTGAGGTGCACAATGGGCGAAAGTTCATGACCGTCTTTGTTTCAGAAAACATGGTCGGACACCGACTCGGAGAGTTTTCTCCGACGCGGACATTTAAAGGACATCCGGTGAAAAAAGCCGTAGTAGCGAAGAAATAAGGAAAAATTGATGCCAAATTCTCAAGCCATAACGAAATACGTTCGCCTCGCGCCGAGGAAAGCGCGTCTCGCAGCAGGGATCATCCGAGGCCTCGCCGCCGAAGAAGCGATTGTTCAGTTGCAATACTCGGGCCTTAAAGGTGGACGCCTTTTGCTCAAGACACTAAAAAGCGCGATCGCGAATGCGGAAACTGTTCACGGAGTGCAGAGAAGAGACCTCCAAGTCCAAGAAGTTCGGATCGATCCGGGACCGATTATTAAACGGGCTAAGCCAAAGTGTAGAGGAGGGCGAGTGCCGATCAATAAACGAACAAGTCATTTTACCATCGTAGTTGGCACACGAGAATCTGAGGAAGGAGCGTAAGCGTATGGGACAGAAAACATCCCCAACAGGGTTTCGATTAATACTCACCAAAAATTGGCGCTCACTGTGGTTTGCCAACAAAAAAGAATTTGGTGACCTTCTCAAGGAAGACCGAGTCATCCGAAAATTTCTCGAGGGCCGACCAGCATGCGTAGGAAGCTCGCGATTCACGATCAAACGGATGAGTGGAAAGATTGAAGTGACCATTCATACTGCAAGACCAGGTCTTGTGATTGGGAAGAAAGGCGCTGAAATCGACGCTCTGAAGAAAGAGTTGAAGCGGCTTACAGGTAAGGAGATTTGGGTTGAAGTCGAAGAAATCAAGAGACCCGATCTGGACGCAAAGCTTGTAGCTGAAGGAATTTCAAAACAGCTAATCCGAAGAATACCATTCCGCAGAGTGCTCAAAAAAGCACTTCTAGCAACGATGGATGCGGGTGCAGCTGGGATTAAAATCCAAATTTCTGGTCGTGTACAGGGAGCAGAGATTGCCCGTACCGAATGGTATAAAGAAGGACGGATCCCACTCCACACCCTGCGAGTCAATATCGACTATGCAACAGCTCGTGCCGAAACGACCTATGGATCGATCGGAGTGAAAGTTTGGATTAATAACGGCGAAGAGACCACTAAGTAGGAGAAGCAGCCATGGCCTTAATGCCTAGCCGACCAAAATATCGAAAGAAACAGAAAGGACAACAGCGTGGACTTAGCAAAGGTGGTTGCTTTGTAGAGTTTGGGGACTTTGGAATGCAAGCCCTAGGGCGTGGACGCATCACTAACAAGCAAATTGAAGCTTGTCGTGTAGCGATTAACCGCCACTTTCAAAGGAAAGGAAAAGTTTGGATTAAAATTTTCCCTGACACCCCAGTCACAAAGAAGCCTGCTGAAACCCGAATGGGTAAAGGAAAAGGTGGAGTTGACCATTGGGTTGCGATTGTCCGCCCAGGACGGATCTTATTTGAAGTAGGCGGAGTTACACGAGAAGAAGCGCAAACAGCTCTTCGACTGGCCTCAGCAAAACTCGCCATTCCGACCCGGTTTGTGGGTCGAGTAGAAAAAGTTTAAGGAGAAGAGATGGACAGAATGATGGAATTTAAAGACCAATCTGTGGAAGAATTGAAAGCTCTTCACCTTGACCTTTCAAAGCAACTCTTTGCGTTGAAGAATGAGCTAAGGACCACACGGAAAATTGATAAGCCTCATCTACTGCAGAAGGCAAAGAGAGATAGGGCACGGGTACTTACCTTGCTCCGCCAGAAAGGGGAAAAGGTAAACTAAAAGGATAATCGATGGAAAAAAGAAAACCAATCACCAGAAAAGTCCGCGAAGGGGTTGTTGTCTCCAACAAAATGGAGAAGACAGTCACCATCATGGTCAGCCGTAAAATCCGCCATCCACAGCTTCAAAAAGTGATTGTCCGCGGGAAGAAGTATTACGCCCACCACGAGTTAGAAGATATTGCGGTAGGAAGCCGCGTAAAGATCCAAGAGACAAAACCACTTTCCAAGCTAAAGCGTTGGAGAGTAGTAGAAGTTTTGCCTCAGTAAACCGAATTAGCGAGAAAAGAGAACTATGATTCAACAGGAATCTGACTTACAAGTTGCAGACAATACCGGAGCCAAGCGGGTTAAATGCTTTAAAGTACTTGGTGGATCGAAGCGCCGCTATGCTGGTGTAGGTGATGTGATCATCTGCTCAGTGAAGGAAGCGAGCCCTGGCGGATCGATCAAGAAAGGTGAAGTAGTCCGTTGTGTGATCGTCCGAACGAAAAGCTATATTCGGAGAAAAGACGGAACTTCGCTCAGGTATTACGACAACAGCTGCGTAATTATTGATGAGAAAAACAACCCGAAAGGTTCACGTATTTTTGGGCCAATTGCTCGGGAAATTCGCGAGAAAGGGTTTATAAAGATAACCTCACTCGCCCCAGAGGTGATTTAGGAGAAGAAATGAATAAGTGGATACGGAAAGGAGATAAAGTTGTCGTGACTGCTGGGAACGAAAGAGGACAGACAGGAAATGTTCTTTTTCGGACAGAAAAGCGGATCGCTATCGAAGGTCTTAACATTCGAAAGAAGCATGTTAAGGCAAGACAACAGATGCAACCAGGTATTGTAGAAATGGAAGGAACGGTCCACATTTCCAACGTGAGCCTCTGTAATGAAGAAGGCAAACCCGTCAAAGCCAAAGTAAAATTTGCTGAGGACGGATCTAAGCAGCTCATTTATATGGATGCTGGAAAAGAAGTTGTTTTGCGAGATCTTAAGAAAAAGTAAAAGAAAAAATGTCTAGACTACAAAAAAAATATAAAGAAGCGATTCGAGAAGAGCTCAAAAAGCAATTCACAATACCGAATTCGCACCTGATACCTGAGCTGAAGAAAGTCATTATCAGCATGGGAATCGCAGAGGCAGCCAAAGATAAAAATGCTTTGCAAGACTGCATTAAAGAGCTCACCTTACTTTCAGGGCAAAAGCCGATTGTAACCAAGGCGAAGAAATCGATTGCTAACTTTAAGAGCCGTGAAGGCAACCCTATTGGGCTTAAAGTGACCTTAAGACGAGTGAGAATGTACGACTTCCTCGATCGTTTTTGCAACATCGTTTCGCCACGGATTCGTGACTTTAGAGGATTTCCTCTGAAACTCGATGGAAAAGGAAACTACTCCCTTGGCCTTGATGACCAACAAGTCTTTCCTGAGCTGAATCTCGACGAAGTGAAACGTACACAAGGGATGAATATCACCTTTGTTACTTCAGCTACTTCTGATGATGAAGGTTTCGAACTGCTCAAACAACTTGGTCTCCCATTTAAGGAGGGGAAGAAATAATGTTTCACGATCCAATCTCAGATTTTCTCACTCGGATTCGCAACGCCCAAGCACAAACCCATCGGTTTGTCGATATTCCTCTAAGCAAAATGAAAGTCAATTTGGCTAAAGTGCTAGAGGAGCAAGGGTTTACTAAAGGTTTTGTAGTGAATCAAGAGAAGAGAATGATTCGAATTTACTTAAAATATGACAAGCGCCGCAAGCCGTTGGCTCAAGACCTGAAAAGAGTCTCGAAGCCAGGACTACGACGTTATGTCGGATATCAAGACATTCCTAAAGTGCTTGGTGGAATGGGGATAGCAATCCTCTCTACCAATCAAGGAGTTGTCGATGGAGAAACAGCCCGCGAGCGAAAGCTGGGCGGAGAGTTATTGTGTACTATCTGGTAAGGGGATTTTAGATGTCGCGTTA
>Ga0180437_10008661_pt1 | contig 12854 bp, 13 predicted proteins | sample SS_ome_4_FD_132410 | JGI IMG/M metagenome (GOLD analysis project Ga0180437, IMG submission 132410) | Hypersaline lake sediment archaeal communities from the Salton Sea, California, USA - SS_3_D_1 metaG | ecosystem: Environmental > Aquatic > Non-marine Saline and Alkaline > Hypersaline >...
GCGCAGCTAGGAGAAATTGGGATTTTTTCCCGGATCAGCGCCGAGCACAAGCTACGGATCATTAAAAGCTATAAGGCCAAGGGAGAAGTCATCGCCATGACAGGCGACGGGGTCAATGATGCGCCCGCTCTGCAAGCTGCCGACATCGGGGTGGCGATGGGGATCACCGGAACAGACGTGACGAAAGAGAGTGCCGACATGGTGATCCTTGATGACAACTTTGCCTCAATTAGCCGGGCAATTGAGCAGGGGAGGGGGATCTATGACAACATTGTGAAGTTTGTCGGCTATCTCCTCTCCTCAAATATTGCAGAAATTTTAGTGATTTTCATCGTGATGCTTCTTGGGATACAGTCAGAGGGAGGCACTCCCTTTGTGGCGCTGCTGCCCGTTCAGCTTCTTTGGATGAACCTAGTCACTGACGGGCTTCCAGCAATTAGCCTTGCCCTCGATCCAATCGATCCAAGGGCGATGGAAAAGCCCCCGCGCAGGCGGGGAGAGGAGATTTTGAACCCTCGATTTTCACTCCTCACTCTATCGATTAGCTTTCTTGTGACCGCGGGCGCTTTGGTCGGATGTTTCTGGGGTCTTAGAGTAGGAAGTGCTCTAGCGCACACGATGACCTTCACCACTCTAATCGTTTTGGAGCTAGTCAGAGCTCAAATGATCCGAAGGCAATATCGAATCTCCCTCTTTTCCAACTGGCTTCTTATCGGAGCTCTTGTAAGCTCCTTTTTGCTCCAACTCCTCGTCGTGTACCTCCCTCCACTTCAGGAGATATTTGGGACAGTTTCTTTAGGTCTCTTAGACTGGGGAGTGGTCTTTGGGGTGTCTGTGGGAGTTTGGTTTGTAGGAGTGTTTATAACTCATCTTTTTCATAAAAATCCCGCCAGCTCATAGGGGGCTTCTCTGAATCGGTAGGGACGATCGCAACCATGAGCAAAAGCAATCCAAAAGTGACATAGTTTTGAAGGGCGACATCTAGTGGATCACCTCGAAAAATATAGCCAAGGGCAATGAGCCAAAAGGCGATGAGAAGGTTGCAAAGGTGCATTTTTCGAAGGGGTCTGTAGTAGCAAATGAGGGAGAAGAAGGCGATGAGAATGCTGCACACAAGGTCGTTGGCCCAGAAGAAAAACCTGTCATCCGGATAGCGGAAGATAAAGGGGCTCACCGATAGCCAGGCAGCCAGCATAAACTCAACAATCCTAGCCCACATCAGCTCCTCCAGTCTCTTCGTTTGGCCATTTCAAGACCCACTTCATGGGCAATGGGATTGGCTTTTCCCCAGAAAGTATCCCAAAGGACCGAGAACTTGCGGCTCCGCTTCCAGACACGCCAGAGGAAAAGGACACTCGACCAAACTTCATCATAGGCGAGGACGATCAGGATCAGTGAGATGACGGCGGTGACAAGACATAAGAAACACCAAGACCCCACTACAAACCCCTGCATGAAGATGAGAATCGCGCTGACAAAGCCAAGGGGAATCACATCAAGACCAAAGAGAATGACAAGCCAAGGGCGGTCGTGCCAACGTCTTGTCGACCCGGCGAGCGCGAAGATGATGTCACCAAGGTAGGCGAGTGCTCCGAGTATCGAATCGGGGATACGGACCCAGCTTGAGATCTTGTGAGAGACATCCGAGTCGAGTACCTTCATCGACTGGTCACCAAAGATAGGATCCCAGACAGAGCCGATCAAGCGCCACTGGTAAAGCCCCATATAGATGGCGATGAAAACTGCAATGGCGGCCACAGCACTGATCCGGAGTCGTTGGCTCCATTTAGACGGGTTGTATTCCCACGGCTCGGGGATAGCGTTAAGGGCGATCTTTTTCATACCTCACCTGTAGCATAAGAAGCTTTCCAAAAACTAGTTTTTTCTATACTATCTCTCTCTTCTAGGAGGTGCATATGGAGTCGATTCAGCCAAAGTTTAGCCCCCACTTGGTGTTGTTGGAGCTTAGTGCTTCTCAGGTGCCCAGGCGCACACAAAGTTGTCCGGCAAAGTTTCCTTCCACTCTTCAACCTACCGCCCCTTTGGGTGGACCCTCTCTCAAACGAAAAACAATGGATGCGGTTGAAGAGGAAGAGCTCCCTGCTACACAGCCTTTGGGTACTCCCGAAGAGGATTTATGGGGAGGTCCGGATGCCTCCACACCTCCTCTCAAGACCGAGACTCTGGCACCTGTATTTACCCCGAAAAGAAGGAAGACAGCGGCGCATGCAACATCACAAAAGGTTGCGCGCGCCCACTCAGCCGGGAAGCTTGAGAAACGCCGGAGACGTGCCCTCTCAGTAATTAGAGAACCCCACCCGAAGGGGGAAAAGGGGCGCATGATCGAGATCGCCACGGCGATGCTGAAGGAAAACCCCAAACTCGAAGCCCCCTATCGGCAACTAGGGGCTACGTATGCAGCCCAAGAGAACTTTCCAAAAGCAATCCGTCATCTGAAGGCCTGGGAGAAAGTTATTCCCGAATCGAACCCTCTTATTCGAGGTGATGCCCTTGGAGATTTGGGTAGATTCCATGTGCAAGCAGGCGATTATGAAAAAGCTGAGGAGCTTCATCAGGAAAGATTGGGTTGTTTGAGGTGGGCGGAAGCGAGTAAGTTAGAGATCGAAAAGGCACGCGTCGACTTGGCTGATGCGCGGATTGGGTTGGAAGCAACCACGGCTGGGCTTTTTTTTCGGAATCAAGCACACGCAGCACTAGATAAAATTTGCCCAGTCAGCGATTCAGATCGCTTTTCCCACGCTCTCAGCCTTGGTAAAGGCCATCTGAGGCTAAAAAATATAGGCAAAGCCATTCACCACCTTGTTGAAGCGATCAAGGTAGGGAAAAAGCTCGATAAAGATCCTCGCATGGTCGAAGTTCTCAATCTACTTGGTAAGGCCTATGATGAGAAGGGAAGTCCCAAAGCTGCAATGCACTTTTATCTCAAAGCAGCCTTTCTTTCAAAAGACCTCTATCCGAAGGAAGATCACCCTCAGTTAATCCGCACTCTTGACTCTCTTCGGGTTAGTTGTGAGCAACTGAAGATGACTGAGAAAGCCAAAGAATGTGATCAATACATCCGCCAGATCCTTGCTCAATCTCCTCTATGGCGAGAGGGAGCTGAAAAAGCCGCCCAAGGTCAGAAACTCATTTATTGTGGGAAGTTCAAAGAGAGCATTGAAGTCTTAACAGAGAGCCACATGATCCTGAGTAGGTTTATACCTCAAAGGGGGCATCCTAAATTTGTCTATTGCTTGGGCTACCTGGGATATGGTCTTCTCAGAATGGGTCGGCGGGAAAAAGCTATAGAGAGACTCACGCAGTGTGTGCAGATGGGGGCTGCCTTTTATCCCGGAGGGACAAACTTCGAGCTTGTAAGGGCATGGAGTGCACTTGGAGATGCACACTTAGGGATCGTGCTCTACGAACAAGGGGATGCCACCCAAGCTGATTTAGCCATCAATGCCTATAACCGAGCAATCGCAGATGGAAAAAAGCATAAAGCTGCGGGAGCTGTACTAATTGGCGTAGCTCAGAAAAGGCTTGAAATGGCAAAGAAAGCCAAAGCAGGTTTTGAGGCGCCAAGTCTCGTAGGACTTAGTCGTAGAGCACTTCGAAGAGCCCGAGCGGGTCGCCGGGGTTGAAAAGATAAAGAAATCTCTCCAAACTAGCAGCAACCATGCAAACAGAAACGCTCACATACTTTCATGATGATCTCCCTTGCCAAGGCTTTCTCGCCTATGATGAGAGTTCTCAGGCTAAGCGACCAGTTATTCTCATTGCTCACACCTTTCGAGGGCAAGGAGAGCGGAGTCGGAAGTTGGCCAAGGAGCTGGCTGGGCTTGGCTACCTCGGTTTCGCGATCGACATCTATGGTGAGGGGAAATATACTGAAGACCGAGAGGAAGCTGCACAGTGGATGGCCCCCTTTTTTATCGACCGAAAGCTCCTCCAAGAGAGAATGATTGCAGCGGCAAAGGCGATTGAATCCCATTTAAAAGTAGACAAGACCAAGATCGGCGCAGTTGGCTTTTGTTTTGGTGGACTCGCCGTCTATGAACTTCTCCGAAGTGAGAAGCCTGTAGCCGGAGCTGTTTCGATTCATGGGATTTTTGCCAGTGAGCTTTGGGGAGAAAAGGCCAAGCTTGTCCCCATCGCTCCTGATATTGAAGGAGCTCTTCTCATTTTAAATGGTCATGACGACCCTCTTGTCCCAGTGGAAGATCTTGAGAGAGTCGCTACTGAGATGACCAAGGCTGGGATCGACTGGCAGATTCACAATTATGGACATACAGTCCATGGGTTCACCAACCCCGAGGCTGCTGACCCAGAAGGGGGCGTTTGCTATTCGGAAAAGTCGACGAGGCGTGCCATGCGATCAATGCAGATCTTTTTTTCTGAACTTTTTGGAGGCGAATGAAAGAGACACCAGCAGAAGTACTAAAGCGTCTCAAAGAGGGGAATGCCCGCTTTGTTCATGGAACTCTTGAGCATCCAAACCGGTGTGCTGAAAGCAAAGAGAAGAGCGCCCTTGGCCAGTCGCCAAGTGCGATCATTTTGGGATGTTCCGACTCACGCGTTCCTGTTGAAATTATTTTTGACCAAGGACTCGGGGATTTATTTGTGATTCGAGTGGCAGGCGGGGTTCTTGGGGACCTCGAAAGGGAGAGTATTCTTTTCGCTGTGGAGATGTTCGGCTGCCCCCTTATTGTGGCTCTTGGGCATGAAAATTGCGGGGCCGTCCAGGCGATGCGGGACGGAAAAGGAGACAAAGTCCCTACCATTGCAAGGCACTTAAGCCCCGGGGTAAAGACAGCGGCCACTCTCGAAGAAGCTGTGAATGAAAATGTCCGCCACGTAGTAGAAAAGTTGAAAGAGATGCCTGTTGAAGTTGTGGGAGCAGTCTACGAGCTTTCTTCGGGAAAAGTCAATTTTTTGAATGGGCCAGCTTCCCCGCAATGACCGTTTCTTCGACATCACCGTGGTAGATCTTCCCAATGAGTTCGTCCATGATCTCCTTGGCAAGCTCTTCGAACATGTCGCCAAACTGCTTGAACTCAGGCCAGAGGACCTCATCCATTGCAGTCTTGCTCACCTGAAGCATCGTAGTCGTGTGTTTTTGCCCGCGGTATCGATAAGTTTGATAGCCATGCTTGCGGCAGATGGCTACAAAAAGCTTCTTCTTCCAGTGGCTATCGACCCGCACTGAATATTCCTGAGTGGCAGTGTCAGTTTTTTTTCTGAGGCGGTCTCTTGCCCGGCTTGCAGCCTTGCGTTCCCCTTCGGTGGTTGCACCGGCTAGGAGCGCCTCAACTTTTGCAATTTTCTCAGCTAGATTCATCACTTAGAGGATTTACGCTTCTGTTTTTTTGGGACTTCAAGTTCCCAAGCGGTTTCTAAATAGATCAGATCGATCATCGTAGGAAAGACAAGAACCTCATCCCCAACTCGGTAACGCTTTCCAGTCCGCTCTCCTTGGAGCATTGGGACTTTTGGATCGAAGTGGAAGTAGTCCTCTTGGAGCTGAGAGACATGGATGAACCCTTCCAGGAAGAGCTCTTTGAGCTCAAATGCAAACCCAAAAGGTTTGATCTGGGTGATCCGAGCTGTGAAATCTCTGTCTGGATTTTCTTCATTCCAGATTTGTAAGAGACGGAGTTTTTTGAGTGATTTCACCGCCATCTCAGCGCGGAACGAGACCCGTTCTCTCTCGGAGCAGCGGCTTGCAATCTGGTCGAGCTTTTGTCCATTTTGCTCCTCACTAAAGAGGATTCGTTGGATCACCAAATCGCTGTAGCGACGGATCGGACTCGTGAAGTGGGTGTAATGCTCGAGGGCAAGGCCATAGTGGCCCACATTTCTTGGGGAGTAGCAGGCGATTTTTAAAGTCCGAATGAATCCAATGGCGAGTTGCTGGCTGAACGGGGTTGTTTTTGCCTGTTCGAACATTGCCTGAACATCTTCCTGAGTTGGTTTCTTAGGAAGAGTAAAGCCAAGGGTGCGCGCTGTCGCATAGAAATCTTCCATGTTTTCACTAGTTGGCTCTTCGTGGATCCGGAAGAGGAGCTCTTCGCCCCGGTCACTCAAACTCTTGGCTACCGTCTCATTGGCCTTCAGCATAAACTCTTCAACGAGCTGATGGGTGATGTCATACTCTTCGATTTTGGTCCCAGTAGGGACTCCATCTTTGTCGATCGTAAGGACTAGTTCTGGAAGGGCAAAATCAATGCTTCCCCGCGCAGACCTTTTAGCTTTTAGGAGATGACACAGCTCGACCATCTGCTGGAGAGCTTTTTTGTGTGGGCTTTTTTTCTTCCCGTCGAGCACTTCCATCGCATCGCCATAACTGAAACGCTTTTTGCTCTTGATGAACGCCCGATGGATCTCACTAGAAAGAAGTGATCCATCCGAGGAAAACTCCATCAAAACAGAAACTGTAAGCCGGATTACCCCATCACGGAGGCTGCATAAATTGTTTGAAAGCTCTTCAGGGAGCATCGGAATGCAGGTCCCTGGAAAGTAGGTGGAGTTGCTTCGAAGAGCGGCTTCCTTATCGAGAGCAGTGCCGGGTCTCACATAGTAGGCGGCATCGGCAATGTGGACGCCAAGAGAGAAGTTTCCTTTCTTATCCTTGGATATCGAAAGGGCGTCATCGAAGTCTTTGGCCGTTTCTGGATCGATTGTGAAGGTTGTGGTTTTCGTGAGATCAAGCCGACCTTTGAGCTGTTTTTTCTCTACCTTGTCGCCAAAAGTCTTTGCCTCTTCAACTACCTCTTTTGGAAACGTTGAGGGGAGGTCATATTCGGCAATTCCCCCTCTGACATCGCAGGAAGGGTCATCGATATGTCCGATTTTTTCGCCCAGCTTAGCAACCGTAGTCGTCTTCTGATCGCCCCACTCTGTCACAGTAAAGAGATAGCGATCTCCTTGATGTACCTTCTCATTCTTTGACAGCTTCACTAAAATAGGTTTCTCGGGGCCGAGGATAGGTACATGGGCCCACACCTCAGGAGAGGTTTCAGTGATCAGTCCAGCGAGCTGGGTCCGTTTTCGCTCAACAATGGAGAGGATCTTCCCATCGGGACCCTTTTCCCAGTCAGAATCGGGATTGATCTCCACCTCAACATGGTCTCCATCGACGCCGTCCCCGATCATATTGCGGGGGATGAATACGTCTTTATCAGAGGCGCTTGGGTCATCAGGGACCACAAAGCCAAAGCCTCTGGGGTGGATCCGGAGAGTTCCTTTGAGGAGGTCGCCAGTCTGTTTTACAGGTTTTTTTTTAGAAGAGCGTGCTCTTTTTGAAGGGCGTCGTGCCATATTACGTAGTATATCTGAATGAAGGATTTTTGCCCCCCACTACTTTTTCTCTTGGGCAAATTGTCTAAAATTGTGACAATGAGGGGAATATGGTGAAGAAAGTCATGGACCTGCGGGGTCTCCTTTTTATTTTTTTAACAGCACTTTGTTGGGGGCCCTCCTATGCCTTCATCAAAACAGCTCTTCATGATTTTTCTCCCCTAACAATTACCTTTACACGCATCTTCCTCGGATACCTTATTCTTCATGCAATCTGTATGGCCCGGGGACTCAGCCTTTGGAAGCGACGTTCCTCCTGGAAACACTTCCTCGTTCTCGGCTTTCTCTTTAACATCGCCCCCCTCATGCTCATCTCCTATAGTGAGATGCACATATCCAGTTCCCTTGCGGGGATCCTCAATAGCTTCGTCCTCATCTTCACCGCGATCCTATCTCATTTTTTTGTTCCTGATGGGCGGCTCACCGGCAAGCGAACTTTAGGAATAGGGGTGGGGATTCTCGGGCTTGTGATCATCTATTTGCCTATGCTCTTTGAAGGGGGAGTCTCCAGGGAGATTGGGGTATGGCTGATGATTGGAGCGACCGCCTTTTATGGGCTTGGATCAGTCTACGCCCGTACTCATCTTAAAAGAGATCCGAGCATCGTCGTCCTTGCCTTTCAGCTGGGACTTGCCTCCATTTTAGTCTTCCCTTTCATGATGGGCTTTGACCAGCCCCTTTCCCTTCCAACACCAGCCCTCTCTTCGGTCCTCTCTCTAGTTGGACTCGGGGTGATTGGGGCAGCTGGAGGATTCTTCTTCTATTATAGGGCGATCCATATTGCAGGCCCCATGTTTGCCTCTCTGGCGCTCCTCCTCGTCCCCGTGATCGCAATGATCGTAGGAGCGGTCTTCATGGGGGATGATCTCGCCTGGCCCACCTATATAGGGGTGGTCTGTATCCTCAGTGGAATCCTCCTCATCAATCCGATCTTTCAGTCAAAGTAAGTATTTTCTTGAATTGACTTAAATTTTATTTTATTATATAATATTAAATTTATGAATAATAAAGAGTTGATTTTATGAATGCTGTTTTTTCATCCGGCCTTATAGGCCTTGGGGCTTATAAGATCTATTCCGGTTGCGAAATGCTCTCTTCAGAAAAAGAGGACCAAGAAGAGCGGTCTCAAGCTAAGTGGAACATTGTACTTGGTGTTGCTGCAGCTGTAGCAGGGGTATATCTGAACTGTTCGACCTATTCAACAGAACCCCTTGAGCCAAAGGTAGTAGAGTTCAAAGAGAGAGCTATTTCTCATTCGGAAAGTATAAAATCTAGTTTTACACTTCCTGAACTGCCTGATATGAATTCCCCAACTGGCTCTGGTATTTATCAGTGCGATGTAGGGCCACTTGCCAATTCGCGATCGGATGATTTAATCCTTATAGACACGTTGCCAAAAGAGGACAAAGTAGAACTTGATCGTCTTGCAAAGCATCTTCATTCTACAGAAAGCGTTGAAATTATCAAAATTACCAATAATACTCAAAGACAAAAAGCTGATGAATTTGCACACCAAATGTACTCAGAGTTTTTAGCCCCTTTTCGAAAGGATGGACTAACGGAAGAGAATGCAGTTGCATGGATAGACTTGAGAGGTGTTGATCTTGACACAGAAACTGGGAAGAAACAGCTCGATACAGTTTCGAGCGAATTTCCACATTTTTTCTCTCTTTCTTCGTGGATTAATAAAATAGATTCCCATGTTGCTGGATCGAAGACTTTCTTTGAAAATGGCAGGGAGCACTCTTTTGCTTTTGTATCTAAAAATCGGCAGCTATCAGAAAATCAGATCCTTCATAGGAGAGACGTGGGTTTGGACCAAAGATATTTTCCCCCAGGAGTTGCAGCAATCCACGAGCTTATGCATGTTCAAGAAAATTGCGGAGTCCGATTAGAGGAGTGTATGGTTGTGAAGCAAAGCGGTTTTCGTAGTTTTGAGCATCTAACTACACTAAAGACTCTTATTCTCAACGATGAGATTCATAAAAAAGTGCATAATATTGCTATGGAAGAAGTTGTGGATTATGAAAACCGTGGTTATCGGATTGAGATACCCCTTCCAGGCTATGATCCCTCGGGAGATTATGAGAATTGGGACAAGTATACAGTTAGAAAGTTTGTTCCTATCGGAAAGATTGCAAATTTCTACCGTGATCTTGAGAAGAGTTTTGGAAACCTAGCGAAAGCCCTTGTTTCTTCTGAATCGCTCGATTTTTTGAGGGGAGTAGATAAGTGCGCAGTGCCTTCTCCATTTGAACTAGAGGCCAATGCAAGTTAGCGCTTTTTGGAGCTTTTCCGCTTCTTGGAAGTGGTGCCCCTTGATCCCCAGCTTCTGGGCTGCTTCTACATAATCGAGCACATCATCCGTATAGAATGATTTTTCGGGCGTGGTCTCTGCAGTTTCTAGGGCCGCTTCGTAGATCGCCTTTTCAGGCTTGGCCGCTTTCACTTCATAGGAGAGGATGAACCCATCAAAGGGGACGAGGAGGTGGGGGAAGTGTTTCACGATATAAAAGAAGTGGGCCTCTGAGGTGTTGGAGAGGAGAAAGAGGGAGACATCTTGCTCGGAGAGGTTTTCGATAAGGGGGATCATCTCTTCTTTGACAGAAAAGATATCGGAGCTTGCGTCGAGGAAGTCGAGAAAGTCGAGAGGCTTTTTGGCCTCACGGGTGAATATCTGATGAACCTGGCGGGAGTCTATTGTCCCACGCTCGTAGTTAGCACCGACTTTTTCGTCGTAGATGATCTGCTTCACTTTGGGAAGGGGGATCCCTGAGAATCTAGAGATGTTGTCACACATCTTCTCATGGCTGAAATTGACAAGCACTCCGCCTAGATCGAAAAAGATCGTATCAATCGCCATCTGTCCACCTTTGGGCTTGCCTTTTCATTGTTTCCACTCCATAGAACCGAGAGAGTTTCTTGTACCCTTCCTCTGTCTTTCCATCTTCTAGCAGGCCCCAATAAGCGTCAAGGTGCCAAGCGGATTCGTTTGAGAGGAAGAGGGTCCAGGCGTGCCTTCCGAGAGGGATCTCATCGCGTATGAGATAGGCGGTTCCTTCAAGCCATCCATCCTTGGCCAGCTCGTGGAGATAGTAGGTGGTGGCCAGGGCGATGTGTCTGCAGACGCCCGTTTTTTCTTCGATGAAGGTCTCGAGGGGGATTTCAGGTTGAAACTCATCTGGGTACAGCTCATGGATCAATTGGACTGTTTTTCTTTCAGAGCAGGTGTCCGGGTTGAAGAGGGTGGTTTTCACAAAAGTAAGGACACTTTGCAGAACTTTTTTTTCTGTCCATTCTAAGTGGAGTTGGCTTTTCAGCTGGAAATACCCTTGCTTGAGAAGGGGAGAGCGATCGGGGTCGAGGACGATGATTTCGCGAGGATGGAGTCCGGGGTAGGTGAAGGCCCCTTCGGGAATCTCTTCATCTATTTGGGGGAGAAGGGAGAGAAGAAGGGCAATAATGAAGTTCATGGGTGATTCCGTTGGTAGCTAAGTAGGGTGTTAGAGAGGAGAAGGGCGATGGTCATTGGCCCCACCCCTCCGGGGACTGGGGTGATCAGTGAACATTTGGGGGCGACGGCATCAAAGTCGACATCGCCGATCAATTTTCCATCAACTCGGTTGATTCCTACATCGATCACGATGGCTCCCTCTTTGACCATGTCGGCTTTGACAAAGTGGGGATTGCCCATGGCGGCGATGAGGATATCGGCCGATTGGCAGAGGGTTTTTAGGTTTTCGGTTCGACTGTGAGCAAGAGTAACCGTTGCATTCGCGCCTTCTTGCTTTTGGCAGAGGAGCGCGGCAAGGGGTTTGCCGACGATGTTGCTTCTGCCGAGGATCACGACATGCTTGCCCGCGGGGTCGATGTTTGCGTGTTTGAGGAGGACGAGGATTCCGTAGGGGGTGCAGGGGAAGAAGCCGCCGGTCTCTCCAAGGAGGAGTTTTCCCATATTGATCGGGTGGAACCCATCGACATCCTTTTCGGGGGTGATGGCGCTTAAGATGTGGTGGGAGTTGATGTGGGGAGGAAGGGGGAGCTGGACGAGGATTCCATCGATCTCGGGGTCTGTATTGAGATGGTCGATCTCGCGGAGAAGCACCTCTTCAGAAACTTCCTTGGAGAGCTCTACGTCGTAGGAGGTGATTCCCACTTCAGCGCACTTCTTTTTCTTCATCTTGATGTAGGTGAGAGAGGCGGGGTCTTCTCCCACCCGGATAAAGGCGAGGGAGGGTTTTCTTCCCTGGAGATGTGAGGTGGCTGAGCAGACCTGCTCTTCAATTTTTTTGGCAATCGCCTTTCCATCTAGGATCATAGAAGGTCCTCCTTGAGTAGATCCACCATTTGCTGGTGGAGATGTCCGTTGGTGGCCAGGATGGGGTGGTAGCCAAAGATCGGGTGGGGGCTCCCATCATAGCCGGTGACTTTGCCTCCTGCCTCTTCGATCAAGAGTTTTGCTGCGGCCATATCCCAACTGTGGAGACTGGATTCCCAAAAAGCATCGAACCTCCCCTTAGCTACATAGGCGAGGTCGAGAGAGGCGACGCCCATTCGCCGAATAGGGGAGCCGGTTGAGACCATTTTTGCAAACCGGTCGATGCAGCGGAGCGGGTTTGTGTCGACGTTGTAGGGAAAGCCGGTGGCGAGGAGAGCATGATCTCTGTTTTCTTGTTTTGAGACGTTGATTTTTTTCCCGTTCAGTTGGGCTCCAGAGCCCTTTTCGGCAACAAAAAGTTCGTTGCCATTTGGGTGGAGGACTACGCCGCAGAGGATCTCACTTCCCCGTGCAGCGGCGATGCTCACCGCAAAGTGGGGGATCCCATGCGCAAAGTTGACGGTCCCGTCGAGCGGGTCGATGATCCAAAGGATCTCATCGGAAGGAGCGGCCTTTACGTTGTCTTCTTCAGCGAGGAAGTGGTGGTTTGGAAAGGTTTTTTGGATTTTCTCGATGATGAGTTTCTGGCTGGCGGTGTCGTACTCGGTGACGAGGTTTTGCTTTCCCTCTTTGGTCTCGATTTGAAAATGGGTATCGAGCCCTTCAAGGAGGAGCTCTCCTGCTTCTAAAGCGGCCATTGTAGCTACATGGATAAGTGCTGAATCGCTCATCGAAAAAAGCTTCTCCTACGTTTCTTCCATGCAGTATATCCCAGCATCGGGCATGTAAACCAGAAAAATGCGTAGAGGCCATCGGCGAGGGGCATAAGGAAGAGGTTGGAGAAAAGAGCGCTGGGCTGGAAGGGGAAAGAGAGGAAGACCAGCTGAATCAGAGAGCAAAGAGCTGAGATGAGTGCTGTATAGATGGCAAATGAGGGAGGCACCTCTAAGGTGAACCATTTCCTAGCAAGGTAGGCGATCGCAGCTGCTAGTCCGTAGCTGAGAGCAAAGAAGCCAAAGAAGAGATCAGAGTTGCAGAGATCGACGATGAGCCCAGAGAGGACGGCGATCCAAAGAGCATGGAGTAAAGTTTTTCGTTTGAGGACGATTGCTAGAAA
>Ga0180437_10008662_pt1 | contig 12852 bp, 10 predicted proteins | sample SS_ome_4_FD_132410 | JGI IMG/M metagenome (GOLD analysis project Ga0180437, IMG submission 132410) | Hypersaline lake sediment archaeal communities from the Salton Sea, California, USA - SS_3_D_1 metaG | ecosystem: Environmental > Aquatic > Non-marine Saline and Alkaline > Hypersaline >...
ATCGCTAGTTGCACGAGATTGCCGCTGTCGCTTCGCTCCTCGCAACGACGTCTACTTCGTTACAGCCCAAGAGCGGTGGACGACCACGTCTTCACGAGCGATCGAAGAGAGTGTGGTGATCTCATGATGATTCGCCAAAAGCATGAGATTGCCACATTCGCTACGCTCTTCGCAACAGAGTCTACGGCAACCTCGACTCGCGAATAATCCAGGTGAAATGGGGGCTGCCCCCAATTTTCGCTGCCTCCAATTTTTTCCTAATTTTTAGAGAACAAAATATTTTGAATTCTTCATGACATAATCTGGAAAATATATATAATTATATGAAAGATTTCGAGAGATGACTAAAGGAGAGCTCGAATGAACCTGGAAGCAGTGCTTGGCTCGGAAGTATTCAAATGGATTGCTCTTCCCCTTCTCATTTTTTTTGCCAGAGTGCTGGACGTCAGTCTGCAAACACTGCGCATCATTTTTGTCTCGAGAGGACTGAAATACCTGGCTCCAGTGGTCGGATTCTTTGAAGTCATTATCTGGCTTTTGGCTATCCGAGTGATCATGCAAAACTTAAACAACTGGGCCTGTTATATCGCCTACGGCGCTGGTTTCGCGATGGGGAATTTTATCGGTATTTTTATCGAAAAAAGACTGGCCATCGGGAATTCCATCATCCGCATCATCACCAACAAAGATGCCACTCCTCTCATCAAGCATCTTCGCTCCGACGGCTACGGAGTGACTAGTATCGAGGCTGAGGGCTCTGAAGGCAGTGTCCATGTCATCTACATCATCATCAAACGCTGTGACCTTGAAACTATCGGTGAGGTTATCAAAGATTTCAACCCGAACGCATTCTACACGGTTGAAGATGTCAGGCTAGTTATGAAAGGCATATTTCCGATGAAAAAAATGGGAGCAAATCATATCCCGATTATTGGGTCATTCATGTTTTGGAGAAAAGGGAAATAAAATTTTCCCCTGGAAATCCCAACCCATCTTTATATTTCGTTCTTTATTTCTATTTGATTGGGCCTGATCCACTCCGGCAACAAAAGGCCTATTTCGAGCTTATAGGCAGCCTCTATCACTGAGGGAACTTAATCTGGTGCAAAGAATAAACGGTTCTCAGTAGAGTGTCTCATAACTCAGCCAGACGATGTCATCCTTCAACTTTTCCATATGGGTCAACATAAGCTGGATCGCACCCTCTGACTCTGTGAGATCCAAGGCCTTAAACAGGAAATTCGAGTTGACGCTTCCGGCAAGGCAGGGATTGAGAAGCAGGCTGATTTCGTCCACAAGGCCTGCCCGAAGAAGAGCACCGTTGAGCGTGCCCCCACTGTCCACACGGATGACCTTGATGGCATACTGCCCATAGAGCTCTTCCAGAGCCTTTTTCAAATCCACATGATCATCGCCCGCAATTATGGTGCTGATTTGCTGTTCCTGAAGATAATCCAGGTGAGAATTAGGAGTGGCGCGTGAGCAGAGAGCGATCCCATCCCTCCAGTACGGTTGCTTTCGCCAGTAGTCCCAGTTCTTCAGTCTTCCGGAGCTGTCAGGAACGATAAGTAAAGGACGGGAGTCCTTCGGATCCTTCTTTGTGGATTTATAAACCTTTAGAGCCTTATTTTCCACGTGTTCTGCCTCCATGGCCTTCAACAGAGTATCACATCCGGCCAAGGTTGCATCCTCCTTCCAGCCCGAGGCCAACTCGTAGAAGAGAGCGATATTCGGGGTGAATCCGTCTATGCGTCCATCGACACTCACTTCATTGTGGAGGATGACTCTCGGCAGCACAGATTTCCCCTCCTTCTTGATGGGCTTATGAGTCATTTTTCCTCCCAGCGATATTTATTTCTTGGCCCTCTTGTAACTGATAGAAATACCGGACCAACTTGACGAATCATACGTTGTTTCCATGTAGGATAGGCTTTCCAGGTAATCTACAAATCCTCCGACTCCGTACTGGCGTCTTCCCCGTCTGGCAGAAACATTATGGGCAGTAAAGCAACCGCCCACCTCAAGCTTTGGTAAAACCGCTATGAGATAATTTTTGTACCATCCTTTATCCGCATCACAAAACACAAAATCGAAGGGCCCTTTGAGCTCTGGCACAAGTTCATGGGCATCGGCAAGCCTGGCATCGATGTAATCGGAAAGGCCGGCCTGCTCAAAATTGTCCAAGGCCTCCCTGTACCGTCCTTCGTTAATCTCAACCGTGATCAGCTTTCCCCCGGTCTTACTGAGGGCCCAGGCGATCCATATACCTGAATGTCCGGTGGACGTTCCGATCTCCAGCGCCTTGGTGTAGTTGTTCTTGACGATGATGTCATACAGGACTTTTCCATCTGACTCAGAGACATTCATGTCCCGCCACGAATATCTGCGGCTGTCGAGAAAACTCCTGACTTTCTCGTCTAGATTTTGGGCTTTTTCAAGCTTTGAAGAAAGGCCAGAGCCAATCCCTTGGGTAAACATTAAAACGCATAAACAGAAAAAAAGGAGAATGAACTTAGTCTTTCGAACCATCTTGAGGACTCCAATCTTTATATTTGAACAGTGGAAATATTGGGGAAAGACAGACTCTACACCCATTATTTCGACTCATCTCTCAATAACTCGACTTTACATATTTGACGAAAAAATCCGTGTTTTCTTCCCTCAAACTGAAGGTTTGTTTATAATTTCCTTTGAAGGCTCTATTTATGAAAAACAGCGCCAAGCTCATTTTAATTAAACTGATTCATACTCTGATATTCGCCTTTATGGCGGCCTGCGTTTTTTTCATCCTTTATTGCGGGATTATAGGGATAAGAAACCAAATCCTTTTCATCTCAATAGCTATCATCATTATCGAAGGGATAGTCCTCTTTCTGAATAAATTCAAATGTCCTTTAACAACTCTGGCTATGAAATATGGCGACCCACACGACCGATTTTCGGATATATTTCTGCCTCGGCAGTTCGCTGCTCTCATCATGCCCATCTTCACAACGCTTTTCACAATCGGATTAATTCTTATCATAATAAGATTTTTCTAACCCAATAAGATTGAAAATTTATTTTCCTTTTTATAGAATGCTGGCGTGATGGGCACTGGACAGGCTCTGTGGAGCACCCAGATTATCAACCCTGCCTCGTCAAAAATCCGCAGAAATCCCGCTAAAACGGCCACCTGACGCAACCGTTATGTGCCATCTCAAACAGCTGCAGTGCTGTCCAGGCGAAGAGTGTGACACATGATCACAGATCAATTTTCAAGATAATTCAATTCAAACCTTAAGGAGGGCAAGGTGTCACAACAAAAAATAGATTTTCCCTCTCAATCCAGGAAGTTATCACGGCGTCAATTTATCAGAGGAGCGGCCATGGGCGCAGCTGCCCTTTCTGCGATTCCTCTCCATGCCGGAAAAAAGAATGAACATCCGAGGACCAATTCATCAGGTTTCAAGCTCAAATATGCCCCCTCTCTGGGGATGTTTAGAGAACATGCAGGAAAAGATCCATTCGACCAGCTCAAATTCATGGCCGACCAGGGCTTCCGCGCTATGTTCGACAACGGCCTCATGGGACGTCCTGTCCAGACACAGGAATCCATCTCAAAGGAAATGTCCCGGTTGAACATGACCCTGGGTCCTTTTGTCGCCTACGCGGACTTCAAGACAAAATCATTCGTCACTCAGGACAAAGATATCCAGAAGATGCTCGCTCAAACGATGAAAGACGCTGTGGAGACGGCCAAACGCACGAATGCCAAATGGACCCTTGTCGTCCCCGGGCGCTATGATGAGAGCCTGGAATGGGACTACCAGACTGCCAATGTTGTCGAGAACCTCAAACGATGCGTGGATATCTGTGAACCGGCAGGACTGGTGATTGTCATCGAGCCTCTGAATCCGTGGAACCATCCTGGCCTCTTCCTGACCAAAATTCCCCAGGCTTACCAGGTCTGCCGGGCTGTCAACAGTCCCTATTGCAAGATCGTCAACGACCTCTACCACCAGCAGATTACCGAGGGTAACCTGATCCCCAATATCGACAGGGCATGGGAAGAGATCGCCAGCTTTCACCTGGGGGACTCTCCCGGCCGCAAGGAGCCAACGACTGGTGAGATCAACTACAAGAATATTTTCAAACATCTGTACGATAAAGGGTATGACGGAGTGCTGTGCATGGAGCACGGAAAAAGCAAGCCGGGTCGAGAAGGAGAAGAAGCAGTGATCGCCGCCTACAGGACATGTGATGATTTTTAGTTAGAGAAATACAGTGCCAATTTTTTGGCCAGAATAATTCAGGATTTATCGACATCGGGTCATACGATGAATAAATTTCAAGGAGTGAATATAAAAATGAAAAGTAAAAAAACAAAAAAGAATCTCTCCAGACGCGAATTTATCAAGGTGACCTCAGCGGCATCGCTGGCTGCAGCCGTGTCCGGAACCGGAATCCTTACGGCCGCTGGCTCGGATAAGATCCGGGTTGGGCTGGTTGGCTGCGGAGGAAGAGGAACGGGCGCAGCCATAGATTGTGTCCGGTCTTCACCGAATGTGGTCATCACATCCCTGGGCGATATATTCCAGGACCGCTGGGAGAGTTCCCTGAAACGGCTCACGGAAAGACTCGACAAAAAAAATATTGCGGTCAAATCAAATTCCTGTTTTTCTGGATTCGATGCCTATAAACAAGTGCTTGCTTCTGACATAGACCTGGCTATTCTGGCTTCACCGCCCCATTTCCGGCCCAAACATCTCAAGGCCGCCGTCGAGGCAGGCAAACACATCTTTATGGAAAAACCGGTGGCCGTGGATCCTGTCGGCGTGCGTTCCGTTATTGCCAGCTCAGAACTGGCCAAGAAAAAGGGACTGGCCATCGTGGCCGGAACCCAACGCCGCCATCAAGCCCATTATCTGGAAATCATGAAACGGGTGAACAACGGAGATATCGGTGAGATCGTATCCGGCCAGTGTTACTGGAACATGGGAGCTCTCTGGATCGGGCGAGCGTGGCAGAACTGGACCAACTACAAAACCAAGGATTGGACAGACATGGAGTGGCAAATCCGCAACTGGCTCTTTTTGACCTGGCTGTCAGGAGACCATATAGTGGAACAGCACGTCCATAATCTCGATGTCATCAACTGGGCCATAGGCACTCATCCCGATAAATGCATGGGAATGGGCGGCCGGCAGGTACGGACTGCGCCCGCTTTCGGCAATATCTTTGACCACTTTGCCATCGAGTATGAGTACCCCAACGGAGCGCGAGTGATGAGCATGTGCCGCCAGACTCCGGGATGCAGCAACAACGTCTCTGAACGGGTGATCGGCACAACGGGTTTTTCCTACACGGATGGCGCTAACGGCTACATCAAGGGAGCCAAAGCGTTTGCCTATGAACCTGAGTCTCCCAATCCCTATGTCCAGGAGCATACCGACCTGATCGCCAGCATCAGAAATGGGAAGCCTTTGAATGAGGGGAAACGCATTGCTGAAAGCACGATGACAGCCATCATGGGGCGCATGAGCGCCTATACGGGACGCGCTCTGAGCTGGGATTGGGTGATGAACTCTTCCAAACTGGACCTTTCTCCTCCTCGTTACGAGATGGGAAAACTCCCGGTCAGGTCTGTTGCCGTTCCAGGAGAGACGGAGTTGATCTAAGCGGAAAATTTTAAGATAAAAATATTGGTTGCGATTAACGTTTTGATAAATCATTCACTCGAATATTCGCGATACGCATTATTCAGGTGAATTAAACTCAATAATCAGGATGTGACACATGAGAAAGAAACCAAAAAAAATGAACCGGAGACAATTTCTTAAACGGTTATCCGCCGTAACCGCTGGAGCCGCGTGTTTTCCCTCTATCGTTCCGGCCTCTGTGCTGGGAAAATCAGGAGCAACCGCACCCAGCAACCGCATAGTCATGGCCGGCATTGGTTTCGGCATGATGGGGATCCCCAATATGAGAAGCTTCCTGGAAAAAGATGAGGTCCAGTGGGTGGCCGTCTGCGATGTGGATGAAAATAACCTGATGCAGGCCAGGGACATCGTCAACGAGAAATACGGGAATAAAAGTTGTGCGGTTTACCATGACTTCCGGGAACTTTACCTGCGAAAGGATATTGATGCGGTCTCCATCGCAGTGCCCGACCACTGGCACGCTATCCCGGCCATTGCCGCTGCCCGGGCTGGCTTCGACATCTATGGAGAGAAACCTCTTTCACACGACCTCCTGGAAGGGCGGGCTATGTGCAATGCAGTGAAACGGTATAACCGAATCTGGCAGACCGGAAGCTGGCAGCGTTCTGTGGCAAATTTCCATCGCGCCTGCGAACTCGTCCGCAACGGCCGAATCGGCAAGATCTTAAAGGTGGAAGTCGGTCTTCCCTCCGGGCATACCGACTTCGGCCGCACAGCCGGCCAGGAGGCCATCGAACCGCCTCCCCCGCATCTGGATTATGACTTCTGGATCGGACCCGCACCCTATGCGCCTTATTGTCCTGCCCGGGTTCACAAGAACTGGCGCTGGATCATGGACCTGGGAGGCGGCCAGTTGATGGATTGGGTCGGACACCATGTGGATATCGCCCACTGGGGGCTTGATTTCGACACCACAGGTCCGGTGGAGATCGAAGGATACGGAGAATTCCCTCGTCGCGGGCTTTGGAACAGCCCCACTCGATATTATCTCCAGGCTAAGTATGCAGACGGAACGCCGATGATCATCGCCGGTGGACACAGAGAAATCCGGAGTGGAACGAAATGGATCGGCGAATTCGGCTGGGTTTGGGTGGACCGGGGAGGCTTGGAGGCTCATCCAGCCCATATCCTGAACGATTTCATCGGCCCCGATGAGACACGGCTGTATATGAGCCGGGACCACTACCAGAATTTCCTCGACTGCGTTAAGAGCCGCCGACAGACCATCACACCTATCGAAGTGGCGCACCGCTCGGCCAGTGTCGGACATCTGGGAGTGATCGCCATGGAACTGGGACGTAAAATTCGTTTCAACCCTGAAACAGAAACAATCATAGACGATCCTGAGGCCACACGCTTGCTGAGTCGGGCCTACCGCAGTCCCTGGCAGCTCAGCCTTTAAGCGAGGAGCTTCAGTTATGAAGAGGAAAAAAATGGACACACAGAAAACAAGAAGATTGACCATCACCACAGTTATCCTCGGATTGATCTTTTGGATTTCCTTTCTTTCCTTGACGGGCTCTCCGACATCATCCTCGATGAAGGCTTTGATCGTTACCGGTCAGAATAACCACGATTGGAAAACCAGCACCTCGGTCTTTAAGCAGATTCTGGAGGATACCGGTCTTTTTGAAGTGAATGTGGCGACAAGCCCTCCTCAGGGCGAAAACATGGACACATTCAGCCCGGATTTTTCTTCCCACCAGCTGGTCGTACTCAACTATAATGGCGATGATTGGTCAGCCACCACACAAAAAGCATTCCTGGATTATGTCAGAAACGGAGGAGGAGTGGTGTTCTACCATGCCGCTGACAACGCCTTCACAAAATGGAAAGAATACAACGAAATCTCCGGCCTGGGGGGATGGGGGAACCGAAATGAGAGCGCAGGACCGTATATCTACTGGGATGAGGGAAAAATTGTCCGTGACACGAGTCCCGGAATCGGCGGGTATCACGGCTATATTCACGATTTTCTGGTCATCAACCGCGATACCACCCATCCCATTACCCGTGGACTTCCACAGAAATGGATGCATGCCCAGGATGAGCTCTACAGTCTCATGCGTGGACCCGGTAAAAACATGCACATTCTGGCCACCGCATTCAGCTCTCCTCTCCAGAACGGAAGCGGGCGGGATGAACCGGTGCTGTTTACTGTCAGTTACGGAAAGGGAAGAATCTTTCACACTGTTCTCGGGCATGCTGGCGGCGAAATCCCTCCTCCGTCCATGGAGTGCGTCGGTTTTATCGTGACCTTCCAGCGGGGAGCCGAATGGGCGGCCAGCGGTAAGGTCACTCAAAAGATCCCTGGAGACTTTCCCGCAGTCTACAGGGATACGCCCACACCCGATGATGTGCGGCGCTGGAAGAATTTCCGTCCTCCCTCTTTGAAGAACATCCTGGAGAAGGTTTCTATCTATGACTATGGAAAGGACGAGGAAATTCTCTTCCAACTCAGGGATTATGTCCGTGCTCGCCGTCATTCAACAGAATCCAGGAAACAGTGCGAAGAGCAGCTGGCCGAATTTCTCGATTCAAACGCCACACTCGCAGCAAAAATGACTGTCTGCCGCCATCTGAGAGAGATAGGCACATCCTTGTCTGTCCCTGTGCTGGAAAAAATGCTCCTGAACGAAGAGACGTCTGATATGGCTCGATACGCGCTCGAGAAGATCCCAGGAGCCTCTGCGGACAGGGCGCTGATCCAGGGATTGTCTCAAAGTGATAAGAAGATTAAAATCGGCATTCTGTCTTCCTTAGGGCAGCGAAACGCTCAAGGATCCGTTCCGGTTTTAGAAAAATTATTGTCCGACTCTGACTCCTCCATTGCCCTTTCAGCCGCAGTCGCCCTGGGGAACATCGCAACTCCTGAAGCATCCACAGTCCTATCCAATGCCATCGGTAAAACCTCAGGCGAGCTGCAATCGCAAATTGCCTTTTCACTCCTGAAATGTGCTGAGCAGTATCTTGCCCGCGGAGACCGGAAAACCGCCGTCAAACTCACAAATAAAATCCTTTCGGGCCAACTCCCGCTGCCTATACATCAGGCTGCTTTACAAAGCAAGATCTCTGCTTCCGGGGACCAGTCCAGAAAAATGATCATCGATATCCTCAGAGGCAAGGAGCAACGATTCTATCTCCCGGCTATTAGCATGGTGCATGATTTTTTTGATGGCGCCTCCATACAGGACGTGTGCGAGACTCTGCCAGGTTTACCGGAGGACAGCCAGGTTCAACTGCTCGAAGTCCTATCCCATTACAGGGAAAAACCGGTTCTTGACTCTGTAGTCAGAGCGATAAAGAGTGAGGAAAAAAATGTCAGGATTGCCGCTTTGAAAGCCCTGGAAAGTGTCGGTGATTCCTCCACCGTGGAACTACTCGCCCGTCATGCGGCTGGAACACAGGGGGAGGAACAGCGGACAGCGCGCAACAGTCTCTGGGATCTTCATGGAGAAAGCGTCGACCGGGCCATTCTCTTGAACCTGATCAAACTTACAGATGCAGGCATCCAGGAAGAGCTAGTCATGAGCGTGGGAGAGCGGCGTAATTTTGAGGGGATTAACTTTCTCTTCTCCAGAGCAGGTTCTTCAAGACCCGGGATTCGCTTGGCTGCCATCAAGGCTCTCGAAGAAATCGCTTCTCCTCCTGACCTGCCGAGGCTGCTCCGGCTTCTTATCAATGCACCGGGAGAAAGAGAGCGAACGGAATTAGAAAATACGATTGCGGGCGTGGCCGGGAAGAGGCCTGACCCGATCGGCCGCGCGAATGCTGTCAAGGCGATACTTCCTCAAGTGGAAGACGTCAAGAAGCGCGCTGCTCTTCTCAGGGTTCTGGGAAAGATCGGGGATGACAGCTCGTTATCCCTTGTCCGTGAAGCTCTGGTTGATGATAATCCGGAGATCAGAGATGCGGCTGTAAGGGCTCTTTCTGATTGGCCCACTCTGAGTCCCAGGGAAGATCTGGTCCGCATCGTCCAAACCTCTCAAGAACAAGTCCACCAGGTCCTTGCCTTGCGGGCCTACATCCGGATGATTGAGATGGAACCGTACCGCTCACCTGAAAGCGCAGTGCTTCTGCTGAAAGAGACGCTCACCTGGACTCAACGGCCAGAGGAAAAGAAACTCATTTTGGGAATTCTTCCCCAGTTTGCCTGCCCGGACGCGCTCAAACTGGCTGAATCCCTCTTAACAGAGAGCGGGATAGAAGAGGAAGCCAGAGAGGCTGTTAAACAGGTTCAGCAAAGACTTAAAAAACAATAAAGGGACGTTCCCCAAGGTACCACCTCATGCATGGGGACTATCCCTTTCAGTCCTTAATTCAAAATAAGAGAAATTAAAGGACGTTCCCCAAGGTGCCACCTCTTTACGGAAGAAAGGCTGATTTCAAGATGAAGAGGTGGTACCTTGGGGAACGTCCCCATAAAGTTTTTTGAAAATTTGAGCGTTTTGCATTAGTATATAGCCATCTTTGAAAGGCTGATTTCTATTTGTTTCTCTGAACCATAAAGGAGGTAGACCTATGATAGAAGGGAGTGCTTCCGGAAAAAAGACTTCCAAACTTAAATACGGCATGGTCGGTGGCGGCCAGGAAGCTTTTATCGGAGATGTTCACCGCAAAGCAGTGGCCATGGACGGCAAAGCTGAACTCACAGCTGGCTGTTTTTCTCGCGATTACAAGAACACCCTTGCGACCGGAGAAATGCTGGGGATAGACAAGGAACGCCTCTACAAATCTTTCGAAGAGATGATCGAGGCTGAGGGAAAACGTGAGGATAAAACCGACTTCATCATCATTGTCACCCCGAATAACACGCATTTTCCCATAGCTAAACTGGCGCTTGAGAACGGAATCCACGTGGTCTGCGATAAACCATTAACCACTGAGAGCAAGGATGCAGAAGAGCTCGAACGGCTCTCCGCTGAAAAAGACCTGCTCTTCTGCGTGACCTACACCTACACCGGATATCCTGTCGTCAAACACCTTCGCGAAATGATCGCCAAGGGAGACTTAGGGTCCATCCGTTTTGTCAACGCCGAATACCCCCAGGACTGGCTGGCCACATTCCTTGAGGGAACAGGACAGAAACAGGCCGTCTGGAGAACCGATCCGGAGCAGACAGGAATATCCAACTGTGTAGGGGATATCGGCAGCCATATCGAGAACATGGCTTCTTATCTAACCGGCTTGAAAATCCAATCTCTCTGCGCCAGGTTGGACACTTTTGTGGAAGGAAGAATCCTCGATGACAATGCCTCCATCATGGTCAGCTATGATAACGGAGCCAAAGGACTCTACTGGAGTTCCCAGATCGCAGTTGGCCATGATAACGGGTTAAGAGTCAGGATCTACGGCACCAAGGGATCCCTGGAATGGGCTCAGGAAAATCCCAACTACGCCAGGATTTCCTACCTGGATAAACCGACTGAAATACTCTCTCGGGGACGTGACGATCTCTATTCTCATGCCCAGAACTACTCACGCATTCCGGCCGGCCACCCGGAAGGGTATTTCGAAGCTTTCGCTAACATCTATTCGACGTTCATCACAGCCTTGAACAAGAAACTTGCCGGTGAATCCCTCTCCAAAGAAGAGCTCGACTTCCCTGGAGTTGACGAGGGAGCCCAGGGCGTGAAGTTCATCGAAAAGTGCGTCGAGAGCTCAAAAAAAGGAGCTGCATGGGTTGACTTTTGAGGAATTTCCAATTATTCAATTTGAGCGAATTTATGGCTGATAAAAAAAATCAGGTGGGAGGAAAACGAAAGGCTCAATGGATTTTTAATGATTTGAAATAAAGGAGGAGGTTATGACAAGACCTGTGACATTATTTACAGGGCAATGGGCGGATTTGCCCTTTGAAGATATCTGTCAAAAAGCAAGCGGATGGGGCTATGACGGCCTGGAAATCGCCTGCTGGGGAGACCACATGGAAGTGCCCAAAGCCGCCTCGGACAAAGGATATGTGGAAGAGAAGAAAAAGACACTGGCAAAGCACAAGTTAAAATGCTGGGCTTTGGGAGCGCATCTCGCCGGTCAGTGTGTCGGTGACCGGTATGATGAGCGACTGGATGTCTTTGCTCCGGATGAAGTCAAGGGCAAACCCGATGAGCTCCGGGAGTGGGCTGCTGAAGAAATGAAAGCCACAGCCCATGCAGCCAAGAATATGGGATGTGGCGTGGTGAACGGATTCATGGGATCGCCGATCTGGAAATTCTGGTATTCTTTCCCTCCGACTAGCGACGAGATGGTCGAAGAAGGCTTCAAGAAGATCCATGAGCTCTGGACGCCGATATTCGACGAGTTCGACAAATGCGGAGTCAAGTTCGCACTCGAAGTCCATCCCACCGAAATCGCCTTTGACCTCTACACTACACACAAGCTGATGGAAGTCTTCGAGCACCGGCCGACATTAGGCCTGAATTTTGACCCCAGCCATCTGCTCTGGCAGGGAATGGAGCCTCATCTGTTCATCCGTGAGTTTGCCGACCGGATTTACCACACTCACATGAAGGATGTGGCTGTGACTCTGGACGGAAAAGCAGGAATCCTCGGCTCTCATCTTCCCTTCGGGGACCTGAGAAGAGGCTGGAATTTCAGGTCTCTGGGGCACGGGGATGTGAATTTCGAAGAGATAATCCGGGAACTCAACGATATCGGATACAAGGGTCCGCTTTCCGTCGAATGGGAAGACAACGGGATGGACCGTGAATTCGGCGCCCAGGAATCGGTGGAGTTCATCAAAGGCATGAACTTTTCTCCGTCTGAAATCGCTTTCGACAAAGACATGAAAGAATAAGCCGGTAAAAATGAGGAGTTTACCTCAGCCGGCTTTGTTCAGAATAAAAGGTTTAATGGATTGAGCATAAAATGTTTTTTTGTCTCGAAATGACTGGTGAAGTGATATGCGCTTCTTCACAAGTATATCACTGCGAGGAACGAAGCGAGTCTGCAATCTTGAAAAAGTGTCATCGCGAGGAGCTAATAGAGGCAGCGATTTTTTAAAAATGTCATTGCGAGGAACGAAGTGACGTGTCAATCTCATAATTTAAATTGTCATTGCGAACGACCAGAGGGAGTGTGGCAATCTCTTCAAAAGAAATGCATGATCATCTTTCGTATGAGATTGCCACGCTGCGCTCGCAATGACATC
>Ga0180437_10008666_pt1 | contig 12849 bp, 13 predicted proteins | sample SS_ome_4_FD_132410 | JGI IMG/M metagenome (GOLD analysis project Ga0180437, IMG submission 132410) | Hypersaline lake sediment archaeal communities from the Salton Sea, California, USA - SS_3_D_1 metaG | ecosystem: Environmental > Aquatic > Non-marine Saline and Alkaline > Hypersaline >...
CGCGCTTTTATCGTCCCCGATATCTGCACCCTGTCCCGTGACCAATCACCACCCCGCCTCCCTAGTGCAAACCCTCCGCACCGGATTTGTCACCCTCCGCACCAGTGATTCCCCTCCGCACTCGCTTTTTTGTTCCTCCCCCGGAACGTAAACCAAAACCCGCGCCCGGCGGAATCCGTGGCAACCATAGCATGAAAAACACACACACTCCCGGCCCTTGGACACACACGCCAAGCCGCGAACATACCAACCCAAACACAACCCGGCGCGACATAGTAGCGGACAGCCAATTCGGCCCCGCTTTCATTGCTGGCGATGTGTCGCAAGCTGACGCCCGCCTAATTGCCTCCGCACCCGATCTTCTCTCCGCTTTGGAGGGAATGCTGGAACACGCTGACATGGGGGAAATCCACGACGAGGAAACCTTGTGCGCAGTAAATGCAGCCCGCGCAGCCATTGCCAAAGCAAAGGGGGAGGCGTGAGTCTGGAATACAACGCCCTCGCAAGGCGGGTCCGGGTCGCGGACTCTGTGGAGCGGTTGCAACGGATCGAACGCTCTTGCCTCCGCCTGTATCAAATCGGATACCTGACCCCGTTGGAGCTAGGCAGGCTCGACGATATGATCATGCGCCGGATCGCCCGCATGATGTGAACCCTCCGCACCGGCGGGCGGGTCCGATCCCTGCTCGCCCATGTCCACGCCCATCTCGATGATCTTGCTCTCCAGTTCCTTCACTTGCGCCTTGCTTGGCGGGGCAATATGCAAGGCCACCATGGCATTCATGCTCGCCCCTCTGCCAGTCTGCGCGGCTTCCTGTTTCAGCCCGTAGGCTTTATCAGCCGCGTCGATGTATTTGTTTAATAAATCCACCATTTCACGCAATTCCTTCACGCTTCCCTTCACCTTATGCTGAGATATCGCCCTCCGCATCCGTTCCAACTGGTCGAATACGAACATGTGATGCTCGGATGTGTCTTTCTTCCTCCGTTCCGGCACCACATCAGCAATCTTGAATGCTTTGGTCTCGGCTACAGCAACCGCACGCTCAGGTCTCCGCGCCAGCATCTTCCGGGCACTCACTTGGTTTTTCAGATAGCGGAAATTCATCCCTCTGCCCCCGAACTCATCCATTTCATGGATTTCCCGAACCGTCTTCCCTTCGTTCAATAGCCTCTGCACCAAATCCCAATCCCATTTCGCACTTACTGATTCCATCCCACAATCCTAACCCTCCGCACTGGACCTGACAACATTTTTCTATTTACCCCCAGAGCATAACATAATAAAACAAAGCCATGAAAACACTCGATGACCTACTAGCCACCATAGAATGGAGTCCACCGCTCAATCTTAACACTCGCAACGGCCCTCGGCGCGTCCGCAAAGCCCCCATCGGTTCCCAGTTTTGGGATATCTACCGGGATGACCGGGAGAGGTTCAAGGAACTGCTGCGCCGGTCCAACGTCAGCATAGGGCGATTCCGCGATGTCTGGCAGTTGACTTGGTGGTCCCGCGAGGATTTATCCTTCGGCCCACTGGCAACCGAACACTCCGCACCGGAACCCGAACCAGAACCCGAAATAGAACTGCCAGAGTTATCTATCCCGGACACTTTATTTCCATTTCAGCAAACTTCTGTGCAGCTAGCCTTGGTCTCCATGGCGAAATACAACCGCGTTCTGCTCGGGCACTCCACCGGGGTGGGGAAGACATTCTGCGCCCTCGGCATTGCCCGCGAACTAGGCAAACGCGTGGCGGTAGTCTGCCCGAAAGCTATCTGCACCGATTGGTATCGTGCCGCGAAGCTAATGCGAGTAGAAGTGCTGGAAGCCGTTGGGTGGGAGTGGGTCAAGACATCCAAGTCCAAGCTAGGTAAGTGGATGGGGAAGGATAAGAAGGATTTCGAGTGGACAATCCCCGACGATACCATCCTTGTATTCGACGAGGCCCACCGCGCCCGCTCATTCAACTCCCAGAACTCGTTCCTTGTGCGGGATGCGGTCGCCCAGAATATCCAATCCATCGCGTTATCGGCGACGATAGCCGACGACCCCACCCGCCTCTCTGCTCTCGGGGAATTCCTCGGGCTGCACTCCGGCGGAAAAGATTACTACCGATTCATCCAATCCCATGGATGCTACCGGACCCGATTCGGGTTCCAGTTCCGTGGCGGGCAGTCTGTCTTGAAGAAGTTGCACTCCCGCATCTACCCAGATAGGGGGAACAGATTAAGGCATTCGGACCTTGGGGACGCTTTCCCGGAGACTCTGATCAAACCCCGCGCATTCGACATGGACACGGCGAGGGAGATTGCATCGGAGTATGATGACCTCCAGATCCGTTGCGAGGAACTACGCGAGGGCGAGCACGCCGCCGCCAACATCCTCGCAGAACAGACCAAAGCCAGACAGAGGGTTGAATTACTGAAAGCACCGGCCATCTGCGCCGTCGCCCGTGACCTCATCGAGGAGGGGAATTCAGTCTTCATCTCCGTAAATTTCACCGAAACCCGTGAATTTATTGAAAAGGAACTGAAAACCAACTGCTCGATCTACGGTGGGCAGTCCGACATGGACCGTAGAGGTGCGATTGATTCGTTCCAGCGGGACAAGTCTAGGGTGATCATTGGAATGATCCAAGCGTGCCGTGAGGGGCTGAATCTGCACGACCTCCACGGTAACCACCCAAGAGTAGCCCTCCACATGCCTACCTTCTCCAGCTATGATCTAAAGCAAGTGTTAGGCCGCGTCCACCGTGCCGGGGGGAAGTCGAAGTCAATCCAGTATATTGTCTATGCCTCTGGAGTTATGTTGGAGGAGGACATCTGCGCGAAGTTGGATGCGAAGATCAAAAATATGGATGTCTTGGCAGATGGCCGCGTGGACGATTCGATCAACCTAGACCCCACTAGTCAGGTTGCTGGTGAACAAAAACCACTTGACATTCAAGATAAATGAGTTAAAAGCGAAGTGCTATAGCTAAAGGAAAGAAGCCCGTAGGAGACTCACTCTCTCCTACGGGTTTCGACGTTTCTAGGGGATTGGTCTGCTTACTAACGCGGTTCCAGACCTGAGGCGCATGAAATAACCAGCTCAACACAAAAGCCGCCGCAATGCCTTATTTATTATTCTGTTTTCTCCTCTGGCTCCTCCACCGCTTCCGGCGCAGGACGCTCGTAGGACTGACTTGCCATGTAATATAGCAGAGCCTCCTGCATGAGGTCAATCGCTTTTCCTCCCTCAGCCTGCTTGCTGCCCGATTTAATGACCATCGTGGCTGCGGCGTGGAGCAATGAGGCCATGCCGGTGACCAGTTCGTTGATCTGTTCGTTGCGGATTGCGGGGACGCTGAACTTCTGCTTCAGCCATTCCTTCACGGCGGCCTGCTGCTTGAGTTGCTCTTTGTCCTGTTCCAGTTCGATTACGTTGTTTGGTTCTGACATATTATTCTCCTTTGATATATTTGATCCACTCTTTGTTGGCGGGATCATATTCTGCACCCCGCATGAGGTCAATAACCACGTTCTGCGGTTCGATCTCGGCGGGTAGTTCTGTGAGGATTGTCGAGTTGCTCCGATTGGCAACATTGAGGACGAGGTAGCGGTGGGGCTTGCGTTCTTCCTTGCCCTGCTCACCGCGCACTCTGCTACGGACCTCGGCGCAGGATAGCTTCTCGCTTTTCGCGGTCTCCACCAGTTCCTCCATCTTCTTTGGCGGGAGGCTGGCGTTGCCGATCTCACGGTAGGTGGTGAAGGGTAGCATGGCATCCCGCTGGGCTGCGGGGAATGCTCTGCTCGTCCTAGCGTATCCGGACACCGTGCTGTAGCTCTTCTTGAAGTTGGCACAGAGTTGGTTGACCACATCGTCATGCCCCTCGTCTTCCAAGGCTACCACAGCGTCTCCAATGATCCATTGGCTACCGCTCTCCAAGGCTAGGCCGAAGCTGAATGCCGTCACCCAGTCTTCCATGGTCGCCTCTCCCCTCGGCACGCATTGCGTCATGCCGGGGCCAAGGTCGAACTTCTTGCTGAAGCTAGATAGTTCCACCCCGTTGTTCGCGTGGTTGACCAGCGACAGGCTCTTCTCCGTGTTCACTGGGGATGGTTCCTCCTGCACAGGCTCATAGTGTGGCTCCTCCGCATCGGCGATCAGTTCCTTCGCCTCCTGCCAGTCGCCCTCGATCCTTTCATAGATCATCACAACCTCATCTGGAACATTGTCGGGAGGGTATTGGTTCAGCATGACCATCTTGATCAGCTTCTTGATCTGATCGGAGGTGATGCGGATGCCTTGGTATTCCGACTTGGCCCATTGCTCCACCTCTCTCACGTATTGGTCGTATTCCACAATCTCGCCATCGTCGGCGGGACTCATAAATAATTCAGCTTTCTTTTTCATTGATTTTCTTGAGTATTCTGTTGGGGTCGATGTTTAGTATGTCGCAGATGTGCAAGTAATGCTTGGAGTTGAAGAACTCTCTCGCCGTCCTCGCATGCTCATCGCGCTTGAACATTCTGTCTCTACGTTGGTATTCATGTTTGTCTGTGATGTCCAGATAGGCTTGGTAGATCACTCCGCAGAGGAGGTTACGGCAGGCCGTCTCATGGTCTGTATAAAGGCCAACAAAGCTAGGGTCGAATGGCACGTCGGGCTGACTTTTCCCGCGAGCCATCGACCTACTATGACCTCGCCTGACTCTCCGACCGGAACCTTGGGGTCTTCCTCCGGAATGAAAAGGTTTAGCACCTCCGGCAGGTCTTGATGCCTCATCCCGTATTGTTTGAGCTTCTTCTTGACCTGCTCCATCAGCTTCTTCTTTGTCAGAACGTAGTGATGCATGGCTTACCATGGAATGTCGTCTTCAACTTCTTCTGTTCCGCCGAGTTGGAAGTCCTCCGCAGCCTGCTCGACCGCCTTGGCAATCGGCTTGTCGCTCGGGTTCTCAAGGAAGTATTGGTGCAGGCGGACCAGCCCCTGCTTGCCTACCTCAGCCAGCTTCTTGCCTCCCAAGTCCATGAACTTCGGATGCCCCTCCGGCACCACCACGGAACCCCAATCCTTGGGATCGAAGGTCTCGGTAGGCTTGGCGGGTTTGGTATCCACCACGATGCCCCGCTTGTTTGCCTCTATGTATATCGAGGAAACATAGCTTCGCAGGGTTTCTTCGGTATAGTCGCGGGACTTGTAGGCGTGGCGGACGAGTGCGTCGATATACATGTGCTGCTCGGCCAATTGATCCAATGCCTGCTTCGGGTCGTTATCGGCGACGATAGTCTCGATGCTCTTCTTGGGGGCAGAACTGGATGCTGGGGCGGGTTTTGCTGCCGCCCTGCCTTCCCATTCCACCTTGCCCGTCTTGCTGACCTTGATCACGTTCTGATCGACATGGGTGCCGTCCTTTTTGTTGAAGCTCTCATGCTCAAACGCGACCCCGTTCAGCCCATGCTTGCTCCGCGTGGAGGAGAGCGTCGCGGTCTTGCCCGCCATCTCTGTGGGCTGCGTTTGGTTCCAGAACTTGAGTGCGAGGATATCCCCATCCACTTCGATGAGTCCGTTCTGCACGGTGAATTCCCCGCGCTCTCCTTGGAAGGTCTTCGGTTCGTAAAGCCGCGTGACCTTGCCCGTTACCTTCTTGATGATGTCTTTGGGTTCAAACCCGTCTAGTTGTTTGCTCATATTATTTTGTGTTACCAAGTTGATACATCTACCTCTAGTTCTTTAGTTTCTTTTGTTATCCTATCGTAGATTCGATAGAAGTTTGCGAACCCCCCAAGCGCGATGCGGATTTCCCATCTGCCAAGCCTATCCGGTTGGTGGTCTACATCATGTTCTGGTTGGTTGCTGATCCACTCAATGGCTTCCAAGCGATTCTCTTCTGGAAGCATATCAAGGTAGCTTATGTCTGGTATGTTTTGTGTTTTCATTTTGGTTGGTATTTATTGATGTGTTGCCAGAGTTTGACCACCAATTGAAAGGCGGAGAATTCCCTCTGGATTGTTTCTTCGTCATACCACGCCTCGCCGATCCTGCCCGGTTCGGTCGTGCTAATGTATAGATTCACTCCTCTTGGGGCACCGACGATGTTAGCATATGCGCTAATCTGCATCGGTTCCTTGCCATATGGAGCAATTTTATAGTCTGGCTTCGTCTTTCTTGACTTATAATCCAAGACATGGAGGATTCCATCGACCTCGATGAGAGCATCGGTGGTCCCCGCATAGCCTAGTTCCTGATTCACTAACCGCAGTTCGTGCTTTAGGAAGGTTACTTTGTGTTTCGCCACCCATTCGCGCACGGGAGAAACGTAAGTTTCCATTTCCGGATTGTAGGGTAGCCCTTGGAAGTGGTCTTCCAATGCCTTGTGAATCTCCGTGCCAAGGTCGGCGGCTTGCTCTACCTGCGCGAATGCATCCTCCATGATGCGGGCGCAGTAGACCTCATCCGTCTCGTCGGGATTGCGCGGAAGGGTTAGGCTCGCCATTAGAACCTGCTGCTGCTTCCAGCGGTCAAGCTCCGGCGCTGCCATCACCTTCATCACGGTGGTCACACTTGGGAACCATCCATGCTTCCGCGCATCGCGTAGTGTGGTCGGGCGGGGTTCACCCTTCTTGGAGAGAACGGTGTGACACGCATTCCCCTCCTTGTCATACCAATGTCCTCCCTCTTTCATTCCTCATCCTCCACATCATCTGCCGGGCGGGAGATGCGGTAGATATCATCGTCGAGGACTTGGTTTGCGCATAACCCGTCGCGGATGTCGGCGTCAAGGAAGCTCAAGTCTTCCTCCAATGCCTCAAGTGGAGTAATCACTTCTCTTCTTCCTCTGGAGATTCCACGTAGGTCGCCGCAATGATCTCGCTCACACCCTTGAGGTGCTTGGCGATGGACTGGCATTGCTGGGCGTTCTTCAGTTCCCCGAGGTTGAACGTTCCCGTCTGGGCGGTGGCCTCGACCAAACGAAAGAAGATTTCGTCTTGGATTTTCTGGTTCTTGATCGACTTCATTTGCTGTAGTATTTGATGATGGAGCGGATTTTCTCCGCAACGGTTTGCTTCGCCGGGTTCGCTTGAACCGAGCGCAGTTTGGTTTGCAGGTATTGCATCGCCAGCGGGTCGATGCACGGACGGTCGCCAAAATACTCTCTGGCTCCGTAGTGTGTTTTGTTGTTCATGGACCGCCAACGTATCATCGGTGTTGGGAGTGTCAATACCTTTTTGTTTATTTTTTATCGGTGACGATAATCGTCTCCAGAGCCAGCATTCATGCGGGTCTATGGCTGATCGGGGTTGCCGATCTTCTTGGCTGCACGCTCCCCCATGAGCCTTGCTGTGGTTTGGTATGACTGCAACCGCCGCACATATTGCCTTGGATCCAATCTACGAAGAGAGTTGTAGGCTTTGTCCATTCTGTCTGCCATGTATTTGCCATACTCCGTGACGTAAACCTCGTATTGTTTGTTGGTAGGTTCATACCCAAGGCGGCGGCGAACGTCATAGCGGGTTGGTATATCCGGTCCTTGCCCCTTGCTGATCACAAGATCGCGGAGCCTCTCGGCGCGTGAACTGCTAGGGAGATCAAAGACAATGGGAAGCCCACCTTTATACATCCTGTCCGATAGGTCTTTTGGCCCCGTTGTCTGCCCCAATGCATTCATGCTCTTCGTCCCGATCATCGGCCCAATCACAGGCACGTTGCTCCACAGTGCCCCCTCCATTGACCTTCTATCCACGGGGTCGGATATGAAATCAGATACGTTGCGTGCCAGCGAAGTTCCCACGCCGGGGATGAATGTCTTTCCAACAAACATTGCCTGCCTCGCCAGTGCAGGAATGGCATCGTCCGCATTCCGTGACCGGATCAGTCCATCCATAAAGGCGGCGTAGGGTCCGCGTTGGTTGAAGGAGGTGAATGCCGACCCAAGCAGAATGGATGCGTCCGTAAGATCGGAGGGCGTTGCTTTGCTTGCCTCAAACCGTTTGCGGATTTTCATGTCATCGTAGGCTCCAGCCAGCATGAATGGAATGGCAAACGCCTCAAAGCCACGCTCAATGTTGATCGCAAACTTGGTTTTTCCAAAAAATACATTCAAAGCATTCCTTTTGTATTTCTTGTTATATGAATCGTAGAACTGCGGGTCGAGCCTGCGTTCGGGACCGTTGCCTGTGACCACGATCTTGAATGGCAGTTCATCGAACGGGTCTTCGTCCGATCCCTTGGATAGTGCAAGTAGTGCGCCAAACACAGCGGTTCCAGCTATTGTTTCAGTCATCCTCTGGCGGAACTGGGCATCCGTTCCAAGGGACTGGGCATATCGGCCCGCTCCTCCGCCCCTCTTGGAGAAGCTGTTCACAGCAAATCTAACGAATCCATAAGGAGAGAACCACGCCGCCTCGCGGAAGACGCGAGCAGGAACGATGGCGAAACCATAAACCATGCGGTAGAAGACCTTCTGTGTCTCGGTGGCTTTGTCGCTGTTCAATGATTCTCCAAGCCTTTCCAGCAACCCAATCGGAGGCGCGGAGGCGAAGCCAAGGTCGCGGATGTTGCGATCCTCCTTCTTCAACGCATCAAAGGTATTGTTGATCCTTCCGATGGATGCCAAGGCGTCGTTGAGCGAGGCGTTTAGAACCTGCTGGCTTGGAATCTCAAAGTTGGTCAGCGCCTCAACCCACGCAGAGCGGAACACATCGTCGGACATTGCTCTCGCTTGCGTCTTGTTCACTCCCTTCGCCACCATCTCCTCAATGAATGCCTGCTTTTGGGAGAGGACAGCATTGGCTGCGGCCCTAGCGTCCTTTGCTGGGATTCCCGCCTTTTGCATGGCATCCATGGCATAGCGGGTCAGCCCCTGCTGCTCCAGCACGGACACCGCTCCCTCATCCAAAGCCTTTAACATCCTGCCGACATACTCCATCATGCCGACAATCATATTCTTCATTCCCTCCGCCCGCTGACCTTGCTGCCATTGCTTCTTGCCCTTGTTGTAGAGGCGAAGGAGAACATCGTCGTTGGAAAGGTATTCCACCACGCCTCGACGCTGAACATTGTTCTTGAAGCTGAATGCCATCTCCGAGAAGTAGGTCTTCCAGCTAGACACGAAGGTGTCGAAGGTCGTTGGCAATGCGGCGGGGTTGGTCGCCAGATTCTTCATCGTGTCCGTCATTAGATTGCGGAGGGAGAATCCAATTGGGGAGAAGATGTTAACCGTTGCGGTCGGGATGCCAGACAATGCGTTCGCCGTGTAGTATGCAGCCAATGCCTCCCTCACCCTTGGTTGTAGCTTTGCGTCCGCTAGGATGTCTTGAATCTCCTTGTAGGCGGTAGCAAGCTCCAACTCGGTTTTCGTTTTATCGTTGACGATAGAATCCAGTTCGGAGAGGCGGGCGTATTGCTCGCTTGTGAACCCTGTCCACCCATTGGCGGCGGCGATCTCGCTTGTTATATTCTTGGTCGGGTCGATTGCCCCGGTTCGGATTGCCCTCAAGAACTTCTCCATCCCACGGCGGGAGCGTTGATCACCTAGCTTGCCTTTAAGCGTGTCCTCAAATGCCTTGGCCTGCGCGGCGGCGAGAACCTTCTGGAGCGTGGCATCCATGAGGTCTGCCAATCGTCCGGCAGTCTTTGCATCCAGTCCTGCGTTGATCAGATAATCGTAGGCGACCTTCCTCTTCCACGCTGGGTCTTGTTGCTGGGCGAGCGGGGTGTTCTTGATCGCATCAATGATCGGGGCCAAGCTGCCTCTGGTCACGGCACGCTCGACCTGCGCCATCTTCCTGTTGAGATAGTTGATCTCATGCTGCCTCCACACAATGTCGGCGAGAATGCCAGCCGTGCTTTGATCGACACCAGCATTGACCAACCTGTCTACAAGCACAGGCTTCCAGTTGCGCTTGATTTTGTCTGCGACCCTCAACCCCAAGTCCAGCTTGTTTCGTAAATCTTGGGAAACAATATCACGAACCTTGTCTTCCCTCTTTTGCGGCCACCTCTGGACATCGCTTTGGAGTTCGGCAAGGCGCTCAATTTGGCGCTCCGCCTGCTTGTTGGGATCAGCCTCCTTCGCCACCTTCTTGACCGCAGAACGCATTCGGTTCTTGAGCTTCTGGTTGGAAACCATTTGGTCAAATTGACTGGAAAGAAACTCTTCTAGCTTGGTGTAGTCGCGCTTGGTAGACCCATCCTCATTCAGACCATTGAGCTTGGAGATGATCTTGTTAATGATGGTTCCCTTCCTTGCGTTGGAGATGGCAATATCGTCACCAACCTCTTTCACGAATTGCGAGATGGTTGTATTATCTTCCTTCAGTTCATTGCTAATTAGTCGGCGGAGCGTGGCATCGCTGATCGGGATGTCCATCTGACGGGACATGGATTCATCCCATGCTTGTTGGATACCCTCCCACTTGGCTTCGATAGCGTCTATGACCTCCGGGCTAGCATTGGCATCTTCCGCATCAGAAACCTCTTGCCCCCGGCGTGCCGCTATCTCTTCCGAGATTCGCTTGTCCGCCTCTGCCATGCGGTCTGTGGATAGTTCGTTGTTGGAGAGGATGTTGGCAACCTGCTCGATCAAAGTCATCTTGGTATCCGGCGGCTCACCCTTCAGCCCCAGCTTGATCAGCGTATCCTTCACGATGCCAGCCAAGTTCCTGCCCACCGCCATGTCCACCTCACCAAGCGGCCCCATCTTGTCCTCTTGGTCAGACATCGTTTTCCAGAATGTCTTCTCCAACCCGTCCGCTCCCTTGGTCTTCATCTTCTTGCGGTAGTTGGCGAGGTTCTTGCTAACAAGGTTCTTGATGTTCTGCGGAACAGATATGGTCAGTCCTTCATAGGTGAACTTCTGGAATCCCTCGATAGCCTTTACGATCTCCAGCGCCATCACCCACGGGTCTTTGCTGGAAGCGTCCGCCTTGTCCATCGCCTTCTCTACCGCCTTGCGAATCTCGACGCCGGTGCGGCTACCCGTCTCCTCTAGGTCGGTGTAGATAGCGTCGGCATCCTCCACCTTCGTCTTGTTCACCGCATTCACCGCATCACGGATCGCGTCGATCTGTTCTTGAGTGGCTTGAGGTCCGTAGATTTGAATGGCAACCGCATTGACGATGCCTGTCTTCTGGCTTTCAGCGGCACGCTTTACCCAGCTTGCTAGGTTTTGGCGGGCTTGCAAATTGCGTGCGTCTTGCCCAACCCCTCCTGCGCCTGTGGCCAAATCATTGAACCGCTCGGTGAGAAGTTGGAGCATTCGGATATCCCCCTTGCCAGCGAGATTCACCGCATATTTGAAGAGTTCATTTCCGAGTTTCACCGCGCCAATTGTCTGTGCAACCTCTCTGTTCTCTTCAGCAGAGAGTTCTTTCCTAGTGAGTTCATTGATCTCGTCGGCGTAGTTGTTCGCCTCTTTTGGATCACGGCTCAACCGATCAATCAGATCGTATGCCTTTGCGGTTTGCTCTGGGTTTACTTCATCAGAATTGAACACATCCCTGCGGATCACTTCCTCGGTGCGGCGGTTGATGCCCACCGGCGTATCAATAATCTTACCGATATTCTTGATTCCAGCCTCTTGCTCTCTCCGTGGCTCCGCAGCCATTCTGCGGATATCGCTACCCTCTGGTAGCTTCTTCGTCTCGCGGATGATCCTCTCCCCGCTACCGTATCGCTTGATGCCCGCAGCCAAGACTGCCATAGCGCCTTGGTCGGATACCTCGAAATCAGTTCCAAAGATGCGGTTGATGGCGCGATTGATGATGTCCTTGAGCTTCGTCCACCAATTCACGCTGCGCTTGCTGCGGGCAATGATCTTCTCAAAGGCAATGACCTGCGCCTCCTCAATCTGCACCTCGCCAGTCCTCTCGCTGTAGGCAGACTTAACGTAATTGGTGATGTTCTTCTTCTTGTCATCCGGAATTGATTCCCAGAATGATTGGAATGCCTCTTGAAACTCGGGGTCGGAGTAAATGAAGTGACCGATTTCGTGGGTGATGATGTCCTCCAAGTTGTCGGTCTTCTCAAGATAAGCGAGGTTGAGTTCAATTTCTCCGTTATCTACATAGTATCCAGCTTTGTTCTTATTCTCCGGGTCGTTGATGATCTTGATGCGATCCGGGATTTTGCGACCGAAAAGTTTCTTCAACGCACTCTGCGCTTGCTTGGGTGTGTATTGCTCCTCTGCGGGGACGGGCTGGACTTCTTCTTCTACTGCCGCCTCGCGCCTTTCCCTTACGGGCTTGATATCCTTTTGCTCAACCGTCTGCAATTCTCCCGTCCTCTCGTTGCGGATGGTGAAGTATTGTTCTCCAAGCTCCGCTTCTTGCGGGGTAGACTCAAGCACCTCTTCTACTACGTAGGTCTGGGGTGAGCGGCCTGCTCTTACACGGTTGCCTGCTGCGATGCCTGATGGGGCGGTAGGCGCTGCTTCTGGTGTGGGTGCGGTTGGTGCGGCAAGGGGTTCAACGGGTGGCGGGACAAGATTTTCTTGTGCCTTCGCCGCATCTTCATTGATCATTAAAATGTGTTTTACTGTGCCACCATCGGTTTCATGCATCATTGCCACCGCATCGTATCCATTCTTGCGTAGCCATTGAGCAAAAAGGGAGCCGCGCACATCATTTTTTGTTTTCTCAGAAAGTCCGCGCTGTATCAAAGCCGCCCTCGTCCTTCCAGTTTCGTTGCGGAAGTATTGCCATGTTGGCTGTTTATTATCGGGGTCTCCAATAATATCCAGTCCGTAGCGATTTACTTCATCAACCACCTCTTTCGGAACATCTTTCCATCTCCAGTTTTTGGGCAAAGTGTAGCCCATTTCCTTGGCCACCAACTCATACATTTTTGCGAAGTCGGCAGTAG
>Ga0180437_10008667_pt1 | contig 12848 bp, 12 predicted proteins | sample SS_ome_4_FD_132410 | JGI IMG/M metagenome (GOLD analysis project Ga0180437, IMG submission 132410) | Hypersaline lake sediment archaeal communities from the Salton Sea, California, USA - SS_3_D_1 metaG | ecosystem: Environmental > Aquatic > Non-marine Saline and Alkaline > Hypersaline >...
CCCCTCGCTGAGATAGAGCCTGTGCCCTTCAGCCACGGGGCCCTGGACGCGGTCAGGCGGCGCTACGTCAACGATGTTGGCCTGGTGGACTACGCCGCGCTGTCAGAGGACACTCCCGATCTCGACCGCTACCTTGAGCAGGTCGCGCGGGTCAGTCCCCACAGCAACCTCGCCACCTTCCCCGGCGAGGCCGAGGCCCTGGCCTACTGGCTCAACGCCTACAATGCCTTCGTCATCGCCGGAGTCCTCGAGCACTATCCAGACATTCGCAGCGTCATGGATTTCCCCGACTTCTTCAAGGCCAAGCGCTGGAAGGCGGCCGGAGAGGTCCGCTCTCTGGACCAGATCGAGAACGACATCATCCGACCGCGATTCGAGGATCCCCGCATCCACTTCATACTCGTATGCGCCGCCCGGAGCTGTCCGCCGCTGCAAGACCGGGCGATGGACCCAGCCAAACTCCAGTCACAGCTCGATGCCGCGGCGCGCGCGGCCGTCAATAGCGCGAACTACGTTCGTGAAGACCCCGGGAGGAAAGTGCTCCATCTCACCCGCATCATGACCTGGTACCGAAAGGACTTCGTGGAGGAGGCAGGATCCCTGCAGGCCTACGTCGCCCGATACCTGAAGCCGCCGGCGAAATCCCGGCTTCATGGTTCCGAGTACAGCATCGAGTTCATGGACTACGACTGGGCCCTCAACGACGCCGGCGGCGCCGCGCCCAGATAAGCTGTCCCGCCAGCAGCGCGTAGACCGGCACGTAGCCGGCCCACAGCAGCGCATAGTGAGCCGCTCTATCTCCGGGCAAGAGCCACCGGGCGTAGTACTGCGCTGACACCGTGAGGGTGAACAGCGCCAGCCCGGGAATCGTCCACCAGCAGAGCGCCGGCGCCAGCCAGATCACGTACCACGGCAGCGTCGGCGCACCGACGAAGAGCTGCACGCCGAATGCGGCGAATGTGGCGGCCAGCAGTGGTTCCGTCCCGGGCCGCTGCCGCCAGGTCAGCCACGCGACGACCGACAGCACCGCCACTACCGTGAGCACGCGCGTGAGGCCGAAGTGAACATCGGTGACTTCCCCCAGGAGTCGGTCGATGATGAGGAACAAGCTCGCGTTCGTCTCCCAAGCGCCGAGGTAGGCCGAAAGCCCCCCGAACAGCCGGCGCCCCGCCGCCAAGTACGGCGCAAGCAGCGCCAGGCACACTCCGAGAAACGGCCACAGCACGCGCCCTCCTCCGCGGCGCACGAAGAACGGCACGGCCAGCAATGCGTATCCCTTCGCCATCACCGCGCCCGCCAGGGCCAGGCCGCTGGCTGGGCCCTGGCGGGGGCCCGCCCTCGCTGCAAGCAGCAGTGCGACGAGAAGAAGAAACATCGCGAACGCGTCCACGTGCGCTCCAGCCGTAACCTCCGTCACCACCAGCGGGCACCATGCGTACCAGACCACACGTTCGGGCGGTCGTCCCGTCCGCTGCAGCAGCGCGATCAGCGCCAGCACGCTGCCGATATCGAACAGAGCGAAGGCCCATCGGAAGGCCTCTGCGTCGCGGTCGCGCACCCTGGCCAGCCCGGCAAACAGCATCTCCGCGGCCGGCGGGTAGATCGTCGAGATGTGCTTGAAGTTGATCCGGCGCCAGTTCCCGTTCCGAAGCTGCTCAACCTGCGGCGCATTCGGCGCGTAGCGGAACGGGTTGATGCCCGCGTTCGTCACCCGCCCGTCCCAGAGGTAGCGCCAGACATCGGTGGATAGGGGAGGAGTGCGCGCGAGGCACACCAGGCGCATCCCAATCGCCGCCACCACGATCCACACCAGCAGCCACCGCGGTTGCCGCCCCGCCCGACTGGCGACGACGCCGGCCGCCGCGTAGCACACCCATGCTGCGAAGTACCCGCGGAGGAAGGGACCGACCCAGCCGTGCTCGCCCGCCAGTGCCCCCGTTCGCCACAGCGCGGCGATACCGGCGATCCCCAGCGCCAGCAGCGCCCACGAGGCCGCCCTGCCACTCCCCGGCTTTCCCACGATGCGGCTCCTCTCAGCCCCGTCTTCCGCGGCGCGACTGCGCCACCGGCCTCTCCGCCATCGTGAAGAACTCGTCCTGCAGCTCCCGGGTGACCCGATCCTTCTTCACCGACCGTATCACCTCTGCCAGCGCGCGCGCGCTGGCCTCCAGCGCGAGTTCGCCCTTCTCCGCCGTCGCCGGCCGGCCATCCCCCGCGTAGTGATGCGGAAAATCCGCGTACCACCACATGCCTGTGAATGTGTCCGGAACGCCCTTCAGCTTGCCCTTGGGGCTGCCGTCCTCGTCGCCCGCGCGGTCGAGCTGCACCAGATCCGGGCGAATGGCCAGCATCCCACTCGTCTCCATCTCGCACGCATGGCCGCCGACATCGGTCTCCTTCATTTCTTCGAGCCGGCGCCGCGTTTCCTCGTCGATCTTCGGGCTCGCGAGATGAACGACGTATGGCCTCTGCCCCGCGAGCTGCGTCTGGCAGAAGAAGTGAAGCCAGTGGGTGTTGCCTCCGTGCCCGTTCACGATCAGGATCTTCTCGAACCCATTCCTGCCGATCTCGTCGCACACCGACTGCAACAGATCGTTGAGCAGATCCGGGCGAACCGAGATGCATCCCGGCTGGTGCTTGGCGCAGTTGATCTGCCCGAAGTAATACTCGGGAAACACCACCGAGTACTCCTGCTGTGCCGCGCGAATGGACAGCGCGCGCGCAGCCATCACATCCGTTCCCAGGGGCAAGTGTGGCCCGTGCTTCTCGATCACCCCGATGGGGAGCGCGCACACGCCCCCGGCCCGCGCGACGGCCTCCGGAAAATCCGTCGCCGTCAGCTCATCCCACCGCACCGGCAACGACCGCTGCTTCCTCTTTCGTGTTGCTGTCACTGTACTTCCCTCCCGCCCTCAGAGTTTGCGCGCCTTCGGCTTCGATCCTGCCCGCCGCGCCTTGACCCCGGCCTGTGGGGCTTGTATAATCCCCTCGAAAGGCCGGGCGACCGCCGGGGTGGAATACGCTCGCTGAGCCTTCTTGCTGTCCTTCAATACCCTCCGTCTCTGCTCGACCGGCGCGCGGTGAGATGCCAGATGAACTGCGTCAACCATCCGGAGCAAGACGCCCCGTTCCAGTGCTACCGCTGCCAGAACCCCATCTGCGTCGACTGTGAGACCAAGGAGCACGGGCGGTCCATCTGTCCCCAATGTCGCCGGCGGCTCCGCGAGCGGCTCGCCGCCATCTACCAGGCCGAGACACGGCAGGTGAACTACCCAGGCGGCGCCCTCGGCGGCCTGGTAGCCGCCGGTGCCGCGGCCTTCGCTTGGTCTCAGGTGGCCGTGATGGCCGAGCATGGCGTCTGGCTCGGCGCCCTCCTGGTGGGGGCCCTCGTCGGCTACGGCGTCATGGCGGGAGCCGGCCAGAAGCGCAGTCCCTACCTCCAGCAGATCGCCTGCGTGCTGGCCCTCTTCGGCATCGTCCTGGGCTACTTCCTCATCTTCCTGCGCACCCCGGGCAGCGCCCACTTGAGCGTCAGCGGGCACAGATCGACCGTTCTGGGCGCTCTGTACGCCTTCCCGGCGCATCTCAGCTCTCTCGGCTTCGCCGATTGCCTACTCCTCATACTTGGTATTGCTTGCTCGTACTACATCCCGCGCGTCCGCACGCTCCCCGACGAGTCCACTTAGCCGGGGCCTAAGAATCGGCGCTCCAGATGCGGTATCTTCTCCGGGACGATCCGCTCACCGCGGATCGCCAAAGGGGACCGCAACCCCCCACCACCCGCAGGCGCCCCGGCGTCCGCCTCCGTCGGGGCGCCAACCTTTGCCGACAGAGGTAACCGCTCGGACGGGGCGAATCTCGCGCTGGATGGGCGCCAGGAAGCCAATGGAAGAGCAAGTCTCCTTCTCCTCAGATGGCGAGTCGGTCTTCGGTGTGCTTCACCTCCCCGACGATACGCCCGCGCCCGGCATCATCATGTGCCACGGGTTCACCGGGCACAAAGCCGAGACCCACCGGCTCTTCGTCGCCGCCGCACGCGACTTCGCGCGGAATGGCATCGCGGTCCTCCGCTTCGACTTCCGCGGCTCCGGAGACAGCGCCGGCGACTTCAGCGAGATGACCGTCTCCCGGGAGATCGCAGACGCCGGAGCCGCGATGGACTTCCTCGCTGCCCGGCCCGAAGCCCATCCCAACCGGCTTGGGGTCCTTGGGCTCAGCCTCGGCGGCTGTGTCGCCGCATGCCTCGCCGGGCGCGACGAGCGCGTGCGTGCGCTGGTATTGTGGGCCCCGGTCGCGCGGCCCCAGCGCATCTACGAGAGGCTGGTCTCCGAGTTCGGCCCCTTGCAGAAGCTCGACATGAATGGGTGGCCGCTCGGCCGGCCGTTCCTCGACGAGCTGCCGACCATTCGACCGATCGAAGAGGTCGCGAGCTACCTGGGGCCGAGCCTCGTCGTTCACGGTGCCGCCGACGACTCGGTTCCCGTCTCCGAGGGCTCCGACTACCGGGTTGCCCTCGGCGGCCGCTGCCGCCTACACATCGTACCGGGAGCGGATCACGTTTTCTCCAGCCTGCCCTGGAAGTCCGAGGCCATCGCCGTCGCCCGTGACTTCCTGGTCGAGGCCCTCGATGCCTCCGCGTGACCGCAGTTGCAGCGTCACGTCGATCGCGGGCTGAATCGAGGAGGGCTCTGTGGCGAAGCAGTTTCAGAGCATGCGCGAGATGATACAGGAGCTTCAGGCTCGCGACGTCAGGCAAGTGACCGTCGCCGGCAAAGTCGCGACCACGACCAGCCCGGGGGGCGAGCGCATCGCCTTCCGCGGCCGCGTCGTTGTGGAGGCCGAACTCGGAGAGGGCGAGCGCGCCGAGTACGTCGAGCAGGTCATGCCCTATGTCACCCACAGCGAAACCCCGGACCTGCCTCCGGCCCAGGAGCGGGCCGCGCAGCTCCGGCGCGCCCAGCAGTCCCTGGCCCGGCAACTGCGCTCCTACCGCGGGGAGTACCAGGGCGTCGTTGACGGCGTGCGATCGCGCGTGACGCGCGAACTGGAGGAGGCCGGACTGACCATCGTCGAGCCGGAAGAGTAGGGGAGCTCGATGCGTATCACCATCGCTGTGCACGGCCACTTCCGCCAGACATCGGCCGTCGGCCAAGACGAGCTGAGCGTCACGCTTCCCGACGCCGGCGGGATGCGCATTCGAGACCTCCTCGAGACACTCAACATCTTCGAGGAGGAGATCAAGCAGATCAGCCTCAATGGCAAGCAGGCCAGGCTCGACACCAAGCTCCGCGGCCGCGCCCGGCTCGAGTTATTCCCCAAGCGCCGCTGACGACCCCTCACCACCCCATCGCGTAGCTCGCACCCCTCGGCGACGCCGCCCCGCAGATCAGCCCCGTCTCCCTGTCGAAGCGGATCCCCTCGACCTGCCCGTTCGCCCACTCTTCCGTCACGTTCACGATGTGGCCCCGCGCCTCCAGCTCCCTGCGCACCTCCTCCGCGATGCGTCCCTCCACAACCATGTGCCCCGGCTTCTCCGCCCTCGGGTAGAACGAGTTGCGGAAGTGCTCGCTGTGGAAGGTCGGCACATCGATCGCTTCCTGAAGGTCCATTTCGAAGTCCACGTAGTTGAGGAAGAACTGCAGCGTCCACTGATCCTGGCAGTCGCCGCCCGGCGTGCCGAACACCATCCATGGCTCCCCATCGTTCGTCACCAGCGACGGCGTCAGCGTCGCCCGCGGCCGCTTCTTCGGCGCAAGGCAGTTCGGGTGCGCCGGATCCAGCTCGAACATCTGCCCCCGCGTTCCCAATGCGAAGCCCAGCCCCGGGATCGCCGGCGATGACATGAACCACCCACCGCTCGGCGTGATCGAGATCATGTTGCCGAATCGGTCCACCGCATCGCACTTCGTCGTATCGCCGCCGTGCATCGTCGGCCACGGCGCCTCGCCGCCCCCCTCCCGAGCGGGACGCTCTCGCCTTTGCGGCGATATCCCAGCGCCCGGCCGGTCCTCCAACGAGGCGCGATTGCGGTCCACGAGTTCCCGTCGCTCCTCCGCGTACTCCTTGGAGAGCAGCCTGTCGAGCGACACCTCCACGAAGTCGGGATCGCCGTAGTACGCGTTCCGGTCGGCGAATGCCAGCTTGGCGCACTCGATCAACGTGTGGATGTACTCGGTGCTGTTGTGCCCCATCGCCGGGAGATCGAAGCCCTCCAGCAAGTTGAGCTGCTGCAGGAACACCCCGCCCTGACACCACGTGCTGCACTTGTGCACAGTGAGCCCGCGGTAGTCCACCGCAATCGGCCGCTCCACCCGTGCACTGTAATCTGCGAAGTCGTCCTCCGTCAGGAGCGCCGCGTGTGCCCTCCCGCTTGCGTCCACAAGCTCGGTCTTGCGCGCGAATCCCACGATCTCACGGGCCATGTCCCCTCGGTAGAAGACATCGCGCGCCGCGCGCAAAGCCGCCGTGCGCCCCCGCCGCGCCGCCTTCCTTTCCGCCTCCACGAGCAGCCCGAGCGCGGCCGCCCAGTGCGGCTGGGCGAAGACCTCCCCCAGCTCGTGCACGCGTCCACCCGGAGCGAACGTCTCCGCACTGCTGGGGTACCGCTCCTCCCAGCGCGGCAGGTTCGACTCGATTGCCGCCCGCAGCCCCTCGTACATCGGGAACCCGTCTCCGGCCAGCTCCAGCGCGGGTGCCATCACCTCCGCCAGCGGCATCGTGCCAAAGGCCGCCAGCGCCGTCACGTACGTGTCTACCATTGCGGGCACGACGGCCGGCAGGAACCCGTCGCCCGGGATCAGGTCGATGCCCATCTCCTTGTAGCGTTCGATCGTAGCCGCCCGCGGCGCCACTCCCTGGCCGTTGACCGCGAACGCTCGACCCATGTCGGCCGAATAGACCAAGATGGGCGCCTCCCCGCCGATCCCGTTCGCGTGCGGCTTCAGGGCCGCCAGCGCGAATCCCATCGCAACCCCGGCGTCGATCGCATTGCCCCCCAGCTCCAGCATCTGAAGCCCAGCCTGTGCCGCCAGGTAGTGGCCGGCCGCCACCACCCCGTGGGTCCCCATGATCACCGGTCGCGTCGTAAAGCTCGCCACGGCACACCCTCCTATTCCAGGCGCTTCTGAAATCGCGCGGCGCTCAGCGCGAAGATCGTCCCTCCCAATCCCACCAGGGCCGCGAGCTGCCGCCACAGCACCTCCATTCCAATGCCTTGCAGGAAGATCCCTCGCACGATCTCCACGAAGTACCTCAGCGGAATGCCATACGTCACCCACTGGATCGCGCGCGGCATATTCTCTATCGGAAACATGAACCCGGACAGGATCACCGACGGCATGATCACGAAGAACGCGGTCAGCATCGCCTGCTGCTGCGTGCGCGACACGGTCGAGATGAACAGCCCCAACCCCAGCGTGGTCAGCAGGAAGATCGCCGCCGAAAGGAACAACAGCGGCACGCTCCCGGCCACCGGGACCCCGAACCAGTACCGCGCCACCAGCACGATGAGGCAGACATCCACCAGCCCGATCCCCGCAAACGGCAACGTCTTCCCCAGCATCAGCTCGAGGGAGCTGATCGGGGTCACGATGAGCTGCTCCAGCGTGCCCATCTCCCGCTCCCGCACCAGAGCCATAGCAGTCACGGCCGTCATGATTGTGGCGAGGATCATGCAGATCACGGCCGGCACCATGTAGTTGACGCTCCGCAGCTCCGGGTTGTACCAGACGCGTGGGTGGTGGGCCACCGCCATCGCCGGAGAGCCGCCGCGGCCCCATCGCCGTGCGTGATCGGCGAGGAGTGCAGCCGTGTATCCGGCCGCCACGCCGGCCGAGTTCATGTCCGTGCCGTCCAGCAGCACCTGCACCGGAGCCGTCTCGCCTCGCGCCCGCCGCTTCGAGAAGTCCGCCGGGATGTACAGCCCAACGAGCGCGCGCCCCGAGGCCAGCGGCCTATCCAGTTGATTCGGCGAGTCCACCAGCCCGCGCAGCTCGAACTGCCCCGACCGCGCGAAGCTGCCAACAAGCTCTCGGCTCTCCGCGCGGCGATCGCGGTCGCACACCACGAGCGGGATCTGCTTGATATCCAGCGTCACCGCGTACCCGAAGATGAAGAGCTGCAGCAGTGGCGCCATCACCAGCATTCCCAGCATGCGCCGGTCGCGGCGAAGCTGCAGCAGCTCTTTTCTCATCAGGTAGCGCAGTCGCCTTCGCATCTTCCCCTCACAGCGCCTTCCTGAACTTCCGAACGCTCGCCGTCAGCAGCGCGGCCGCGAGCGCACACAGCGCCGCCGTCCTCGGCCACAGCACCCCCAGCCCCGCCCCCTTCAGAGACACCCCGCGCGCAATCACCATGAAGTGTGTTGCCGGGTGGAGCTGCACGATCGCCTGGAGCACCTTCGGCATGCTGGAGATGGGAAACACGAAGCCCGTCAGCAGCAGCGTCGGCAGCAGCGTCGCGATCAGCGCGGCCATATAGGCAACCTGCTGAGTCCGGCTGAGCACCGAGATCAGCAGCCCCGCACCCAGCGCAGCGAACAGATACACCAGCGTGAGCGCGAACGCGAGGGCCGCGTTGCCGCGCAGCGGCACGTCGAACAGAAGCCGCCCGGCGCCCGCGACGAGGGCCACATCCGCCAGTGCAATGATGACATAGGGCGCCAGCTTGCCCGCGATCAGCTCCCCCGCCGTCACCGGCGACACCACCAGCCCCTCCATCGTCCCGCGCTCTCTCTCCCGCACAATGGTCTGCGACGTGAGCAGCGCCGCCAGCATCATCAATATGACCACCACCAGCCCCGGCGTGATGAACTTCACGCTCGCCAGGTCCTCGTTGTACCACACGCGGACCTCCGGCCTGATCCCCGGGAGTGCCTGCGCGGGCACTTGGCGCGCCTGGGCCCGGCGGCGCGTCCAGTCCTGCATCATCGCCGAGAGATACGACAGCGATACGCTCGCCGTCAGCGAGTCCGAACCGTTGATGATGCTCTGCACCGAGACCGGCCGCCCGGCCGCCAGACCGGCCGCGAATCCCGTCGGGATGATCACCACCACCTTCGCGGCCGCGGTGGCGAGCGCCTCCTCCGCTTCGGCGGGTCGAGAGAGCACCCGGGCCAGCCGGAAGTACTCCGTCCGGGTCAGCGCCTCCACCAGGTCGCGGCTCTCACGGCTTCCGTCCGGATCGTAGACGGCCAGGGGGATATGCTTCACGTCGAAGTTGATCGCGTAGCCATAGAGGACGAGCAGCACGGCCGGAAGCAGCAGCGTCACCCCCAAGCTGCGCGGGTCGCGCAGAATGGACCGTATCTCCTTGTCCGCCACCGCGAGCACGCGAACGCGATTCACGATGCCCCCACCGCCGCCGGCGCCTCCGCCTCCCGGATCAGCGAGTCGAACACGTCCTCGAGCGAAGGCCTCACCGGCTCCACCCGCCGCGCCTCCACGCGGGCGGCCCGGAGCGCGTCCTCCACCCGCGCCTGCGCCCCCTCGGCCCCCTTCACCACCACATGGACGCCGCCCCCGTGAAGTCGGGCATGCTCCACCCAATCCTCCCCCTGCAATGACTCCACGGCGGCCGCGGGAGCGTCGCAGTCCACCTCGACCAGGGCCCCGGCTTGTTTCGAATCCTTCAATGCTTCCGGGCGGTCGAGCGCGATCAGACGCCCCGCGTAGATGAACGCCAGCCTATCGCACCGCTCCGCCTCGTCCATGTAGTGCGTCGTCACCAGCGTCGTGACGCCCGCCTCCCGCAGCCCGTAGATCACCTCCCAGAATCGCCGCCGCGACATCGGATCCGCACCCGCCGTGGGCTCGTCCAGGAACACCACCTCCGGCTCGTGGAGCAGAGCGCATCCCAGCGCCAGCCGCTGCCTCCAGCCGGCCGACAGCGATTCCGTTAGCTGACCCTCCTGCTCCTCGAGGCCGGCCATCTCCAGCGCCCAGCGCTTCCGTCCCCGGACCCGCTCAGCATCCAGACCGTACACGCCGCCGTAGAACTCGAGGTTCTCGCTCACCGTCAGATCGGGGTAGAGCGAGAACCGCTGCGACATGTAGCCGATGTGCGACCGCACCGCCGCGGGCTCGCGCGCGATGTCGTGCCCCGCGACCTCGCCCGCTCCCTCCGTGGGCGCCAGAATCCCACACAACATCCTGATCGTCGTCGACTTCCCCGCCCCGTTCGGCCCCAGCAGCCCGAACACTTCCCCGTGGGCCACCGAGAACGAAACGCCCTCGACCGCGGTGAACTCCCCGAAGCGCTTCGTCAAGTCCCGGACCGCGATCGCCCACCCACTCATCCGAGCTCCTCGCTCCTTCGCCTGACCAGCTCGAAGAACGCGTCCTCGATCCCGGCCTCGATCGGTCGGATCGCCGTCACCTCGACGCCTGCCTCTTCCAGCGCCCGCCGGATGCCATCCTCGATCTCGACCCGCTCCACCGCGGCGTGCACGCGGTCCCCGAACACCTCCGCCCAGCGCACGCCGGCGAGCCCTTGCATTGTTCGCTGCCCTGCCCGCAGGGGACTGCACGTCACCTGGAGCAGCGTCAGTCGCGCCTCCCGCCTGACCTCCCGCGGCGTGCCGACTATCAGCAGCCGGCCCCGGTACAGCAGTCCCACCCTCCGGCACCGCTCCACCTCATCCATGTAGGCAGTGGCCGCCATGATGGTGATTCCCTCCGCGGCGAGCCCCAGCAGCAGCTCCCAGAACTCGCCGCGGGAGACGGGATCGATCCCCGTCGTCGGCTCGTCCATCAGGAGGATCTCTGGCTGGTGGATCAGCGCGCAGATGAGCGCCAGCTTCTGCCTCATGCCGCCCGACAAGTCTTGCGTGAGGCGCTTCCGAAACCGCCCCAGTCGGCTGAGCGACAGCAGTTGCTCTCGTCGATCCTCGAACGTCTTCCCCACCACACCGTGCACCCGCGCCTGGAACAACAGGTTCTCGTCCACCGTCAGCTCCGGGTAGAGGCTGAAGCGCTGCGGCACATAGCCGATCCTCCGCTTCACTTCCTCCGGCCGCACGACCACATCGAACCCGGCCACCCGGGCTGCACCGTCGGTGGCCGGCAGCGCCCCGCAGAGCATTCGCATCGTGGTCGTCTTCCCCGCGCCGTCCGGCCCCACCAGACCGAAGACCTCGCCCGCCAGCACTGCCAGGTCGAGGCCGTCCACCGCCGCCACGCCGTCGAATAGCTTCCGCAGCCCCCGCGCTTCGATCGCGGGATCGCCGTACATCTCAGGCATCGCGCGCTTTCGCCCCCACCTTGATCCTCGCATCCCCCGGCATACCGGGCTTCAGCTCGCGCTCCGGGTTCTCGACCGAGACCTTCACCCCAAACACGAGCTTCACCCGCTGCTCCTTCGTCTGCACATTCTTCGGCGTGAACTCTGGCTCTTGCGCGATCTCCGTCACTGCCCCGCGATAGACCTTCCCGGCCGTCGCGTCCGTCGTCACCTCGGCCTCCTGACCGAGCCTCACGCGGCCCAGGTCCGTGTCGGCGACGTACACGCGGAGCCACATGCGCTCCAGGTCGGCCAGCCTCACGATGGCCTGGCCGGGAGCGACCGTCTCCCCGGGCTCCCGTATCTTGAGGATCACGGCCCCGTCGCTCGGCGCCCGCACCGTCGCGTCGCGGAGTCTCTTCTCCGCTGCGGCGAGCGCCGCCCGAGCGCTCTCCACCCTCCCTTCGGCTGCGAGCGCGGCCTGCTCCCGCGCTCGATGCTCCGCCTCCGCCATGTCCAGCCTCTGCTTCAGCTCCAGTCGGTCCGCATACAGCTCCTCCGTCGTCGCCAGCTCCCGCTCCGCGCGCGCCACATTCGCCTCCGCCTGTGCCAGCGCCGCCTCCGCCTGCCGCGCCTCCTCCGTTCTCGCCCCGGCCCGCGCCTCCGCAAGCCGCGCGAGCGCGCCGTCCCGCGCCCCCCGTGCCGCCTTCTCTTTCGCCCGCTGGAAGTCTACCTGCTGCTCCGACACCGCTCCATCGGCAACCAGCTTCTCCAGCCGCTTCAGCTCCCTCCGCGCGTTTTCCCACTCCGCCTCGGCCGCCTCCAGTGCCGCCTCCGCCTGCTGAATCTGCTCTTCGCGCGTTCCCGCCCGGACCAGGTCCAGTCGCGCCCTCGCCTGATCCCGAGCCGCGGCCGCCGCCTCCTGCTGCGCCCGCGCCGCCTCATACCTTCCTTTCAGCTCCGTGCTCTTCTCGAACGCGAGCCGCGCGTTGTCCCGCGACAGCTCCGCACCCGCGAGCGTCGCCTTCGCCCTCGCCAGATCCCCCTCCGCCGCCTTCAGAGCCCCCGCCGCCTGCCGCGCCCGAGCTTCCAGCTCCTCCTTCTCGATCTCTGCGATCACCTCACCCTCGGCGACCCACTCGCCCTCCCGCACCAGAACACCCACCAGCCTCCCCCCGACCTGTGCACTGACGTCGATCTCCGTCGCCTCGATCACCCCGCTCCCCTCCACCCATTCGCCCGTTCCCTCTCCCTGCCGTGCCGCCAGATATGCCGCGACCGCCACCGCCGCCGCGGCGACCACAATCACAAGCCTCTTTCTCATCGCAAGACGACTCCCGGCCGAACGTAGATTGCCGGCCGACCTCTTAGCCGCCGGTCAACTCCATCCTGTTCGCGAGATACTCCTCCGGCGTCCCCAGCTCTTCCAACATCTTCACGTGTCTCGCGTGCAGCCTCTTCGCGATCTCCCGCCGCTCGGCGAAGACGTTCTTCTCTTGCCCCGGATCGCTCGGCAGATGGTATAGCTCCGGGCCGCCCGCGCCCTTGTACAGCGCCCTGTGCGCCCGCTTGATGCTGTCCACCATCCGCGATTCCGCTCCTTTGCCCGCCTCGAATCGCGCCCCCGGGTA
>Ga0180437_10008668_pt1 | contig 12846 bp, 19 predicted proteins | sample SS_ome_4_FD_132410 | JGI IMG/M metagenome (GOLD analysis project Ga0180437, IMG submission 132410) | Hypersaline lake sediment archaeal communities from the Salton Sea, California, USA - SS_3_D_1 metaG | ecosystem: Environmental > Aquatic > Non-marine Saline and Alkaline > Hypersaline >...
AAAAAATTTTTAAAATAATTTTTAAAATTTAAATTTAGAGTCCTGTTAAGAGGTTAATTAAAACAGCTAAACCTAATATTTGCCAAATACTAGTAATAGGTTTAACTCCAGAAACTAATTTAACAAGAACAGAATTCCATAACCATCTTCCAAGAAATAATACTACTAGTAACCAAATTACAAAACTAATTAAAAGTCCAAATAATTCTTTACCAGAAACTTGTTGTCCAGCTAAAGCTTTTCCTCCTACTTGAAAAGCGGGATGCATTATATATATATAACTTTATAAATTAATATTTTGAAATTTAGGTTTTTTCAGTGAATTTTCTAATTTATTTTCATTATCAAAGCAAAATCTACAAATAGGAATATAAGTTTCTTCAGATCCAACTAAAATTTTCTGTTGTAGTTGTACAATTCTTTTACTAAAAATTCCTTTTTTTTGATGACAGATATTACAAATTGATTTTAACTTGGTAATATTATCACATATAGGAATTAAATCTAATATTTGACCAAATTTTTCTTGTTTGAAATCCCCATCTAATCCAGAAACATAAATATGTTTTTTTTTACTTAATAAATTTTTAACAAATTTAATTAAATCTGGAAAGAATTGTCCTTCATTAATTATAAAGATTTGAAAATTATCTATAGAATTAAGAGAGATTTCAGATAAATTATTTGCCTTTATATTTATTGGGATTTTAGTTCTATTATGTGAAACAATATAATTATTTTCATATCTATTATCAAAATTATGATTAATGACAAATATATTTTTTTGATCTTTAAATTTATTATAAATATTAATTAAATGTTCAGTTTTACCAGAGAACATACTTCCTACAACTAAATCTAAAAATCCTTCTTCTCTCTGAGAGATTTCCATAATTATTATTTATTTTAATATTATAAAATATTTCAATATTTTAGAAATTAAAAAAAAAATTTTAAAAATCAGTTATTTCATTTATTAATAATATTTTTTTAAAATTTATTATAATAATCATTTTTCATCGTTCTTTTTAAAATTTTTTTTATTTCTTCTGAATTTGTTTCATATTTTTCTGCTATTACACTCGGGAACCATGGCTTTTTCATCGCCGAAACAGTATAGAGTTTTGTAGAAGGATTGATTATTTTTGAAAAAGCAGATAAAGCACTTGATGTTTTAATAATTTTATTACATTTAGATAGTGCTAACATATCAATTATACTAGAATTAGTTAAACTATCTCTAGCAATATCATTACAATTATTTCCATATTTATGTAAACCTCTACCTTCTGAATTTATACTTCTCATCTGTTTATATTTAATTACTTTATTAGGATATAGTCTAATAATTTGATTTAAAAATGATTGTTCATCACTACAACAAAATATTTGTGATACAATATTATTCTTCATATAATCTTGAATAATTAAAATCATTTCTTCTTTAGTAATATAATTGGATTCTCCTTGATCACGCTGTTTATCAGTTCCACGATAATGAATTCCTAATGTTTTATCATTAATGTTTAATTTATTAACCTTATCTAAAATATAACTATTAAATTCAAAATATTTATTAAATATTTTATTTGCTTTTTCAAAACTTTCAGTATTTATTCCTAATAATTTATTATTATTTATAGTATAATTAAAAAATTTAAAAAGTGATATTTCTGTTAAATTAATATTAACTTGATCAAATGTATATTTTTTTTTGGTTGGATAAATTTTGGTATTAAATTTTTATTATTTTGAGTATTAATATCAAAAATAATTTTTGTATTAGAATCATTTATATTATATAAATTTTTTATCTCCAAATAGTATAATAGTTCTAATAACCAAGATAAACATTGACCAAATATACCTTCAGTAAAATCTTCTGGATTAGAGTATATTTTTATAATATTTTCCATATATTTTTATATAAAAAGTTTTTTTTATATAAATATATATTTTTATGAATAATTTTAAAGAAGAATTACTAAATAATGGTTTTTGTATAATTAAAAATGCTTTACCTAATTATAATTATTATTTAAATTTATTAGAAAAATCCGATTATGAAATTCACCAAGATTTTCTTTGGGATTTAAGAATTGAAGTCAAAAAATATTTTGAAATAATTTATAATTCTACTAATTTAGCTTGCAGTTTTGACACATATAGATTAGGAAATAGTCCATCTTTAAATTGGCATATAGATCAAAATCAATCACATAAAGATTATTTAAATTGTGTTCAAGGAGTAATAATACTAAAGGATTCAAATGTAACAAGATTACTTAGTAAGTCACATTTATATTTTAAAGAATTAAGTGAAAGAATTAGTGATAATGATAATAACACTTGGGAATTTTATGAAGTTCCAGAAAATGACAAAATTTGGAAATATAACTTAAAAATAGAGAAACCTGAATTAGAAGCTGGTGATATATTATTATTTGATTCAAGATTAGTACATTGTGCAGATGAATCTAATAATCGTGCAGTAGTTTTTATATCAATGATGTTACAAGATAATATTAGTAATTGTATAAAGAGAAAACGAAAACTAGGTTTTTTAAATGGAGAACAGACTACACATTGGTGTGATAGATATATATTAGTAGATATAAATGGTCCTAAACGTAAAAAAATACCAAAAAAATATAAAAATCTTATATCAGATATATAAATATTTATTTTTGTAAATTTATAGATTCTATAATTGAAGATGCATCTATTTTATTATTAACAATTTTTTGTTTTAATAAATCAAAATTTAAACTAGGGAAAGCATTTGTTAAAGCAGTTTTAGCTTTATCTAAACTTTGAGAGGTTAATGCAAATTGACAACTTCTATCATAATGTTTAATAATATGTAGAATATGTAAATAAATCATATTTTGATTAAGATTAGCATGAATTTCATTTTCTCTTTTTAGGTTTTGATAAATGGATTTAAGATTATCAATAATTTCATCACTATTTTCTCCAAAAATTCCTATTGTTTCTTTTAGAATAATAAGATCTTCATGTAATTTTTTTTGAGTATTTTCTAAGCTATCAATATTATCTTCTAATTCATCAATATTTTCTTTAAGTTCTTCATTATTTTCTTTTAATTCTTCATTTTCTTCTTTAAGTACATTTACAGATTTTTGAATAGTAGCTCTTAATCTCATTCTTTTAATAGATATAAGAGAGACAGAAGAAAAAATTCCAGTTAAAATATAACCAACTCCAGTTATATTGTCAATAATAAACCAAGAAACTATTCCAAAACCGAATCCAGAAATAATAAAAAATAAAAGAATAAGATCAAATAATTTTGTAAAAAAGGAAGATTGAAAAATATCTCCTGAGAGAACAGAAATTATACTAATATTTGAAAATTTACGATTATTTGTTTCTTTTATAAGATTATCTGTAATAGGTGGTGGTGGTATTAATACTTTTGGAACAGTATTCTCTGTATTTTCTGTATTTTCTAAAATAATATTTTCATCTGTTTTCATTTATTTAATATAATATTAATATATTTAATAAATTTTTAATTTTTTTAATAGTGATCTAATTGAGTAAGTAATTGGTTGATAGTTGTTATTAATTTTTCACCATCTATATAAATATTTTTCTTGGAAATTGGATTTTTATTTAAAAAGCCCCCATCATATTTTATAGCCTCAATTTCTAAGTATTTTTTTCCTAATAAATAACATAGATTATGATAATCTGCTTTATGGAAATATGGTCTATATGTTAATTTTCCATGACATTTTGTATTCATACAAATTTTTCCGTCAATATGTAAATTACATACAGGATCACAATACCAATATTTTCTTAAATTAATTTCAATAAGAGGAGTATTTTGTGGAGTAAAAATTAGATTAGTACAGCCAGCACCATGTGCAGCTATTAAAATTTTGGCATTATTACATATTTTATATTGTTCTTCAGGAGGTATTTTTGAAAAATTACAGAATATAAAAGGAGCATTTAATCTATTTTGATTATTAGTTAAAAAAGATTCTAATTTTAATCCAGAATTATAATCATATAGAATTCTTTGATCATCTCTAATATTTAATAATATATATTGTCCTTCACTTATATTAGAAATAATTTTTGTATAAATATTTTTGATATGTGGGTCTTCATTATATTTTATAAATTGCCAACAATTATAACCATTATGTAAAGGTTTTATTGTTTTTAATCTTTCTTTTATTAAATCAGGTATTTCTATATCAATATATTCGCAATGATATAGTTTATTCATTACAAAATATCTCCATTTTTGAGTATTATGATTTTTATCTATATTTTTAGAGCAAATATATGCTTTTTCACTATTATTATTATAATATTTTATGATATCAAAAGCAAAAATATGAAAAATATTATTATCAGAAATGTTAGAAAAAACAAATTTACTCATTTAAAGATGTTAAATATAATAAATTTTTATATTTAACAATTTTTTTTAATTTTTTTTGATTTATTTTGTATATAAGTTTGATGTTCTATTTCTCTAATTTCATCATTTAAAGATTGTTGTACAGGAATAGAAATACAAAGACCCATTAATAAAAGTAAATAAATTATTATATGGTTAAAATTTAATTATAAATAAAAATAAGTTAAAAATAATATAATAAAAAATAAAATGCAAAGAGAAAATAAACATATTCCTTGGGTAGAAAAATATAGACCAAAAAATTTTGATGAAATAGTTTTAAGTGATATAAATGAAACTATATTTAAAAATATCCTGAATGATAATTATTTTCCAAATTTATTATTTTTTGGTCCTCCAGGAACAGGGAAAACTACAACAATAATAAATTTGATTAATAAATATCAAGAAAATAATAATCAAAATAAGAAAGGATTAATGATACATTTAAATGCATCAGATGAGAGAGGAATTGATATAGTAAGAAATAATATAAGTAATTTTGTTAATTCAAAAAATTTATTTAATAAAGGAACAAAATTTATAATATTAGATGAGGTAGATTATATGACTAAAAATGCGCAACAGGCATTAAAATATTTATTAGAAATAAATAATCAAAATGTTAGATTTTGTTTAATTTGTAATTATATAAGTAGAATAGATGAATCATTACAAAATGAATTTATGAGATTAAGATTTAATCAATTACCATCAGATAAGATAATAAAGTTTTTAAAAGAAATAGTAGTAGAAGAAAATTTAAAATTTACAGATATAGAGATAAAAAATATACAAGAATTATTTCAGTCGGATATTAGAAGTATGATAAATTATATGCAATCAAATCAATATATTATAAAAAAGAAGAATATAATAAATAATGAAATTTGGATAAATTTAATTAAAGAGATAGGAGATAATATAGATTTGCAATCATTTAATAAAGAAATAATAGGAATAAGTAATAAATATGAAATAGATATTAAATATATAATAAAAACTTTTATAGTTTTTATAATAAATAATTATATGATTACTAATAAATTTTTAAATGAAATAGAAATATTGATACATCAAATAGATAATAATTTAAATACTTCTATTTCATATTTATATTTTTGTTTGAAAGAAATATTATAATAATTTTAATTAGATTCAGAAATATTGTTAAGATTATTAAAACTATCAAATTTTGCTAATCTAGCTTTTAATCTTATGTTCCACTCACTGGGTGGAGAAGCATCTTGTGGATCAAATATCTGAGATGTTACCATAACGGCTTCATCCTCAGTAAATTTATTTAAATTTTCCTTACTAATATTAATATAGATAGGAATACTTTTTGAAAGAGGTTTTCTTTCTAAAGGAACAGTGACAATTTGAGTGAGCGAAGACATTTTATTATATTAAGAGAAAACAAAATAATTGAAATAGAATATTTAAAGAAAATACAATAAAATAAAATATGACAGATGTAGATTTAGCTTGGGAGGAATTTTTAGATACAACAATGGATTTTGATTATAAGAATGAAGATAATGAAAGTAGTAGATTTAATCCAAATGAAATTCCTAAAGCAACGGATATTTATATTTCAACAAAGACAATAATTGGATATGTAAATACTTCATTAAATTTATATGATATATTTTGGCAAATTCCAATATTATTTTATCATGAACCTAAAGAAGGAATTATTAAAAAACAAATAAAATTAAATTCTACATCAAAAGAACAATTAGAAAAAAATCAAGAAAATTATAAGAATTTAGAATATTATGAAGAACAAATAATAAATCATATAGAAAATCCAACAGGTAGAATAAAATATAAAGATACAAGAAAGATAAGTATAGGGACAAGTAAAAAAGATATATTAAGTTATAGATCTAGAAAGAAAGGAGCATTTTATAATTGTTTTGTAGTTATCTTAAGAATAAAAGATGAGAATATTTTTAAAGAAATACATATAAAAGTATTTAATACAGGAAAATTAGAGATACCAGGTATTCAAAGGGATCATTTATTGGAAAAAAGTCTAGGAATATTAATAAATATTCTTCAAGATATTACAAAAAATAAAGAATTAAAATATATAAAAGAGTCGGAGAATACAGTATTAATAAATTCAAATTTCAATTGTGGATATTTTATAGATAGAGAGAAGTTATTTAATATTTTAAGATTTAATTATGGTATAAATAGTTGTTATGATCCATGTTCATATCCAGGTATACAATGTGAATTTTATTATGATAAAACTAAAGAATATAATTCAGGTAAACAAGAAAGTAAAAAAGAAAAAAAATTAGAAAAGAATCCTAATATATTAAGAATATCTTTTATGATATTTAGAACAGGGAGTTGTTTAATAGTAGGAAAATGTAATGAACAGATATTATTATATATATATAATTTTATAAAGGATTTATTAATTAAAGAATTTTCAAATATAGCTACATCAATTTTGACAGTAAAACCAATAGAAAAAAATAAAAAGTTAAAGAAAAAAATAATTTATTTGGAAAAAAGTTAGGAACTTTCAATTAAAAGATCAATAAATTTTTTAGGAGTTTTTGTAATTAGATCTTTAATATTATAAGTATTAATATTTTTTAAAGTATTATCTGAAATTTTATATTTTTTTAATTTGTTTATTAAGGGAGTTAAATAAATCTCAATTTTATCTAAAATATCATCTTCATTTTTTAAATAAATAATTAAATGACTAATAAAAAGGTCAATAAATGAAATAACTAATTTAGTATAATTTAAATTAGATTCTTGATAAAAAGTTTTAATAGAAAACAAATTTACTATTGAAGTTAATATATTAATTTTTATGAATTTTTGTTTATTAATTACTTCTTTAAATTCTTTTAAATTATCAATTTCTGATTTTTCATCAATATTAAAGATTTTTAATAAAATAGAGAAGAATATATTAACAATATCAAGTTTATTTTTTTCTTTACAAATATAATCTTTTCTTACCGTATTATCTAAATCATAAATTGTTTTTTTATAAACAAATAAAGAAGCATCTTTACCTGTCAATTGTAAAAAACTATGATTTTGATTATCAATTTGAGAAACAAATTCTATGTACATATAATAACTTTTTTCACAAAAAAAATTAGTAATAGTTAAATTTCTAGTATACATTAAAATAAATATAAAAACATTATTTACTGTTTTAATTCCATTATTTAATAAATATTTATAATAAAATTCATTATTTATTTTTATATTTTCTAAAAAAAGACTTATATAGTCATCTATCAAATGTATATATCTTTGTAATATTAAATCTATTGTTTCTTCTAATGTATCTTTATATATATTTTGATTCTGTAATGATGTATTAATTATAGATTCTGGCAAATCTGTCATTATTGTCATATTAATATAATTTTCAATTATATAATTATTTTTATTATATTATTTATTTAATTATATTATTTAAATAAATAAGTATTTAAAGTTTTTTAAGTAGAAGGGTATATAATGACTGAACAAGAAAATAGTGCTTATAAACTTCCTAATAGTCAATTATGGGAGCATGTGGCTAAAATTGCTATAGTTGAAGATAAACCTATTATGATGGATTATTGGGTTGATTCTCTTGATAAAAAAGCATTAATTGGTGTTAGAGATGGAGGAGAAAAATTATTAGTTAAAAATGCTGAAGAATACACAAGTCCTATTGCAAAAATTTATAAAGTACAAGATACTTACATTATTTGTACAGAAAATTCTATTTATCTAGCTCATTCAGATATTCCTACAAAAAAAATAACCTAAATATTTATTTTATTTAGTAATATTCTAGTATTTTTACATGATCTAAATACTAACCATGTTAAAATTATTGTACCAATAAAAAGACATCTACCACTATAAACGTAATCATAATCAAATAAAATAATTAATTTTTAAATTTAATAAAAAAATTAATTATCTTCTAATGCATATCTTTCTGTATATAATACTGCATTCATATCATGTTTAATTTTATTATTTTTATATAAATCTGCTATCTCTGGCATTAAAGGATCATCTGGATTAGGATCATCCATTAAACTACAAATACTTAATAATATTTTACTTATAGTAAGGGCTGGACTCCATTGATCTTTTAAAATATCTAAACATATTCCTCCACTATTATTTATATTACAATGATATATTTTTGTTACAAATCTTATTTTAGGTGGATGAAATGGATAATCCTCCGGAAAATTTATTAATAGTTTGAATATACCACCTTTATATGGACTATTTTCTGGACCTATAATACTTGCTGACCAATTATAAATATTTTCATCTAAAATTCCAGCTGAACAATGATATGGAGGATTTTCAGTTATATCTTTTAATTCTTTTTGAATTCTTTTTAATGTGCTCATAAATTATTTAATTAAATATTTTTAAATAATTTATTAAAAAATTATAAAATCTCTCTTAATTTCCATTTTTGATTTACAGTGATGGTATCTGGCATTCTTATATTAAATTCTATAATTAAATTTCCTATATAATTACTTCTCTTCATTCCTAAATTACTGATTTTTTTTATTTCATTATTATTAATTACCATTTCTCCATCATTTTTTATTAAATATTTTTTTTTATTTAAATGTAAAATTTCAAAATTAACACCACATAATGCTTCTTTTAAAGAAATCTCTTTTTTATAAATTAAATCCATTCCATTTCTTATAAAAAAATTATTTTTTTGAACTTTGATAAATACTTTTATATCACCTATTATTATATTATTATAATTATTTCCCTTTTCTTTTATTAATATAACTTCATTATTATCTATTCCTTCTGGAATTGTTACATAAATTGTTTCTACCTCTTCTTTTTCTTGTCCCCAAAAAAAAATTTTTTTTTTAACTGAAATTGGCTTTAAACAACCCAAATATGCTTCTTCTAATTTAATTTCTAAATCTACTCTAATTGTTTCTGCCTTAAATTCTTCACTATATTCTTGAATTTTGTTATTTTTGTCATTTTTTGGCATATCATTTTCTATAATCTTTTCTTTATTAATAGATTTATCATAAATTATTTTTTTTTTACAATCACCTAATATATCATAAGCTTCAACTATTTTTAAATATTTATCTTTTATTATTGGATCTTTATCCTTATCTGGGTGAAATTTTAATGATAATTGTCTAAAAGATTGTTTAATTTGTTGATCACTAGCATCTATTTTTAAGTTTAAAATATCATATAAATTTTCTGAAAAATTATTTAACATATTAACTAATAAAAACAAAAACTTAAATACTTATTAACGAATTAAAATAATGAATGACTCTTTAATATTTAAATATTCACCAACAATTATAAAAGATTTGGAAATTAATGAGAGTACCAAACAATTATTAAATACATTTATTGAAATGGATAATTTAAATATATTATTTTTAGGTGATTCTGGTTCTGGTAAATCTAGTTTAATAAAGGTGATAATTAATGAATATTATAAAGACTGTCCACCTAATCTATTAAATAATAATATTTTAACGATAAATAGTCTCAAAGAACAAGGAATTTCTTATTATAGATCTGAAGTTAAGACATTTTGTCAAACCACATCAAGAATTCCTAATAAAAAAAAATTTTTAATTTTAGATGACATTGATATAATTAATGAACAAAGTCAACAAGTTTTTAGAAATTGTATTGATAAATTTAGTAATAATGTAAATTTTTTAGCATCATGTATAAATCCTCAAAAAGTAATAGATAGTTTACAATCTAGAATAAATATTATAAAACTAACTCAATTCTCTGAAATACAATTGGAAAATATTTTAAATAATATATCAAAAAATGAAAATATAGAATTAGATAAAGAATCTAAAAAATTTATTATATCTATATCTAATCATTCTATTAGAATATTAATCAATTATTTAGAAAAATTTAAATTACTTAAACAAAATGTAAATCTAGATTTAGCTCATAAAGTTTGTACTAATATTTTATTTATAAATTTTGATAATTTTACAGATTTGTGCAAAATAAATGATTTAAATAATGCAATAAAAATCATTTTAAATATCTATAATGAAGGATTTTCTGTAATGGATATTTTAGATAATTATTACTTATATATAAAACTTACTAATAAAATTGATGAAACACAAAAATTTGAAATTATAAAAATAGTTTGTAGATATATAACTATATTTCATATTATACATGAAGATGAAATAGAATTATCACTATTTACTAATAATATTATATCTATATTATTTAATAAGGATGAGTCAAATATTTAAATCCATTCCTCCAATTAATATTTTATTTAATTTATTAGAAAAAATTTGTAAACCTGATAGTAAATATTATATTATTGATAAATCTGTATTTAAATTGGGTATTTATAATAATTCTATTCAAGAATTTATTAATATATTAATACCTTTTTATCATAAATCTAAAAAATTTTATCTTGAAAGAAAGGTGGATTATAAAAAATTTTTAACTATTGTACGTCAAATATGTAATTCTAATGATATTCCTTTTAATTATCATAATCATTATGATAAATCAACCTATGATATTGTATATAAAATTTTTAAAACTTCTTAATCTTTATCTTTATGTTCTTTAAATAGTCAAAATTCTTTTGGAAGTTTGGTTGATATTTTATCTATTGAGGTTTAAAATATTGTATTTTTGAACCAGGACCTTTTAAAGGAACAATCATTCCACCACCCCATCCTACAAGAAAAAACATAAAATGATATATAAAATATGTAATAACAAAAGTTAAAATAAATGAAAAAACTAATCTTAATATAGAATTTTCACTTCTTAATTCTGCTTCCAGGCCAAATGTTTCTCCTATCCATTGTCTTATACCATATCTATCTTTATCAAAACTTAAACGAATATGAACAGCTAATGAAGCTATTAACGATCCTACTAAAGCATATAATAAAAAAGCCTTGAAATAGTTAGTAGATGTGTATTTAAATAGTGACATAATTAATATATAATAATAAAAAATTATTGTCCTATTAAAAGATATTTACTTAATTGACAATCGCTATTTAATACTTGATTAATATCTAAATAAACATACCAATTATAATGGGTTCTTTTTAGTAGTTCTTCCTTATCTATATAAACTCCTATTCTTTCTTCACATAAATCTATAAATGTTGATCCTAATAATCTATCTATATTTACTTCTTGTCCGATATTATCTTTAGTACCTAATAAATGTGGAGGTATTACTATCAAATTATTTGAATTAGCTATAAACCATTTGTTTGTATCATTATTAAAAGGTATACTATCTGTAAAATTATTACTATAAATTTTTTCTAAATATTTAACATATTCTAACATTTTAGGACTACCAGCTAAACAACCCATAAATTTATGACTTGGTGTATATTTAATATTATCATTAGAATTATTATTTAACTCCCCAACTAAAATTTCATCTTCAGTTAAATTATCATATAAACCTTTAATTGATTTATTTGCTATAAATGAAATTGGAATTGTAATTCCTCCAAAATTGTATAATAATTGAGCTATTCCTAGATTTCTTAATCTTTCTCTTAAAGGATCACTAGAAAAAGCTAAATTCATAGGCATATAAGGTAATAATTTTTCAAAACTATTATCATTAATTAAACATATATGAAAATCATCACCATATTTATCAATTATTGTTCTTAATGTTAAATATAAATAATCTTGATTTAAATTTAAAGTATTTCTAGAGTAAAAACTTTCCCATTTTCTTGCATTCCAATCATATGATACATGAATCCATAAAAAAGGTTTTTTGATCTTACCTAAAGATTTTTTATCCCCAATAAAATATTTTTGAACTAATTCATATCCATTTATTTGTTCTTTATCTTTATTTTTTTCTTCCCATCTATTGTATAAAAATCCTACAAATAATATTATTAATATAGAATATATAGCTTTTTCACTAATCATATATATAATAAAAATATTATTTATTATATATTTATTACTATCTAAGTTGTCTCATTATTCTCAGTGATTCTTCATTTCTTTGTCTCATCATTTCATCCTCTCTCATTAATCTAAATGCTCTTTCTGCATTATTTTTGTTATCTTTACTATTATTCATAGCTAATAATTCTTTAGCTTGTTGCATACTCGGTAATATTAATTTCTCATCTCTTTCTTCTTTTAATTTTGAAACACTTTTATGTTCAATACTATTTAAATCATTTGATGTAATAGGTATAATACTCTCTTGATGAGCACTTTTAATATCTTCAAAAGCTAAACTACTAAATATGTCACTAGAATAACTATCAGGTCTTTCTCGTAATAAATTATAACCATTACTTTGTATTTCTTGAACTTCTTTATAT
>Ga0180437_10008669_pt1 | contig 12843 bp, 22 predicted proteins | sample SS_ome_4_FD_132410 | JGI IMG/M metagenome (GOLD analysis project Ga0180437, IMG submission 132410) | Hypersaline lake sediment archaeal communities from the Salton Sea, California, USA - SS_3_D_1 metaG | ecosystem: Environmental > Aquatic > Non-marine Saline and Alkaline > Hypersaline >...
CCAGGGCCACCCGGAAGACGGCTGGTCGGCATACGTGACATTTGCGCTCGATGAGATACGCGAGTGTGAGGTAATGGTCGGGGTATCGGACGGGAAGCCACGGCTGACGATATATTGGGAGCGATGATGAAACCACCGAAGAAAGTCAAGGTGTTGTGGATTGACTATGATTTGAAGTTTAGCAAGAGACTCCGAGACGATGAAACGGGTGAAATGATATGGGGGTATCACGATCTCTTGCGAAAACATATATGCATAGATGATAGTGTCTGTCCCGAGCTTCAACGCATTAACGTGATGCATGAGATATTACACGGCCTGGGCCATATGTGCGGATGGGAACTATCAGAGAGGATGATTGAATCTCTTAGCCACCAATGGTGGACGGTGCTCAAAAATAATCCGCAATTGAAAGAATGGTTTATGCATGGTAACAAGGCTGATAGTAAATAATGATATGTTGGGGGCGATAGGGGACACGCGGGTGTCAACGGTATAGGGGGACAGGATGAAGCAGGTCGTACATTATTATAAAACTGTCGATGATGAGATAGTTAATAGAATTGATGAGAATACATTTGAAATCATGTCCCCACCATTGCCGACTGATTATGATGGGTTGCCATGGTATTTATGTGAATTATTGCCCAGGCAAATAAATGGCAAATGGTATGAACAGATAGGATATAAGCCATGGGCATTGCGGTTAATCAAAATAGGATATTGGCTGGCTTTTGGGCATAAATGGAAGCGACGGATATTAAAGCAAATTGTGAATGATTAAAGGCAATAGTAAATGGCAAGGATTGGATCTGAACCCGTGCAAGACGCGGTAGTAGGATCCCCCCGGTTGTTGGTGGAGTAGCTACCCCGACAACCTTAATACCCGGCGAGGGGCTGCGGATTTAGTAGCGGTCTCTTTGTTGCAACCGCCGGGTTTTGTGACATGAACCCCCTACAGAGGGGATACAACTATCGACAACGATCTTTGGTGGTACGAAGTTTGGGAAGAACTGCACGTTGAAGTAAGACAACTGGCACGGGATCGAACGACAATACCCGAACTGCAAAGCGATTGTATCCAGGAAGCATGGCTCTATATTTGGGATACGGGACCCAATATGACCACGGAATATTACCGCGACGTGGCACGACGGGCGATTCGGGCTTGCTATGAGCGGGATAGATACTATCGCTGGAAGATAAAGAAGCTGGCAAAATACGGACATTTACCCCCTGCTAAGAGCAGATAACTTCTGTCTAGTGGGTGACAGCGTATAAGCGCTGTATCAATAAAGTAGAGGGTTCATGTCCTCCTCCTAGGCCGTCCATCAGTGGCGGCCTTCTTTATTGAAAAACACGCAGTAAACAATATGCCCTGGAAGAAAGGCGAAAGCGGCAACCCCAACGGTAGGCCCAGAAAAGGCAACACGCTCACTGAAGCTCTGGAAGCCGAGTTCACACCACAAGAGCTGGCGGCCAAGCTACGCGAGCTGGTGGCGGAAAACAATCTAGCTGCTATCAAGTACGTATACGATAGGGTGGAGGGTAAGCCACGGGAAACGATAGAGACGATAATAGAAAGCCCCAAAGTCATTTGGTTTGCGGATGAAACCGATACCGAAGATAGTTCAACTCAAGAGGAGCAATAAGCGGTACAAGATAGCCTACGGGGGCCGTGGTAGCGGTAAGAGCTACGGGATAGCGGATGTACTGGCGCTTACGGCGCTGGCCGAGCCGGGTACGCGGATTTTATGCACCCGTGATATCCAGAACACCTTGAGCGAGTCGGCGCTTGCCATTCTCAAGCGAGTTATCAAAGAGCGTGGTACCGGCGGTTATTTCAAGGACACGAAACACGGGCTTGCATGTAAGAACGGTACGGACTTCATTTTTCGCGGGTTGCAAAACCCGGACCGTATCAAAAGCCTTGAGGGTGTCAAGTACTGCTGGGTGGAGGAGGCGCAGCGGGTAACACAAGATGCGTGGGACATGCTGATTCCCACGATACGCGAGCCGGGTAGCGAATTCTGGATAAACTTCAACCCGGACCAGGAAACGGACCCGGTATACAAGAACTTCGTGCAGACGGCGCGGGATGATGTCGAAGCCGTCAAGATAGACTGGCGCGATAACCCGTATTTCCCCGATGTCCTACGCCATGAGATGGAGTGGGACAAGGCGCATGACTACGATAAGTACTTGTGGATATGGGAAGGCCACACCCGGACCGTAAGCGACCGCCAGGTGTTCAAGGGCAAGTTTCGGGTGGGTGCGTTCACGACGCCGGATGACGTGACGTTTTACTACGGCGCTGACTGGGGCTTCTCAAGAGACCCGACGGCGCTTGTGCGGTGCTTTATCCGCAATAATATCTTGTGGGTGGACTACGAAGCATACGGTATAGGCGTGGACATAGACGATACCCCGGCGCTGTTTGATGCGGTGCCGGATGCGAGGGATTGGATGATAACCGCCGATTCGGCGCGGCCAGAGACTATCAGCTACATGCGGCAGCACGGGTATCCGAAGATGCGTGGTGCCGATAAGGGCAAGGGCAGCGTAGAAGACGGCATAGAGTTTATCAAGAGCTTCGAGGGCGTGGTGATACACGATAGGTGCAAGCATACCGCCGACGAGTTTGCGCTGTATTCATACAAAGAGAATAGGCTGACGGGCGAGCCGACGCCGAAGCTCGAAGATGAGCACAACCATTGCATCGACGCCATCCGCTATGCGCTTGAGCAAGTAATGCGGCGGCATGGTTCGGTGGCGAGTATTGCGGCGGCGGATTTGGGGCTATGAGTAACTTTCGTGATGCGCCATTGGGGGAACTACTCAAAAGCACGGAACCGAGCACCGAAGAACGGCATAAGAGTTTCAAGGAAACCATGCGACAAATATATCTAGCAGAAATAAGTGATATGAGGGATTTTAGCCGGCCAGAAGACCATATTGTGTGGCCCCGGCCAGTGAGGCCCCGATGGAAAAACTAAGACACAAGTTTGCGGAGCGGTTGACACATGCTGAAATCCTACAGCTTGTCGAAGACTACAAGAAAGATATCGTACCCGAGGTAGTACAGAGGAACGACTATGCCAAGGGCAACAATCCCGCAATACTCGATAGGGTGCTGCCGTCTAATTCACCGGATAACAAGATACCGATAAGCTACGGGCGGCGCATGATAAACCTGGTTACCAGCTATATGTACAAGCCGGGGCTTATTACGTATGCGACTGAGAAAGATGATTTTCTCCAAGCGCTGAACCCCATATTTACGTATAATGACGAGCCGCTACAGACTGAGCAAATAGGCCGTCAGGCGTCGATACAGGGGGTGGGCTATGAGTTGCTTTATAACGAGGGGCTGGAAGCGGCAGAGACGCTTATAGATAAGCAGCCGGGTTATAAGGCAACCATGCCACGATTCGTCAAGATACCCGTTGAATTTACAATACCCATATACAACTTCGATATCGAGCCGAAGCTACAAGCCTTTATCTATTTCTATACGATAGAGGCCGAGGAAACCGAGTACATTAGCGTTTACTATGACGATAGGCGGTATGACTTCAAGCGCAAACAAGATCAAGATTTCCTGATACCCGACGGCGATGAAGAACACGGGTTTGAGCGTGTGCCCCTGGTTGTCTACGAAAACAATGAGAATATGATAGGCGATTTCGCTTGTGTGGTGCCGCTGATAGATGCATACGACGTGCTGATGAGCGATAGCCTAAACGAGTTCGACCGCTTTGCATGGGCCTATCTGATAATGAAGGGGCTGGCGCTCAGCGACGACGACTTGAAAAAGGCGAAACACAAACGCGCCTTCGCGGGACTCACTAAAGATGATGACATTACCTTTCTCACAAAGGATATCAACCACGAGTTCATCAAGTTCATGAGCGAGTGGGTCCGTGGTGAGATCCACCGGCAGAGCGGCATACCCAACCTGGACGATTACAAGTTCGGCGGCAACACAAGCGGCGAGACGCTGAGCAAGTGGATCTATCTGATGGAGCTTTTCACTGATCCGAAAGAAAGCTATTTCAAGCGGGCTCTAAAGCGGCGTGTTGAAATCATAGCCGAGTATAGCAAGCTGGGTGAAATACCCGACGATTTTGAGATTATCATGAGCCGTAATGCACCGGACAAGAGCATGGAGCAGGCCGAGCTATTAGAGAAGTACAGCGGTCATGTAACGCAATTGACGCTACTTGAGAACTTCGCCGATTTTGTGAAAGACGCCGGGGAAGAGATAGAAGCGCTCAAAGCCGAAAAGGAAGCGAACATAGCGATGTTTCCCGATATCGACGGGGCGGAGGAAGAAGAAGAGGAAGATGAGGAAGAATAGTGGCGTCCCGCAATCTGGGCATTCTGCAAAAGCAAGTATGGAGGAAGATAGACCTCATAGAAGATAGGTTCGAGCGCCGACTTGCGAGCAACTATCGCACGGCGCTTGATGAGATACGGATAGCTCTTTCAAAGGTATACGAGAAGTACGCCAAGGCCGGCAAGCTCACCCATGCGGAGATGAGCAAGTACAACCGGCTTACTTCACTGGAACGCCAGCTTGCAGAGATACTTGGCCCGGAGCTGGGGCGCAACGGGCGGTTGCTGGACAAGCTCGCCACCGTGCAGTACGAGGAGTCATTCTACCGCCATGCATGGGCGCTGGACCAGCATACGGGTGTGGCGCTGAAGTGGGGATTGCTAAACCCGAAGCAAGTAGAAGCGGCGGTTAAGGCGGGTGGCTGGCGCGAGCTCCACGATATCGCGGTTAAGACGTGGAGGGGCGATACGCTGGCGAAACTCGACCGCACGATAACGCAAGGGTTGATACAGGGCCAGAGCTACCCGAAGATGGCGCGAGCCATGAAACACAACGTGCTGGAAAGCAGCATGTCAAACGCTTTGCGGATAGCGCGAACCGAGGGACAACGCGCCGCAGTACAAGGACAGATAGCAAATGCTGATAAAGCCGACGCCTTGGGGGTCAAGGTCAGACGAATTTGGGATGCGACACTCGACCGAAGAACACGCCCGGAACATGGTGCTCTCGACGGGCAGGCCGCTGACGAAGATGGAATGTTTGATACTTCGGTGGGACTTATTCCGGGCCCGCTTCAGAGTGGTGTGGCGAGCTTTGACATATCGTGCCGCTGCCGTATTCGGGAGGAGGTAGAAGGTTATGAGCCGAAGGTGCGGCGCATCCGTGACGAGGGGGTGCAGCCGTACGAGACATATGATACATGGGCGATGCGACACGGAATTAGGTCGTATGAGAAATATCTAATCAATCGTGGGGGTACGAAGAAATGAACGATGACATAGAGCGAAAACCGGACGAGTCCATAGCGGAAGAGCCGAAGCCGCCCGAGCCGGAGCCCGAGCCGATGCCACCGGAGCCCGAACCACCCAAGCCCGAGGCCCCGAAGCCCAAGGCGAAGCGAAAACCGAAGGTGGCCGAGAGAATACGGGGCTATATGGCGAGCGAGACCCGAAATGAATACGGCGTATTGCGGGACAGAATCGGAGATATGGAACCGGCAGAAAAAGAGGCGTGGTTAAAACAGCGCATGAAGGAAAAGCTCAACGCATACCACGATGACCCCGCCACCAAAGACGCTTACGATAACTGGAAGTTCTACCATGGCGGCAGCAAAAGGGGCGAGTGATGGGGCGTAACAGACGCGGTGTCCGTGACGGTACGGGGCCGTATCGTAGTAGCTGGCAACGCAAGAATGCGGGCATAGGCCGACGGCGCAGAGCCGGGCAGAAGTGTCCTAAAAGCGGGTAACGCTGTACAGCGTTTTTACATATAGCCGTCCTAACGGGCGGCTTTTTTATTGGAGGCCACATGGCAAAGGTAAAGAGCGTTGAGGACTTCCTATTGGAAAGACTGAATGCGAAATACGCAGGCCGCATATTTGGCAAGATAAATACCGAATTCGAAAGGCTTGTAACAGAGGGTAAGACGGAACCCGGTCCCAAGGAATATCAATGGATGCTCGATAGGGTCCGGGCGATTCACAAGGATTTTTTCAAAGAAAAGGAGGTATCCGGTGCAGAAGAAACAAAGGATTAGATGGGAGCTGGCCGCAGCGACACGACTGAATGCGGTTGGCGCTGCGCGGACGGCAGACCTGAATATCATCGAACACAAATACAATCTATCTTCGGACGGCATAGGCGGGACCCATACAATGGGGCTTTTCTATTCCGGCGGGGACTATTGGAACTAGGAGCATAAATAATGGCTAAAGAAATGGCGTCCAAAGATCCTGACCAGGAAGAACTACAAGATGAGCCGAAACAGAAAGATGATGCTGGGCAAGATGCTGCGGAAGACATTGAAAAGAGACTGGTAAATTTAGAAAAGCTTTTGGAAAAGACGACTCTGACTCTGGAATCCGAACGAAGGGCGTCCGCCGGTAAAGACAAGAAAATTACCGACCTGCAAGCCGAGACCAAGAAACTTCAGGAAGCCACCTTATCAAAGGATGATTTACTGAGGTTGCGCGAAGATGAGCTTAACAGGGAGCGGAACGAATGGGAAAGAGAACGCGAGGAAGAGAAGAAAGAGATAACACGGCTTCGCCAGGAACAAATGAGACACGATGTACTTGGCAAGCTAGAGAACTTCCCCCGGTTTCTTTATGATCGCGTCAAGGGCGAAACTCCTGAAGAGGTCGAACGTGATGCGCGATTGATAATGAAAGAATGGGTAACAGACAGGGACAAAGTCAGTAACGCCCGCAAGGTCGGCAAGAAACCACAGTCCGGCGATGGTAAACAATCCGGTATCACGGCACAAGACGTGCTTGATATGTCACCGGACCAACGGCGTGAGTGGGCGATGACTGCAAGCGAAGAAGAGCAAGACGCGATTGACGAAGAATTAAGCAAATTGTAAGGAGAAAGACTAAATGGCATTAGCTCATTTTATCCCCGAAGTATGGTCGGGGAGAATCCTGAAGCGGCTTAATGACGCGCTCGTGTACAAGAATGTTTGCACTACGGAATATGAGGGAGAGATATCGGGATTTGGCGATGTCGTGAAAATCAACGAGATCGGCCCTGTCACCGTAAATACATATAGTGCGACTTCCACGGGTGCGCTCACTGTACAGCAGCTTTCGGATGCGCAAAAGCAGCTGAAGATCAACCAGAGCAAGTACTTTGCTTTCTGGCTTGACGATCAGGACAACGCGCAAACCAAACCCAAGGTCATGAAAGAGGCGCTTGGCGAGGCGGCCTGGAGCCTGGCGAATAACATAGATGAATATATCGCCGCGCTTTATGGCAGTGCCGGTCTGGCGGTGGGTGGAACGTCTTCGACTGGTGTTGACGTTACCGCAACCAACGTCATGAAGTATCTCTCACTCGCCCAGCAGAAGCTTGACGAGCAGAATACACCGGGTACCGGCAGATGGATGGTGGTCCCGCCCTGGTTTGCGCAGAAAATGACTCTGGCTAACATTACCCTGAATACCGACAACAAGGCGATGATGAACGACGCGTATTTTGGCCGGACCATGTACGGGTTTGACGTGTATGTATCCAATAACGTGTATCACGCTTCCGGTACTGACCGGGCCGCGATTATGTGCGGATACAAGGGAAGTATTGCTCTCGCCGTGCAGGTGGTAAACACCAGCCAGGTTGATAGCACTACCATTGGATTCAAGACTCTAGTCAAGGGTCTTGTGGTTTATGGGGCCAAGGTAATTCGTCCGAATAACCTTGGAATTCTGTGGGCCAACTATACTGCGGAGGCTACGTAATATGGCTGCACATACTGCTACTCTCTGCACGGCACCGGCGAACACCACGGGGTATGCGCCTATAAATTGGTCGTCCTTGGATACCGGTGCCAATAACATTGTATTTGATATGAACGGCAAGGCCGATTCGAGCAAGCTGGTTATTCTGGTAGCCGGCGAGTCTACGTTGGTATGTGGGGTGTGGATCGGTACATCGGACAGTAGGTCAAGCGGTGCGAAAGCATCCGGTGCGGCTTATCCGTATTCCGCCGCCGAACTGGGCCGCTCGCGGGTCAAAACCACGGTTGTTACCGACGGTAACGTGCGCTCTATTTTTAGAAGCACGGTGGTTGCAACCACTGAGGTTTTCGCCGTGTATGCGTTGGGGCCTTTTGAGACAGCGCGGTATAAGGACTCGGACGGCTATATCAATGTCGCCCGTGCAATCACCACGGCTGGCGGGGTCAGTTCGTCTGATCCGTTTTATGTCGCCGGCTTGCTGATACCGTAATTAATCGGGGGGCTTCGGCCCCCCATATTTTAGGAGCAAACATGGCTGCACACGTAAGCACAAATATATTGGCCCGAGGCCATAGCAGCCTGGCGCGACCCGTTAAGTGGTCTTCGTTTGATAGCGGGGCGAACAATATCGCTATCAACTGCGCTGGGTCTGTAGACGGAAGCAAGCTATTGATTCTGCTTGCCGGTCATTCAACGCTGCCGAATCGCGTATGGATCGGTACATCCGATAGCCGCTCAAGTCACACAAGTATGAATTATCCGTATCGCCGTGATGCTATTCGGCGAATGCTGGTAAAAACCACGGTAGAAGCCGCCCACTCTGTCGTGAGTGTATTCAAGAGCACGCTGGGAAGTTCCGCCCTATCACCCGCTGGCGATAGTGAGGTGTGGGGTATCCAGGTGTTGGGCCCATTCGAGACAGAAAGATTCAAGGACAGTGATGGATACATCAATATTTGTCGCGGTATAACAACGGCTGGCGGTGCATCGCATTCGAGCGATGGACAATATATTGCCGCCGTTATGATTCCATAGATAGAAAGGAAATAATACGTGGCTGATTCTGCAATGGCACAAGTAGAAAATGGAAAGACATTTGCCGAAGTGGTTTTGGAGAAACCCAAGGAAAAGAAAATACGCATTGTAAAACCGGGTACAATCGGGAGTCCCATTGTCATGCCGAAACCCAAGGCAAAACCAGAACCCGAAATTCCCCACCTATGTCAGAAGGATTTGCTGGCAATTCTTGGGACGGCGGACACCTTACACGCAGCACCGTTTGAGAACGAGGATTTTGAGATATGGGGCGTGGCCGTTGTGGTGACATATGAGGTATGCAAGCGATGGGACATTCTATTTGAAATGCATACTGATGGATACTGGAAAGACAAGAATGTACTGGCCCGTCTCCAGGCTACTAATGCCCCCATTTACATGCACGAGAAGTATCCCGAAGTGCCCACCTCGATGCGATTCCCCATAGAGCTGATTACAAAGAGTTACCGCCCATATCACACAACGTCTATTACTTACATGCTGGCGCTTGCCTATCATTCATTTGTTACCACGGGGAAGCCTAGTCATGTAGCACTCTTTGGTGTACACATGGCGGCGCGAGAAGAGTACACCGAGCAGCGCCCTTGTTGTGAATACTGGTTGGGTCGCATGGAGGCGGCCGGCATGGACGTAGAGCCGTCACCCGGTGGTGCGCTTCTGGTATCAAGCGGGCTCTATGGTTACGAAAACTATAACCCCATTTGCTATGACTTCCGGCAGCGCATTCAGGGCTTACAGCTAGGGGCGCAAAAGTCCGAACAAGAACAGCGCAAATGGCTTATTCAGAGGGCAAAGAACCAGGGGGCTATACAAGAGGCCGAGCATTGGCTGCGTAGATTTCAAAGAGGGGAGATAAAGTAATGCCCGGAGGAACGGGACTAGACAGGGCGGGTTACAAACAGATAGTCGGGTCTGTGGATTCAAAAATAATCACCGATACGATGGGCGCGGTTACGGGCGACTGGGTGCAACTCGAAGTACTATCGTCCGAGATCCAGCTTGCGGGTGTTACCGCGCCGGGATGTGCCGGTTCGTCGTTTATCGACTCGGGCACAACGTTTTCTCAAGGCTGGAAGTTTGCTTGTAGTCAGATAACCTCGGTGCAAGTATCGGCTAAATGTACGGACGGTAGGTTACTCGCGCATAAACGGATTCTGCTGTAATGCCCTTCCGCAGTAAGAAACAGCGGGATTGGATGAAGAAAAACAAACCCGCTATGTACCGGAAGTGGAAGCGGAAGTATGGCACGAAGATACGGCGCAAAAAGAGGTAGGCCATGGCTGTAATGAAGGCCACCGAAATAAACGATATTCTTAACCTCACTGCGGACACGGCGCGGAACGATGCATTCACCCGGCTTATCCTACTGGTGCAATCCGACGCTTGCGAGTACATGAATAACTATTTTGCCGACCCGATAGTGTACCGCGATGGTGACGTATCATTTGAGTTTGTGCGTGGTGATACGGGCGTGGGCGTGACTGCCGATTACATAACCGACACCGAGGCGAGGCTTAGCAGCGTAGGGTTCTCGACCGCATTTGAATATGACATCGTTGTGGAGGGCGGCGGCGGTTACAACGCCGGGATACATCATGTGGTGGACCTTACTACGAAGGGCGGCAAATTCACGCTTGACAGCACGGGAACACTATACCCGGTTGATATGGACGGTATGCAGAATTACGTGGGAGGGTGCCGTATATCACTGGTGGGTTGGCCGCAAGGTATCAAGCCGTACATCGCGCAGATGGTGTGGCACCGATACGACAAACCTAAACCGAGCGGGGCGATAAGCGAGCGGATAGACGACTACTCGGTGACATACGCCGGCAGTTACGCCTATCCCTCGGAAGCCGTGGCTGGGCTCAACAAATGGCGTAAGGCCGTGCTGGTATGAGTGAATATCAATATTACTCATGGCGGGATTTGCGGATGCGCGGAAACATATGTGCGCGAAATGATGGTGTGACGGTTGGTCCCGGGGGAGGGGTTTGCGCAAGTTTTGCACCGCGCAAATTGCCGCGATGGTTTCTACGCATAGTATTTTTCGTTCGGAAAGTTCGGGCTATGGTATGAGCATAGAGAACTACTACGATCAGACGGTGTACGTGCAGAAGGTGACGACGAGCACGGCGTGGGGCTCGACCGAATCATGGGCAAGCAGCTCGACCATCGTAGCAGCCATGAACCCGGTAAGCGGTAAAGAGCTATTCATCGGCGAGAAAGAAACGGTATACGCCGACTACAAGATGTTTTGCGATGCGGGAACGACGATAGACGAAACGCGTCGCGTGTACTGGGACTCGAAGATATATGACGTGGTATTTGTCAAAGACACTTTCAAAATGGGGCACCACCTGAAGGTGTTGCTCAAGAAGCGGGATACGTAATGACCCACCCGTGGACACAAGAGACGGACGCCATAGAGAAAGCCACGAGGCGAGCGCTGATAGCCATCGGTGCGCTGCTGGTGGGAGACGCCGGGCTTAGAGTTCCGGTAGATACCGGGCGGCTGCGAGGCAGTATCACATATGCGGTTAAGGGGGGACGGTCTAATACGAAGAGTCCGGCGAAGGGTACAGATGCAGTAAGCACTCCTGCCGATTCGACTGTCTGTTATGTGGGTACAAACGTCGAATACGCGCAACATATAGAGTATGGAACACGCCGATCTGCGGCGCAACCATATCTTCGACCGGCGTTCGATAGCAACCGGAAGAATATAGCGAAGATACAGCGCGATGAGCTAAAGGCGGCGTTCCGTGGCAAGCGCTAGTATCGAGGAAGCGCTGCACTACCGTCTGGTAAACGACGCTACGGTGACGGCGGTTGTCGGCACACGCATCTATTGGTTGGAAGCGCCACAGGGAGCCACCAAGCCATTTGTAACGTACTTTGTGGTAGACGATCCGTTTAGCCCACTTGCGTTCGGTAGAGACGATGCGGGACACGCCAGGGTGCAGTTTAATGTGTTCGATGAGAACCGCACCGAAGCGCTACGGATAGGCGATATCGTGCGGGATTCGCTGGACCAGCACGGCGGCGACGTGGACGGCGTTACCGTGATTTACATTATGTGCAACGGCACACACTGTTTGAAGGTATCGGGTCAGGACGTGTACATGGCAACATTCGACGCTATGGTGCGCTATGACGATATATAGGAGCGATGATGGTTAAATGTAGCAATCCCAAGTGCAATGCGACATGGGGGGGCGATGAATCCACGATATGCCGCAAATGTGGTTACGTGATGCTGCCCTGCAAAAAACTCAAAGAAAAGAAGCAGCCCGAGAAAAGGGCGTTTGATTTCAATAAGGAGATAGACGATGGCAGTTGATCATGGCTGGCATGGAAGCGTTGTTGTCGGCGCGACTACGGTAGCCTATATGACAGAATGGACTCTTGAAATGACCGGGGATGCCCTGGAAAATACCCATTTTGGATCTACATACGACAGGGGGTTTGAGCCCGGTTTGAGATCCCATACGGTGAGTTTCAGTGGTTATTCCGAAGACACGGACGCGGCACAACACGCGCTGTTGGCCGAAATGACCACCGCAGCCTTGCCGGCAGCCGTAACGCTATACATGCTTACGAATAATGATGCCGGCAGTACCGCTGGATTTACCGGCTCGGTAATACTCACTGGTATAACACGCGGGGCTACGCCGGACGGCCTACAGACCTTTAGTGCGAATGGTCGCGTTAACGGGCTGTTGTCCACGGTATAGGAGATAGACAATGGCAATTGATAAGGGATGGGACGGGTGGATAGAAATCGGTAGTTCGGACGCCCCGGCCAAAACATCCGAAGTACCGCAAATCACCGAGTGGACTTTGGAGATGACGGGTGACGCTCTTGAGAAAACCGCCTTCGGTTCTACCTACGATAGAGAGTTCGAGGTCGGCATGCGAAGCTGGTCCGGCACGCTCAGCGGATATTCGGATGACGGCGATAATGTCCAGGACTATATGCTGGATAACTTCA
>Ga0180437_10008670_pt1 | contig 12842 bp, 13 predicted proteins | sample SS_ome_4_FD_132410 | JGI IMG/M metagenome (GOLD analysis project Ga0180437, IMG submission 132410) | Hypersaline lake sediment archaeal communities from the Salton Sea, California, USA - SS_3_D_1 metaG | ecosystem: Environmental > Aquatic > Non-marine Saline and Alkaline > Hypersaline >...
GACACCTTCACCGACGAAAATACCTCTTCCCCTTCCGCTGCGCTCCCGATCGACCACCCCCACACTGAGATTGAAAAGAAAGCCAACAGGCAGACCTCCGGTCCCATCCCTCTCCACCACCATCCTCGACCCGTCATTTGCGCACTCCTTTACGCATTGTCTGTTGCACTCTTCCCCTCTTCCTTCTCATCGTCAGGTCGGACGGTTTCCACAAGACACTCCAGACTGCCCTCAGCAAGGAGAATCTCCAGGGGATCCCCCTTGCGAACGTCCTTTGCCCGCCGCAGGACCTGTCTCGATGGCAATCGCTGGGTAATGCTGTAGCCCCTCGAAAGGACGGCCAGAGGGCTCAGAGACCCCAGACAACTCGCTGCCTCCTTGGTCTCGCTCCGCTTCATCTCCAGGCAGTGTTTCACCAATCGGACCAAATCCCTCCTCACGGATTCGATCCTCATTGCACTGGACTCGATCCTGTTTGAGGGCCCCGCAAAGAAGAGCTTCGTGCGCATGCTGTCCAGATGGACGTCCCCTTCATGAACATGCCGTCCCATGACCGCATAGAGCCTTTCAGACAAATCGTCCAGGCGGATGTACCCATCCTGGACCCTTCTTCCAGGATGAATCAACCTCCGGGTGAGATGGGACAATGCCTCCCGCCAGCCCTCCAGATTCCTCGCGGATGCCTTCTGAAGACGATTCTCCAACGCGGAAAGCCCCTCTGTCAGGGCTTCCTTCTCCGGAACGATCATTTCTGCTGCAGCCGAAGGAGTGGGAGCGCGAACATCGGCCACAAAATCGGCTATCGTGAAGTCGATTTCATGACCCACCGCAGAGACGATGGGTATCCTCGAGTCGGCAATCGCCAGGGCAACGCTCTCTTCGTTGAACGCCCAGAGGTCCTCCAGGGACCCCCCTCCACGGCCCACAATGATCACCTCTGACATGCCGTCGAGGTTGAGCGTACGAATCGCCTCTACGATCTCGTGCTTGGCTTCATCCCCCTGGACACGGACCGGGCAGAAACGAATCTCCAGGCTTGGAAAACGCCGCCAGAGCACCTTCAGTATGTCGCGAACCGCAGCCCCGGTGGGAGATGTGACCACCCCTACCACCCGGGGCAGGAAGGGCAAGGGCCTCTTTCTCTCCCCTTCGAACAGGCCCGCTTCGGCCAGCTTCCGCTTCAGGGCATCGAAGGCAAGCTGGAGAGCACCCTGCCCTTTCGGCTCCATCGACTCGACGATGAGTTGAACATCCCCGCGTGGCGGATACACCGAGAGATTTGCCCGGCAGATCACCTGCAATCCATCTTCCGGGATGAAGGGCAGCGCCGTGTTGCGAGAACGGAACATCACGGCCCGAATCTGGGTGGACGCGTCCTTCAGCGTGAAGTAGAAATGTCCGGAGGAGGGCACACGGAAATTCGAGATTTCCCCCTCCACCCAGAGAGCGGAGAAGCTCTCTTCGAGATGGTCCTTGATGGCTTGGGTGAGTTGAGATACCGAGTAGACATGTTCGGTGAGCAGGGGAAAAGGCTCCAAAGACGAACCTCCTTGCCCAGACCTCCTCTCCACCTTCCTCTTGTCCCTCTACTCCCAGCTCGGTGTCGACTGCTCTTGAGGACGGAAAAGGCCAGCTAGGGCGCCGGGGAAGCATCTTCCAGCGCGACGGCTCGAGACTCCTGCTGGATCCGCTGAAAGATCTCCCAGCTCTTCAGAATTTCCAGGGCTCGGGCAAGCTGAATGTCCGTCGGTTCCGCTTCCTCTTTGGCGGACTCTCCTTCCGGCGCTTCAGTTTCTTCTTCGGGCTCACCCTCATGATTCTCCAGGTGTCGATCGAGGTCCTTTTCCCTGAGGAATCGAAGGGGCCTGCCTTTGTCTTCTACCCTGTTGTAGACCAGTATGTCAGGCTCGATTCCCTTCGCCTGGATTACACGACCCGTAGGCGTATAGTACTGGGCAGTCGTCAGCTTCAGACCTGATCCATCCTGCATGGGGATGATGGTTTGGACCGATCCCTTCCCAAACGTGGGTGTGCCCAGAATCACTGCCCGATGATGATCCTGCAACGCACCGGCCACGATCTCGGATGCACTCGCACTCCCCCCGTTCACCAGGCAGATGATCGGATATGAATGCTTGTCTCTCTGGGGGTGTGCGTTGAACTCCATCTTCTGGGACTTCATGCGTCCGTCCGTGTAAACGATCTTGCCGGTCTCGAGAAATTCATCTGCCACGAGAACCGCCTGATCGAGCAGGCCTCCGGGGTTGTTCCGCACATCGAGGATGAGCCCCTTCAAACCGCCACCGATTTCCGCCTCCATTCCTTGAAGCTGCTTCTTCAGTTCCCGGCCCGTGTTCTCTTGAAACTGCGTGACGCGAACGTACCCGTACTCTTCGTCGAGCACCTTTGATTTGATGCTCTGGATCTTGATCACATCCCGGATGACTGTGACCTCGAAGGGCTCCTCGAGATCCCCCCGGAAAATCGTAAGGGTGATCTCCGTACCCTTCTTGCCCCGCATCTTCTTGACAGCCTCAAAAAGGGACAAGTTCTTCGTAGGCTCCTCGTTGATCTTGATGATTCGATCCCCGGCCTCCAGGCCTGCCCGGAAGGCGGGTGTGTCTTCGATGGGCGAGACAATCGTCAGGATGCCGTCCCGAATCGTGATCTCGATCCCCAACCCGCCGAAGCTCCCTTTTGTTTCTACCTGCAATTCCCTGTAAAGGTCGGGCTTGAGAAAACTGGAATGGGCATCCAGGGTCTTGAGCATCCCGTCGATGGCACCATAAATGAGGGCCTCCATGTCCACTTCCTCGACGTAGTTCTGCTCGACCTTCTCGAGGACATCCGCAAAAATCTGCAGCTGCTGGTAGCTCTCCACGGGAACCGCCCTGACCTCGACGTTGCCCTTCACGACCCCGAGCATCCCGATCAACAAAAAGAGAAGGATTAGGACCTGCCACTGCACTCTTGATCCTAGTTTCATCAACGTCCTGTCCTCCTTATCGTTTAGGAGCGATGTACGATCAGCTTCCCGACGAGCTGGTTCTCAAAGGTTCTCTGAATAGGGATCGACCTGTCAGCCAAATGTCTTTATCCTTCCTAGTTTAAACCAAATCCCCAACAACATTCAATCGGCGGCCCCGCTTGAGACCCGTTCACCTTCCCCCACCCCCTCTCTGGAGCCATTTCAGGGGGTTATCCGCCCTCCCCTCGTGCCAGATCTCGAAATGGACCAGACAGCCATCCATGGACCCCGTATCCCCTGCGTGACCCACGATTTCACCGGTTTCCACCCGTTCTCCCCTCCTCTTGGTGAGCTGGCTCATGTGAGCAACAACGGTGTAATCCTTCTCCCCGTGATGGATGATCATGAGCTTGCCGTATCCCCGAAACCAGTCGGCGTACACGACGCCCCCACCCCAGACGGCCCGCACCGGGACACCCGGTTCGGTCTTGATGTCGATCCCTTTCGACCGGACGGCCCCCGGTTGGTCGAACCTACGATAGACCTTTCCCCTGACAGGCCACGGCAACTTGCCCTTCTGTCCACGCAGGTCGCCACCCTCGAAGACCACAGGGGAAGGCGGTTTCTGCTGCATCTTCTTCTTCAGGGCCTTTGCAGCTTGTTCGAGTTCCTCGAGCAACCGCTCGTGGAGCTTCCTGTCCTGTTCGATGCCAAACAGCAGGGTACTCTTCTCCTGCCTCTTGGCTTCGAGGGCCGTCTTACGGCTCCGGAGCTTCTCCACGAGGGCCTTTTCGGCCTCCAACCGTTCCTGCAGGCCGGCATTCAACCGCTCCTTTTCCTCGAGCAACTCGTGGAAGGCTTCGATTCTCTGCCAATCAGAGACGAGAATCCCCTTCAGGGCATCAAGGTTCCTGAACTTCTCGGGAGGTGAGGCATCTGAGAATATCAGGGGGAGCATCCCTGCCTTGCCAAGCCTGTAATAGGCGACCAAACGACGACCCTGATTGTTCCTTTGTTCTTCGATCCTTCCCTCCAGAGCCCTCAACTCCTTTGTCATCTCTTTCTTCTCTTGTTGGAGGTCAGCCATTTTGGCCTTTGAAACCCTGTGCTTCCGTTCTGCAGCCACGATCTCCTTGTCTACGTCCTCCAGCGATTTGAGAAGGTTCCTGCTCTTGCTTTGGAGCTTCTTGATGGCCTGCTTCTCTGTCTGAATCTTCTTCCGGGTTTTCCTCAGATCTTGCTCAAGCTTCGATGCCCGAGAAGAAGGGACTGCCAGGCCTTGCCCAATGACGGCGCAGACCAGGCAGATGACGGCGGACCAAAGGAAGCGGTGTTTCATCATCGCTCAGTGAACCGAGAAAAACTTACCCAGCTGCTGATCACGCCGATCACGGCACCCAGGAGGATCAACATGATCGTCAGCGGTACAGATAGAAAATGAAGGTGGACCCATCCGGCGAACAGGCTCCAGGACGTCCCGGTGTTGATTCGAAAGCCCTGATACAGAATCCACAGGAGCACGAGGGCCAGGACAGCCCCCCCTACCCCCTGAAGCAAGGACTCGAGGAAGAACGGGAGTCGAATGTAGGATTCCGTGGCCCCCACGAGCCGCAGGATCTCGATCTCTTCTTTCCGGGCATAGAAGCCGAGGGTCAGGGTGCTCGAAATCACGATCACCGAGGCAAACAGGAGCAACGCGCCCAACGAAAGGGCCAACCAGCGGAGGATCCGGACAAAGGCAAAGAATCGTTTCATCCAACCCCCACCGTACTCCACATCTGCCACGCCCTTGATGGAGGAAAGCACACGGGCGGCCTTCTCAATCGCCTCGAGGTTCCGATAGGGTTTCTTCAAGCGCACCTCGAGGGAGGCTGGAAGCGGGTTCTCCGGCAAACCCTCGAGGACATGGGCTACCTCACCCATCGCCTTCTCGAGCGACTTCAGGGCTGCCCGGGAGGAACAGTATTCAACCGACTCCACTTCCTCCCTGGCCATCACAGCTTCCTCGACCTGTGCACGCTTCTTGCCCGTTAGCCCCTTCTCCAGGTACAGCACGATCTGGAGCTCTTTCCCCAGTCTCTCCCCTATCGTTTGAAGGTTGGACAGCAGCAGGAGATAGGAGGCGAGAAGCAGGAGGGTGAACCCGACCGCAGCCAGGCTCATGACCACCATACTCCGGTGCTCTCTTATGTTCTGTCCGGTCGTCTTGAGATGGTATAGCAGCTTGTACGCCCACATCGATCTTGGTCTACCCTTTGTCTACGAGGCGCCCTTTGTCCAAAACAAGTTGCCTCTTTCCGCAGTAGGCCGGTAGAGACTCGTTGTGTGTTGCCACCAGCAGGGTGGTGCCCCGCTGATGGATGTCCAGGAACTGATCCATGATCTCCCTGCTCAAGGCAGCATCGAGGTTCCCCGTAGGCTCATCAGCGAGGAGGATGAGCGGATCGTTGACCAGGGCTCTGGCGATCGCCACACGCTGCTGCTCCCCGCCGGAGAGACGGAGCGGCTTCTGGTCCCTTTTGTCGGCCAACCCGACGGCCCGCAGTGCGTGGTATGCCCTTTTCCGTACCTCCTTGGGCGGCAACCCGCGTATTTGAAGAGCCAGGCCGACATTCTCCAGAGCCGTTCGGTTCTCGAGGAGCTTGAAGTCTTGAAACACGAATCCCGTCTCCCTGCGCAGGCGGGTCAACTCCCTGGGGGGTATGCGGGTGACGTTTCTTCCGTTCACCACGAGTTGTCCCTGCGTTACCGTCTCAACCCCCAGGATGATCTTCAGGAGTGTTGTCTTCCCCGCTCCCGACGAACCGGAGATGAAGAGAAAATCCCCCTTATCGATCTGGATGGATACTTCCATCAGGGCCACTACGCCGCCGCTGTATGTCTTCGTTACATTGAAGAGCTGGATGATCTTCGACGAACCGTGGGCCGATACCGCCGTCTCAGAGATCTCAGGAGGCATTCAGGATTCCTCTTTCCTGTTCAGCTCATAGAGGATCTGAAGGCCATGTAGGGTGAGGTATCCGTCCACTTTCTGGATGGTTCTTGATTCCGGTGCGAGGCGTTCTGCCATACCCCCCGTGGCGATCACACGGGCATCTTCGCCCATCTCCCCCCGAATTCGGTCGACCATCCCGTCCACCATGCTCACGTAGCCGAAGAGAATGCCGGCTTGCATACTGTGAATCGTGTTCTTCCCGATCACCGTTTTCGGCCTCACAATTTCGACACGGGGAAGTTTTGAAGCCATCTGAAAGAGTGCTTCCAGTGAGATACCGATTCCCGGCACGATTACACCTCCCAAGTATTCCCCCTGCCCGGAAATACAATCAAAGGTCGTGGCCGTGCCGAAGTCCACTACGATGCAGCTCTGGTGGACTTGATGGTACGCTGCCACGGCATTCACAATCCGATCGGCCCCGACCTCCCGGGGATTGTCCATCAGGATAGGCATGCCGGTCTTGATCCCCGGCTCGACGAGCAAGGGATCGAGACGAAGGTTCTTTTTGCAGAACTCTTCGAAGGTTTGCAGCAGCGGCGGGACGACACACGATATCGCTACGGCCTTGAAGGCATCGAATGTGAAACCGGATGCGGAGCAGATGTTCCGGATCAGCACCCCGTACTCGTCAGCTGTCTTCGTCTTGTCGGTGCTGATCCTCCAATCCTGGAGGAGCTTTCTTCCTTCGAACAAACCCAGAACGGTCTGCGTGTTCCCGATGTCGATGACGAATAGCATGTTCTCCCCCGGCAAAAGAAAAATGAAACGATCAGCCGCCAGTTAACGGCTAATTGCATACAGGGGCTTTGCCCTCTGTGTAGACCCGGCTGACATCCCCGGCACGAATCTTCTCGGTTCGCGTATCAGATACCTCCAGGATCATCGAACCTTCTTCATCCAGGCCGCGGAATCTCCCCCGGATGGTTTCCTTTGCGGTGCTGACCTCCACCCATCCCTCTGGGTGTGCACAGTAACGGTTCCATTCCCGTAAGGTGGAAGCCCCACCCTCGCGCAGGAGTGTTTGATACCCTCTGTCCAGATTCTCCAGGAGCCTCCTCACAAAAGGCACCCTCTCCACGGATCCCCCCAACGCTATCTGTACAGAAGTTGCCGGGTACCTGAGGTCCTTTGGAAACATGTCCGGGCTCATGTTGAGATTTACCCCTATCCCCAAGATGAGAAAGTGTATGCTCTCCTGTTCGGCGTGCATTTCAGCAAGGATGCCTGCGGCCTTCCTACCCTCCAGCAGCAGATCGTTCGGCCATTTCATTTGCGGCCTCAGAGAAAAGATCTCCTCCATCGTTTCACACAGGACGACGCCAGCCATCAACGTGATCACGGCTGCCTCGGCCGGAAGGAAAGGCGGACGCAGAAGAACGGACATGTAGAGATTCAGGTTGGCCGGGCTGACCCACTGCCTGCCTCTCCGGCCCCTACCTGTCCGCTGCATCTCTGCAATGACCACCGTGCCTTCTTCGGCCCCCTGCCGCCCCAGCTCCCAGAGATCATCGTTGGTGGACTCGGTCTCTTCCCTGACCAGGATCGCCCCTCCGATCCTGGAGGTGCGAATCCCCGGATCCGTTTCCAAGACCCGGAGGGCGTCCGGAACCTTACAGAGCTGGTACCCCACCGAGGAGACCCCCTGGATGAAATACCCCTGTCGCCGCAACATCTGGATCTGTTTCCAGACAGCCGCTCTCGTGATCTGCAATTCCTTACAGATCGTCTGGCTCGAGACAAATCCCTCTGCTGCTTGCAAGACCCCGAGGATCCGCTCTCGCTGTGACCGTCCTCTAGCCATGTCTGAGTAACATAGAGATATCTACACCGGGTGCCGAGTGGGTAATCCTTCCGACCGAGATCGCGTCCACCCCTGCCTCCGCAATCCTGCGCACGTTCTCCAAGGTCACGCCGCCGGAGACCTCCAACAGAGCGGCCCCATGAACGCGCGCCACAGCTTCCTGGACGGTTTCAATCGACATGTTGTCCAACAGGATTGCATCCACCCCCGCCACGAGTGCCTGCTCGACCTCTTCCAAGGTGGAGGCCTCGACCTCCACGCGAAGGGTGTGTGGCGATCTCCCCCTTATGGCGCTGACCGCCTGGGCAACCCCTCCGCAGGCAGAGAGATGGTTCTCCTTCACCAGAATCCCCTCGGAGAGGCTGGAACGGTGGTTCACGCCCCCACCCGCCCGAACAGCGTACTTTTCGAGCACCCGTAAGCCTGGCAGGGTCTTCCGTGTATCGAGGATCTTCACGCCCGTTCCTGCCACGGCATCCACAAACCTGCGCGTCAACGTGGCAACGCCGGAGAGATGCTGAAGGATGTTCAGGGCCACCCTCTCGCCACCCAGCAGGGCCCTTACAGGGCCTTCCAGTTCGAGCAGAACAGCCGCGGCCTCCACTGCCTGTCCGTCTTGGGCCTTGGACAGCGCCCTTACTTCCTTCGAGAGAAGCGCAAAGGTGCGAAGAGCAACATCAACACCCGCCACCACGAAGGATTCCTTGGCGCAGACCTCGGCCCTCCCGCGTAGGTCCGGAGGAACAAGGATCTCGGTCGTTACATCGCCGGTGCCAAGATCCTCCTGGAGAGCAGCCCTGAGCCAGTCATCCAACATGGGGGCAGGGAGCATGGGGACGCCTCTCTTTCGCCGAGAATCTACTTGAATTATCGAGAATAATTGACAAGATATCGAGCACAAAGTATATTGAAAACGTCCTTCTAATTCAAACCGGTTCGACCTTTCCCGGCATCCGGCTGTGAGCGTTTTTCGCGGTCCGGATTCCCACGGTTCGCGCCGGTTGGAGTCTTGAGGACAGAGAACATGCCGAAGTGGTGGAATTGGTAGACACGCTGGGTTCAGGGTCCAGTGGGCATTGCGCCTGTGGGAGTTCGAGTCTCCCCTTCGGCACCAGGTTTTGTAAAGCCCTCGTAACTCTTCGGAGTTAGGGGGCTTTTTTTTGAAGGGGGGCTGTCAACCGTCTATATCCTGATTTCCATGCCTTCTCTCGAGAGAAAAGCCTCCGGAAATCGCCTTTGACACTCTTCCTCCATTCTGAAAAGAAAGCTGTCGGTGTGTTCTGGGTCGTGATGAAAGAGAGCCAGCTTCTTTACCCCGGCTTGCTCAGCCACCTCCACGGCCTGCTCCCAACTACTGTGGCCCCACCCCTTCTTATCCTTCATCTCCTCTGGGGTGAATTGTGCATCATGGATGAGAAGATCGGCATTTCTGGAAAGGGCAACGATATTCGGATCTATCCCATCAACATGTTCCACGTCCGTACAGTAAACGAAGATCTTTCCTTCTCCCTCGATGCGGTAACTATACGCACCTCCAGGATGGTTGTGCCTTAGAGTTACTACCTTATTGCCTGTAATCGGTGTTGTATAATGGGTTGTTTCTGGGGCGAAGAATGTCATCCTTGCACCCATCTTCTCCAAGGGCACAGGAAAGTACTCACGCTGCATGTGCATTGAGAATATGTCCTCAAGATTTGTTGTCTGGCTATCTCTTCCAATAATAGTGATGGTGAAGTGTCGGTCTGGATCGTATGCGGGACGAAAGAAAGGAAACCCTTGAATATGATCCCAGTGTGTATGTGACAATGCAATAAAGATGTTGTCGTATTGCTCATGCGAGCGAGCCAACAGATCATTCCCCAGCTTTCGTATTCCCGTGCCGGCGTCAAATATGGCAATCCTTCCGTTATCAGAAGTGAGCAGAATGCACGAGGTGTTGCCACCGAATTGGACAAAATCTGGGTCAGGAACGGCAATGGAGCCTCGGGTTCCATAGAAGGTTACCTTCAATTCTTCCTCCCTCATTTCATACTGCGTCAGTGGTCAGGTCTGGCGGCAAAACCTCCGTCTCAAAAGGCTGTCAAAACGATTCCTCCACCATGCACGGGTCATAGCATTCCTGCAGCTTCTGGCTGCACTGGTCGATGCATCCGACTCGTTCGTCTTCTGCCCCGGGGCATTCAGAGATGCACAAAGAGTATTTCTGGCTGCAATCCTTCAAACAGTCGTTACCCGTCGAGGTGTCGGATTCCGGATCATATTTCTTTTTTTTTGCACCAAAACAGCAGCATCCGACGATCAATAACAGCCCAAACAGACAAACATACCTTTTCATGTTTTGGCATCCTCCGAATGGTTTTGTGACTCACAGATGCAACAATTTCATGCATCCCGGAGAACCATGTCAAGTCCTTTCCCCAAGGGGGCAAGAATCTACACATCGCCCCGTTACTCGAGGCACGCCGCGTAACCTTCTGTGAGTGACAGCCGAACAACTGAAAAAGGAGGAAATGAACATGCCACCGCAGAAAATCCACCTCAGGTCGAAAGACGTGGCGCATATCTTGGACCTCAGCCCGGACGACGCAATCAATCCCGCGCGGAGGGGAAAGCTCAAGGCCACCAAGAAAGGAAGATTCTGGCGATTCCGTGAGGCTGGTGTAATAGCCTACAAGAGGCGCAGTGAGAGGTTGTCCTTGTTTAGCGGCCAGGTATCCTCCGCACACAGAGGGGGCTCTTCTCTTGGGGTCTGAGATTTCACTTCCACAAACAAATACTTATTTAATAATAGATAGTTATGGAGACTTGTTAAACTTCTTTCGAGAATCTGTGACGATCCTCTCCTAATGTCGGGCTAAAGTTGACACGGAAATACGTCGATCCTTCGTCGACCCGCTTGTTTTCGAAGGTAAAAATGCTATGAGTCATCACCAAGCTTTGAAGAAAGCCACTGGATTCGAAGAGTGTCTCGGCTGTCGCCATGGGCAGGAAGCACCGTGTGAGGTGGAGAATCTCGTCGACGAAGTGCTGTTCGTGGAGGCTGCGCACGCCTTCCTGTGTTTCAACCGAACCTCATACGGAGATTCATACATCTGTCGATGTCCGGCCAGGAAAGAGATCTACAGGCGCTATGGGCAATAGCGCTCTAAAGGCCCAATCCTCGTTTTTGTTGACTTCCCTTCATCAGTGATCGTCACCTTCTCTCCCATGACACATCACCAGTGTCTTGGGCGTGCAGCGGCCAATCGACATGCCAGGAGTGCCGGGGATCTGTTTGACAGACAAGGACGTTTCCTGGTAGACGGTTATTGGTTGATCCACGGTCTTTCACCCCCATGATCAAGGAAAGGAGAACGGAATGAAGCTCTGGGAATCGATGCTGGCGATGCTACTCTGCACGGGCCTGATCGTTGCCTTCGGTCTGACGGCATGCGGGGATGACGATGATGAGGGGGATCCCCGATGTGATAGGGTCTGTAGCAAGATTGTAGACTGTGCAGAAGATTTCATTCCTCCACTTGATTTCGGTCGTCAGGAGTGTATCGAAGGGTGCAATGCAGATATAGATGCTCAAGCAGAATGTGCTTTTGATTGCGACAGGGATTCGACCTGCCCGGTATATGCAAACTGTATACAGATCACTTGCGGCATCACTTTTGAGTAATCGCCGTAGACTTCCTAGACGATAGCATCGTAAGAGATGTACTGAAACCGTGGCCAGGCTGAAGTAAAAACCTCGGATCCGACGGCCGGGGGGTGCCATATCCTTGCAGGTGTGGCACCCTCGTATTTTCTATCCGATCAAGACAAGCAAGGTGGACGAGCCCGATCCCTTTTCCCTGACTCTCGTCGTACGCGCCTCGATTCAGCCGTCGCCCCTGATCCTCGACTGCGTGACTGAGAAATGCCAATGGGCACCGTCCCGGATTCTAGCCCCGAACGTCCATTGTGATCCGGTCCGCACCTGCAGTCCGGACTGATTAGGGCCTTACGGTCCTATCCATTACAGATGTGGCCCTTTCTTCCTCCGTCATCCTACCCCTCATCACAAGCTCCAGTCCGTTTCCATTCCCTACCCCGCAATGCAGGGGAACTCAAGGGTAGCTTGTGCGGTCTAATCATCCAAAAAAAACGCATAGGAGTGCACTCCGGACGCACAAACAGCGATTTCTTAGATACAATTCTACCTTGCCAAGAAGCGTCCGCACCGTTTCTTGCCACCGGCAACTCACCCCACAAAACTACTTTTTTCGTACCTCAGGGAACGAGACCTGACGTGCGGCACTGAAAAAAGGAGAAACACGGACATGGAAGACGAGAAGCTCCTCAGAGCAAGGGACGTTGCTCATATACTTGATTGCAGTCCTGACGATGTGTACCCGCTGATCAACGCGGGGGAACTCAAGGCAAGCAAGGTCGGCAGGCTGTGGAAATTCCGGCTCGAGGATGTGATGTCCTGCAAAGAGCGGATGAACGGAGACGTCGACGTTACGGAGACCCCCCGGAAGGTGAATGCAAGAAGGCAAGGCCTTTCCGATCTCTCCTGATCAATCACCCAGGGCCTGCAGGTTCTTATCCACGAGGGCGATCTCGCCCGTCAGATCGGACACACGGGTCCGCTCCTCTTTCACCACCTCTGCCGGGGCCTTCTCTAGGAACTTCTGGTTGGCAAGCTTCTTCCGGCTCGCCTCGAGTTGCTTGGTGAGCTTCTTCTTCTGGGTCTCGAGGCGCGCTCGCTCCTTCTCGGGGTCGAGGACATCACCCAGGAAGATTTCCATGTCACCCACCACCTGACTCGCTGCGTTCTTGGGACGACCGACATCTTCCCCCACACGCAATTCGGACAGTCGCGCCATGAAGGCGATCAGATGCGCGTGACCCTCGAGCAAGGCAAGCAGCTCGCCCGAGGCCTTCACCGCAGCGGGCAGCTCCTTGCTGGGTGGCACCTGGTACCGGGACCGCAGCTCGCGCAGACGGGTGATCACCTGCTTGATCTTTTCGAACTCAGCCTCCAGAGCTTCGTTCTCCCACGCTGACCAGGGTCGGGGCCATTCAGCCAGCACACAGAGATCGGA
>Ga0180437_10008671_pt1 | contig 12842 bp, 23 predicted proteins | sample SS_ome_4_FD_132410 | JGI IMG/M metagenome (GOLD analysis project Ga0180437, IMG submission 132410) | Hypersaline lake sediment archaeal communities from the Salton Sea, California, USA - SS_3_D_1 metaG | ecosystem: Environmental > Aquatic > Non-marine Saline and Alkaline > Hypersaline >...
GTTTCAAATCCACCTGTTCTCTCTAAACCCAAAGAAAAGCCACCAATGCCAGAAAATAAATCAAGTACTTTCAATTTCTTCATCATCTAGTCCTGGTCTCAAATCTAACGATTTTTCATTAAATTCATCATACTCTAGATCTAGTAGTTCCCAATCTAGGTCAATATTAATTTTATGATCCACTGCTATACTCCTCTGCATAATAACTAGCCGTTTCCCAATCTGTAGCATTAATAGAGGCTACCGAAAATATTAATGGATTATCTGTATTTTGCCACTTTAAGAGGCCTTTATCCTCAATAACATAGTCATGGTGGATCGGCCTTCTAAAAGGTTCTCCTGTTTTAATTGCTTCAGTTAATGTCATTATGCCGCCTCATTTTTTTCTGCATTTCTAATAATATCTTTAGCCGTACCGTTATTAATTTTTTTACTTCTAGGTACAATTTGAAAAAGATTTCCCTTTTTCCAGACCTCGTGCTTAGTCCTTTCTTGCTCTAATCTATAGCCTAATTTTTTAAGTTGTTTAATAAGCCATTTACGTTCCATCTTTCCTCCTATGCAGCGTTATTTTTAAGTGTGTCATATTCTTTAGTTTTATCTAGATCTCTTAAGCGAACAGCCATTATTAGTTTCACCCTAAGCTTAATTAAATTCCTAACATAAATTTTAGGTGTCTCATAATCCCCTTGAGCCTTTAATGACCTAATTACATGTAGCCAAAGATTAATTTCTTTAACTAGGTTTAAAATCCTCGCTTCATGGGGTGGGAGACTGCGAATAGACATTACAATCCCCCACATTGACAACCTTGATTCATTACTATTTGCATTTTACAATAGCATTTATGTCTTATGTCTGGCAGCGGCGGTAGATCTTCCCTCTTGGGTAAGTTTAGCTCAAAAGTTACACAAGCGCTATCATAAATAGACTTACTACCATCGTACCTAATTAAAGTAAGCATTCTACGCCCTCCCGATTGTTTAGCTATTTCGACCTCAGCAATCGTTCCCTCGTATTTTGCATCAACATAGTCATATAGGATTCTTACTTTCTTACGTCCCATAGATGACCTCCTTAAGCTAAGTTTAACATATTATTTTAGCTATTGCAACTATTTTTTTGTTGATCTATTTAGATGCTTTTCATTTTGTCTCAATCTCTGAGCCTTTGGATTAACTCTCATATTAAAAAGCTCTGTACAAGACTCCATTGCTAGTTGAGTAAACGCGGCATTAGGCTGCTTACCCTCTCGCATAGCGCCCATATGTATTACATCCATACAGCCCCAAATGTAACTTCTAGGATCTAATTGAATTTTCTCTGCCCTACTAACTAAGATATATCCAAAAGTTAATGCTAAAAATAAAATAAAATTTTTCATAATTACTCCAATTCTAGTGTGTTTAAAATATTATTATGTAATTCCTCAATTGTTCCTTTGTTAGAGATAGTTCTATCGCACATATCTGCCCTAATCGCCGATTCACTAGCATGTAGGTTATCTTGTAGACTTATCTGAGGCCTATCTATATAAAGAATTTTACCCCCCGCCTTACGGATAATGTGTATCTCATTCGGAAATCTAACATCTGTAAATATTGTTAGCTCGGGGCGGGTCTTAATTGCGAGATCTACCCACATATTCTCGTCAATAAGATCTCTTCCAATATCTGTTCCTAGGTACTGTAATAACTCTCTAATAGTATCGAACATTTTTCCGTCTAGGTATTGGTCAATTAAATTAACTTTTTTTGGCGGCATATCAATAACTTTTTTAATTTCATCAATTAAATTTAGGCTAGCTGACATATTTATTATTAATGGTACTGGAAATCGCTTATCTTTAGCTTTTTCAATATCATTAACATCAATCCCTAAAAAATTAGCCACTATTTGTTTAATGGGCTGGGCAAAGCTATGTTTAGTAAATCCTCTTTGTAACAATATTTTTGCTGCAGTATCTTTTCCTGCCTGACTTCTCCCGGCCAGTCCAACAATCATTAATTACCTCCTATGGTATCTATTAAGCCCAATTCTAGAGCCTGTTTTGGGGTTAAATAAGTATCAAATTTAAGTAATTCTTTAGTTTGATTTAATGTGAATCTAGGGCGTTTTTCTTTAATGCGTTTCCAATAAACCCTCATCATCCATTCGTCCATTAATTTTAAGTATTCACTAGCCCTCTCATTATTGGTGGGGTGGTCCATTGGTGTACCATTTTGTCCTATATGTAGCATTAAATCTGCATGGGGGGCCATCATACGAGTATCAGCCGCTTGCAATATAAGGCTGGCAGAGCTAAATGCTGAGCCATATACTTCAATATTAACTCGGTTTTGGCAGCATTTAATTCTATCATAAATACCCTTCGCGGCCGAGAGGTCTCCACCTTCTGAATTGATTTCAATAAAAATATCGCCGCTAGAATTATCAAGAATGCATAAATTCTTCGACGCAATTTGGTACATCTTTTCATTAACCTCTCCTGTGAGCCATACCCTACGTTTAGGGAAATATACCTCATTTTGATGGGCATGTTCTGTTTGATCTAGCTTTGTTGCCATTATCTCCTCGTAGTTTTTCTTCTAAGCGCCTTCTTCTTCTCTTTACTAAATAGATTTTTAGAATCTCTTGTCTCTGCGCCACATCTATTACATGTATACCTTTGAAACTTGCCTGTAGTGTTATAAAAATATCCGGAGTTTCTAAAATCCTTGCTGCCACAGCTACAGATATACATATCTTTATCGTGGTAAAGATTGAAGTTAAGGGTGTTATCCCAGGGCATTAATTGCTTATACACTTCCTCTAGGGACAGTACATCGTATCTATTATACTTTTCCATTTCTTTCCAAGCTTTCATATTACCCTTCATGCATTCGCTCCACATTTTAAACCCTGCGAACTTTCCGTGGTCTAGTTTCTTATATTTTACACAAAGATTATCTGTTAGGTAGGCGAGTCGATTGCTTGTAAAGGCAAAATGTTTTTTGGCTATTTGCAAGGTATCTATGTGCTTGTAGCTACTTGGGGGCGGAAATCCATTAAGAGCAAATCTGGCGTTTAGCTTTTTACGGTCAAAGCGTATCCCATTTTGAGTAATAACCGCGTCAGCCTCATCTAGTAGGTGCCATATGGATTCTAGGATACCGCTATCATCCTGCATGTCTTTACAATGTCTTTGATCTTCATACATTACCTTTTTAGGACTATCGTCTAACCATTTCGCTGCCCATGACATAACATGCCAATCAGACTGTATTTGGTTAAGTGCCACATCATTGTCCCACAGCCCCCAAACATGTGCTAGGATCGGTGCGGTTTCTATATCAAAGATTAGTATTTTGGGTCGATCCACCAATATTTTAGGGGGCTCAAAAAACCTGTCACGCAGTTGTTGGAATCCCCCGGCATCATTTAGTTCTTGCTTATTTAAACGACCTTGAATATCCATATCCACACATAGTCTCACATACTCATTTCGCCTAATATTAGCTTCAGGTATTCCTGTTGCTCTAGCTAATTTACGCATTGTTCTAATAAATCTTTGTTCTAATCTTGTCATTTGTTAAACCTTGTTGTTATTTTTCCATCAGTTTTTATTTTAAGCGTTGGTATTAATTTTTGCATGGCTTCTTCCATTATTTTTTGTATTTTAGGCATAGCTTCTTTAGCACTTGCCTCTGGATGTTCTATAACTATTTCATCATGGATAAAAGCCACAGTTCTATACCCCTCTTTTTCTAAAAAATAAAGCATTATCTTACATCCTTCCGCCACTAAAGATTGGAAATGAGAATTAAGATATTGAGTGTAAGTGCAATTAGCACGAACAAAACCAGTCTTAGAAACAAAAGTAGTGCGATTGTAACCCCGTCTCCAGAATTGCTGTATCTCTGGGAAGGCGGCAGCCCATGCCTTTTTAATTCTCTTTGTTTCTTCAAGCTCAAGTTCAACCCCTTGCTTAGCCATATGTTTTCTAAAGGTCTCTGCCCCCATATTAGCAGCCAACCCGTAATTACAAATTTTAGCTATTTGTCTTTCGTGACTAGTAACTTCAGCTTCCGATTTGCTAAAGATTTCAGATGCGGCATATATATGGACATCATTCCCTGCTGATAACTTATCAAAAAGAATGCTTTCCCCATAGTAACTTTTTAAAACATGAGCAAGTGCATAAAGCTCAATACTAGCATAGTCAATGTCGATAAAAACATTGCCACTACTAGGGACGAATGATTCTCTAATACCCCCCTTTCTTGGCGGGTTCTGAATATTAGGTTTTCTACATCCTGTCCTAAGAGTATTTTTAATGCTATCATAAATAGGATATACTCTTTCTTCAGTAAGTTCATTTAAAAACGATCTCCTTTTCTCAAGTTCTAAGTATTCTAATAAAGCGTCTACAAAATGGTTGCCTTTATAGGGCTCAAGATGCTCTGCCTTCATACTTAGTTTACCAGTTTTTCCTGTCCTTGGCAAGTCAATTCCTATAAATTCTATAACTTTTTCATATTTACTTTGAAAGCCCTTTTCGCCCCTTATAAGCCCATAAGTCGCCATAATATTTGAGTTTTTATCCATTTCTCTAGTCAGGTCTAAACGTAGGTTATTTACATAGTCTACATCTACGCCTATGCCCCTTTTACGGATTTTATTTAGGGCAAGATCCCCCATAAGTTGTATTTGATGAGAAAGATTATTACTTGTTGGCAAGTCATCTACTTTCTTAATTAATTTTTTTGCAACTAAATATGTCGCTATACAATCCTCTGCTAAATATTTCAAATGCTGGGGCGATATTTCTTTTATATCTTTATCTAAATATTGGTCAAAGGTTAATCTTATATCTGAATTTTTATTTAGACTAGTTCCTAATAGTTCATGTGAGCATAGATCTAGGTTATATCTTCTGGGGCACATACCTGTCGTAGCTATATAGATTAGTCTATATAGAATTGCTGTATCTATTATTTTATTCCCCATAACTAGGTGAGTGAAATCCGTATCACAATGCTTTTCCATTACACCTGTATCAAATGCCGCATTATGAAAATATAGTTCTTTAAGGGAATTTCTATGGTTACTAATAAATCTGGTTAAGTCCTGAGGCTTGATAAAATATACAATACCTTGCCCATCATATGCGCCTCCAACAACCGGCCTAGGCGTGTGACTTTCGGATTTAATTAATTCAGTTTCTAAGTCTACTGCGATAGTTCTGTCTAGCTTTTCGCCTGCCCACCACTTTGCTGTAAATTTCCTATTAAATGATTCAAATTGCATATTACTCCCTATAATATTTCTTATCGCTGAATTAGAGGGGCCGAAACCCCTCATTTAATTAAAATCCTGAAACGGATTCCCCACTCGCTGTAACTGAAAGAAGTTCTTCGCTAAAAGGTACAAAAGCTTTTACTTTATTTTGCTCGCCGTACTTATCGCTATTCTCGACCTTTAAAACAACTCCAAAAGGCTTGCCGTGAAGTTCTGAAGTATCAGAAATTTGGTCAAAAGAAAGATCAATAGCTTCACCTAATGCTTTAAGTTTTTGTCTGCCAATGTCTGCCGCAGTTTTGTTTGTGTGTGTAAGGAGACAGTATTCAAATACTTTTCTTCCTTGAACACCTTTAGCTCCAAGAAGAGTAATTTCAAGTCTAACGCCTGTACCAGCTTTGTTGTTAGTTTCCTTAACAGAACTAGCAGTGATCTTACCTGCATATGTTCCACTAGGAAGTACTTTGAAATCTGATTCTGTTACTGAATTCCAATCAATTGTAAAGTTTTCTAAATTCCCTGACATAATTTACTCCTTAGTTATCGAGGGTTGATTTAATGTATAGCATTATTCCCGCCCCAATAATGGTAGGGATTATTAATATTGCTGTAATTAGTTCGCCCATTATAGCTCCCTAACCATATTAAAAAGTTTACCTAAATCTTGATCTATATATGGATCTAATCCTTCAATTCTGCTGCCACACTCGTACCCATCGGCCGTTTTAGTCTGGATTTTATATACTGAGCCATCTTTAGTATGCTTAACTCTTGTAGCTAGGAATAGGTCGTAAAAATATCCTACTCTACTGGCTAACTTTCCTTGAAGACCTACTTTTTTAGTTAGTAAACCACTTTCATTTTCTTTTTCTACCAGTTCAAAAATGCTAACGCTATTAAATCTATTAGAATCTCGTAAAGTAGTAATAATGCCTTTAATATACTTCTCATACTGGCCCCACTTTTCAAAGCCCTGGACGCCCTTCTTTTCTAGGTACTCTAATAAGTAGTCTGCCACTACGCTCATGGAATCCACTGCCACATTATCGTAGTCACATTTATCTGTTTGAATAAATTTCATAGCCGAGATCATATCTTCAAAATTAGATATATTAATAAAGTCAATATTCTCTGCATCCTTAAGAGTCAGCAATCCTTTGTCCGAATTTAAAACTAGAGTTCTGCCCCCTAAGGTTGATAATAGCTTTGTTTTGCCTGTCTTTGGCGGACCGTATAAACAAACGTGTACCTTTTCGTTTTGTTTGATGTCCTTGGTTGATTGGATTTCCATTTAATTTCTCCTCTTTTGCAGTTATTCTAGCGGCTTTTCTATTTAGTGGTTGTGAAATTGTACTTACATGTTCTTGCTCTTTATTTGCTCTATACTCATAGCTTATAAATACGTGGCTTAATATCCTCTCTATTTTGCCCGCCCAATTTTTTTTCTTTCTATATAATTCTACTTTCCACATCGGGATCTGTCGTTTTTTCATTAAAATAGCTCCTCTGTTTGATCTTTTTCAATTGGATCTAGCTCTATTACGGGCTGAGAAAATTCCCATTGCTTTGCATCGTATTCTTTAATTAACGCTAAGGCTTCTTGGTATTTTTTTCTTCCTACCTCTAGCATTGCTTTAGAAGCTCTAAATATCTGCGATTTGTCGTAGTTTTTACTAGAAAAGATCCAGATAAATTCTTTAATTTCGGCTTTGCCCGCCTTTCTGAAATATTTATTAGCCAAATCCATATATAAAGCGGCACTTAGATCGTAACCATAGGCTTTAACTACTCGTTGAATTGTAGTGCTGTTTGGCAATTCTTTAGTTGACTTTAGATCCTGGATATAACTTTGGTCTTCATTGATATAGTCGGCTCTAATTTTAACTGGAACGCCCATAAGCTCGCCAAAAATTGATACTTCAGCTTGCCCACCTGTAATATAAGGCAAACAATACTCATTATCCATTACATTATTTACTAATCTTTCAATCTCTGCGTTTTCCATATTGCCTAATATTATTTTACCCTGGTTATGCTCTACAAATTGGTCGTAAGCTTTGCCCCTTTTTTGAGGACCTTCCCACACTGCGAAATTTTTATCGTATAAATGAGGTTCTAATATTTTTGTATGAAAGGCATCCCCCACAATTAGTGCCTTTGTTCTGGGTAATTGATTAATCTTTTCTGGTGCAATATATTTTTGATAAAACTTTTCTGGGTCGTCTAGTATAGTTTTTAATTGAGACGAACTGTAGGCTGTTCTATCGCCGTGATAAATTTCATTTTCCATATCAGTTAGATATTTCATAGACTTATAAACTCCCTAGTTGCAATAACAGAATTAATGTTATTATTAATGCCTGAGCTATAAATTAAAATTGTAATTCGCATTTGACCGTTCTGAAAAGTAACAATGTAATCAGTTTTTTTACTACCACTAATATTTAAACCTGACAGGTCTTCCTCAAGGTCATTGCCAGAATTATAGTTGTGGTTCTGCGAGTACCTGTAAGAGCCGTTATATTGGCAGATTAGTCTATTAAAAACCGGGTGTGTGCCTAATGTTTGGTTTCTGGGGTTTACTGAGCTTAGTGCTTCGTTATTAGCCTGTAATAGATATATACAGTTATTGTCTAGAACGGATACAGTAAATCTACCACCATATTCGAAATCGTATGTCCCATTTACTGCTTGTTGTGATTCGTTAATTTCATAAAAGTTGTCATCGCATCCTATAAAAACTAAGGATAGTAAAATAACTAGATATTTCATGAAGTCCTCCTAAACGCTGGCGCCGATGGGTCTGATGTTTTAATATATTCAATTTGATTAGAGTGTACTAGGTCACGTAAAATCTCTTGACGATCCCTAGAGGTCATTGATTTGGCTATTCGGGCTAGGTCAGCGGTTGTAACTCCTTCTTCACCTCCCGCGGCTACTATTTTTAGTATTTCATTTACTTGACGTCCCCTATAACTATCGTAGAGGTTATCATTAATAAACCCATTGATAGACTGATAAAAGAATTTGATTAGTTGGTATGCAAATTTTACATCCCTGTCCTCAACTACAGGTAGGTGCTCTACTTTTGTATTAGAGATAGCTGATACTAGTACTATCTTCATCATTTGTTGGTATAATCTCGATACTACGGGTCTAATTACGCTATCGGACTTTTCTGTAATCCGCATAGTATCAAACTCAGTATGATATAAATCTAATAATTTATTAGCAGAGTCGCTAACCGGCACCTCATAGGCGGGGGTTGCATGGGTCAAGTTGCCCTCAAAATCTGGATGAGTGAACGAAGCTAGTCGCTGTAGCCGCTCTAGGACGCGGTATTTTAGAGGTATATCTTTTAATACTCTTTTACCCTTTTTATTGTTATCTCCAAAAAATGTGAGGAATCGGGCAAATAGGCCCTTCTCTAGGACTGATCTAGATAGACCATCAGAGATCCCTTTATAGGTAGTAGAACATAATAAATTTAAGTGAGGTCTATCACATTCACCTATTCTGTTTGGCTGGGTAGCTAGCACTTTACCTAGGTATCTTGAATTACTGCAGGAAAATATTTCACATAAAGTGTCCCCTATGCCGGCCTGGTAAGCTTCGCCATTAGCTGCAGCCTTTAAGAAACTACTAGCCTCGTCGATGATATCTAGTCTGACGGGGTTAGTATTAGACAATTTTGTTATGATAGATGCCTCGCTAGGGTAACTTGTAGCTCCTAGTAATTGTGAGTTTCCTATGTCCATTAAAATATTTTTAATCGCTTGTTGGCATGAATCTTTCCCCGACCCAGAATCCGCAATATTTAAAATATATGTATTAGGAGTTGCACCCTGGAAAGTGAACTTCCGACTTCCCAGAGTACCGATCAAAGAGATTGCTGCGGACAGAGCGAACACTGGTTGCTCCACATAGCTCTTTGATATGATATGATTTTGAATCTCAGCCAAAAGACCGGATGGGGTAGGTAATTCTATAATTTCTTGTTCTAGCGATTTAGAATTAAATGGTTTAACTATCGCCGAACTGGTTAATGGTAATTCCAGCGGTTCATTCTTAGATTGCCGCTTAGAATTTATAGATACTAAGTAGTCGCTATAAAACTTTAAAGCATTAATATATTCACTGACTACCTTATTTTCACTAGGATCAGAGAATAGCGGCTTCTCATGATTCTCTTTATCATATTTAATTAACTTAGATATGGCTGCAGACATCTCTGTATGTTCACTAATAAGTGTTGCGGCCAGTGCGCCCAAAGCAATATGTCTACCTGATTTCTGCTTAGGTGTATCTAAGTATGTGTTTAATTGACTTTCCTTAATCTTTAATTCAAGAGTAGAAAGAAGTTGAGGCGGTAAGTAAGGGAGGGTGCTTTTATCTACTTCTAAAAGCGACTTACCGACCCAACTATAAGGATTCCCACTGGTATGAATACTAGGAGGTATAGTAGTCTTTTTACCTGTGGATAATAATTCTAAAATAACATTTCCTCCAGAGTCTTTTAGTACGGATGTTAGTTCATTATGGAACTTAAAAAATCGAGTAAATCCTTTACTTCCTATTTTATCACAAGGAGATTCTGGCAATAGACTATTTATTAATTCTAATAAATCTTTATCGGTTGTATCGACATCTATTGCGATTATTCCCGATGCCTCCCCCAGCATCACGGATATATTACTTTCATTAAATTGATTACACCAATTAGTGACTTCTTCTAGACTAGGTTGCCTGTCCGAATATTGGGTCCACCCTTTAATTAAGGGTCTTTTCTTTTTGAACCCATCAGGAATTACACTATATCCTGCCTTTAAATATTCTAAACAATAGTCTTTATAAATATTCATTATTCTCCCTTAAAAATAAAATTACATAAATCCTTAGCCTGACTTGCCGTTATTTCAAGATCTACTCTAAAGAGATATTTTGCAATACAGGTATCTCTCTTCTCAACTCTCGTCAGGATCTTTTTTACTTCTGGTTTCTTTTGAAATCTTTGTTCGGGAATTGTTGCACACCCTACTATTAGGGTCGTTAGTACAAGCAGACTTTTCATCTAGTTCCTCCAGCTCTTTATCAATTTTCTTGATTTGTTCCTCAAAGATCTTCTTGAACTCTGGAACGCTGCTCTGCCTAACGTACGACTGTAATAGAGATTTTGCATAAAGCAAATCATCTTTCCTACCCATATTATAGCACACCTTTAGGTTTTTTGCAAGAACTTTTTTTATATTCTTTTCTAGCATTATTTTCCTCATTTGTTTTCTCAAGATGACAATATTTACACATTACCTGCAGAGGATTATTAAATACCCTGTAACAATACTCACTAATAGTCATCTCTAGTTCAGATGATTGGATTGGCACTACTGGGATAATATGGTCTATTTGAACTTCTCTATTCTTTTTTTTCCATAGTGCATCACATTTTGCACATCTATAGAAAACATCTGGTATCTTACTTAAATTTCCGTCTTTTTTGTATCGGGGCATCTCAACCCTGGCCGAGTCAAGAGCCCGATCGTATAGATAACTAAATCTAAAAGCTTTTCTTATACCTTCCTTAACATACCTTCGACTTTTTTCCGGTACTTCTGCAAACTTCATCACAATTATTTTCCCATCCTATATCCCAGACAGTTGTTAGTGCGCTGGTCTTTTCCATAAAAGTATCGATTTTTTCTCGATCCTGGTCATTACATACTTCGTTTATTTCTTCTTTAAACATCCCACTCATTAGGATAAACATGGCTTTTGGCTGCAGTGCCTTGGCCTTCCTTGCATATAGGATACCTGTTTCGCTCCCATGCAATAAATAATCACATACTATCACATCAAACTTAATAGTTTCCAATAGTTCGCTTGCCTCCACTAAATTAGAAGCTAAGAATACTTTTGTTCTGTTTCCTGTTCCAATCTCAAAAAATACGTTTAATATTTCTGGATTGTCATCGATTACCAAATAATTTCTCATACGCCCTCCCTAATTATTTGTTAAGTATATTATACCATAAAATTATCTAAATTGCAAGTTAAATCTAATATTTCTTTATTAATTTTTAATATATTTCTATAACTTTTTCTTAGTTTATTCTGGATAACAAATCCATCAATTGTCATAGCCGAATCGGGCAGGCGATTATATGCTAGCTGTAGTCTTCGATAAGTATCTTTTTCAGCATCTAGCCTATTTTCTAACAATGTTTTATATTTTAATCGCTCAAATCTAATATCAATATAATCTTTCATCTCTAACTCCTTGAAATTAGTATACTATATAATTTTATATATGTCAAGTTTTATTTTTTACTTGACTTTTCTAAATAAATATGATATAATATCGAGTATAATTTATTATAAATTAATATATCTTATATAAAAGAGGTTTATATGTTAAATAAGTTATTAATATTATTAATATTTATATATAGTAATAATATATATGCATGTAAATGTAGTAAAAAAACTTTATTATTAGATAATAAAATAGTATTATTATCTAAATTAACTAAATGTAAGCTTAAAATAACTAGTGGATATAGAACTAAATTAAAAAATACTCAGGTAGGAGGAGTAATTAATTCTTTACATTTAAAAAATCTAGCTAGAGATATAGTAATAATCAATAATTGTAAATATACATATATGCAACTAGGTGAAATTGCTAGTTTAATTATTCCTGGGGTGATAGTATATCCCAACCATATACACGTAGATATGCGAAAAAAGAGGTATTTTGGTAAAAAGACTCTTAAGGGCTTTAAAAACCTCTTGACAGATAAATAAAAATATGCTATAATGCCTATAGGAGTCTCAATTTTAGAGACCAAACACTGGAAACTTATGATACCTTTCCTGGGACCATTGATAGAAAAAGCGGGGAACGCCCTCGACAACCTCTTTACTAGCGATGAAGAGAGATTAAAGGCGCGAGGAGAACTACAGAAGCTCCAAAACGAGCTGGCGACAGCGATCTTAGAACATGAGAAGGAGCTAATTAAAGCTCAAAAAAGCATAATAGAGCAGGAGTATAAGCAAGGAAGCTGGCTTGCTCGGAATTGGCGCCCGATATTGATGACTGTATTTACAGCTATGATAGCCCATAGATACCTCCTATTACCTTTTTCAGACTTTGTAGCAGAGGTATTTAATTTACCTATGGTTATTTTAGAACCAGAAAGTATGCCCGACAATGTATGGGATCTACTTAAGATAGGACTGGGCGGATATATCGTAGGCCGGTCGGGAGAAAAGATAGCCAGTTCACTAGGTAAGAAATGAAGCGTAGTGATGCAATAAAATTAATAGAAAGTTTACTATATGGAGATATATCGGTAGGAAGTGTAAAACATTCGGTAGCCAATAGAATACTAGAGGCCTTGGAAGAATCAGGCATGTTACCTCCGACAATCAGAGCAAAATTTAATGTAGGTTCTAAGGATAGGACCGTGTGCGAGCGGTATGTAGATCTGAATAGATGGGAAAAAGAAGGTGACAAAGAAGAAAAAGAAGAGCGGTAAATTTAACTTGCCTAGGGGGTCATGGGA
>Ga0180437_10008672_pt1 | contig 12842 bp, 6 predicted proteins | sample SS_ome_4_FD_132410 | JGI IMG/M metagenome (GOLD analysis project Ga0180437, IMG submission 132410) | Hypersaline lake sediment archaeal communities from the Salton Sea, California, USA - SS_3_D_1 metaG | ecosystem: Environmental > Aquatic > Non-marine Saline and Alkaline > Hypersaline > Sediment...
GTGGCTGATCCAATTGGCACGTTCAATTCTGAGACCCCCGTTGACCTGAACCGAGATGGCCGGCTCGAGGTGGTTGGTGGCTCTTCGACCGGGGTGGTGTATGTCTACGATCCCGCGACCAGCCGCACGTTGATGACACGTTCTATTGGTACGCAGGAGCAGACGGTAGCGGAGCTTTGGGTGGGAGACATAGATGATGACGCGCGAACCGAGATTGTGTCCAGAATAGATGGCAGTCCCTATGTCTTTGTATTAGATGATGATTTCAGCCTAGCCTGGACCAAACGAATCGAGGGTGAGGTGGGGCTGGTCGGGGGCGGTGACGTGGACGGAGATGGCCAAGCTGAAGTAGTCGCACTTAGCACCTCTTGGGACCTTCTTTTGTTTGATAGCGATGGGAGCCAGCTCTGGAAAACCGGTTCTTTGGGCGTCAGGGGTGCTTTGGGTGATCCGCTTCCTGGACAGCTTGTCGTCCACGACCTGGATGGGGACGGCCGGGTGGAGATCGTCGTCTTGGCTCCCGCGCCATCGGCCGCTGTGCGCGTCTTCGACGCAGATGGCGCCCAGCTCTGGGAGCATCCCCTCCACGCTCTCTCTGCTGGGGCCAGGCTCAGGGCCGACGATATAGACGGAGACGGAAAGGCGGAGGTGGTGGTGACCACCGCGGGCCAACCGCAAGTCTACCTGCTGGATGCCGGCGGTCAGCGCCTGGCTGAATACCGAACTCTAGGGACCAGCGGCGCCCTTGGCTACCTCGATCTAAACGGAGACGGCTGGGGGGAGGTGATCGTGGGCACCCAAACCGGTGTCCAGGTCTTTGCTACTTCCGATCAAGTTGTGCGGCGCGAATTGTGGCAGTCACCACGCCTGGGGTTCACGGCTGCTCTGTCAGTCACTGATCTGGAGGGCGATGCTCAGGGTGAAGTACTGGCTGGTTCGACCGAAGGCCGGGTCTACGCCCTGACTGATGAGGGGCGGCTCCTGTGGAAGGTGGATCTTGAGGAGCCGGTCTGGGCGCTGGGCGCCGGTGACGTGGATGCTGACGGCCAGCGTGAGGTGGTTGCCGGCACTTGGGACCCCACGCAATTACGGGGAGGCGGTCAGGTCCACCTGCTGGAGGCCGACCGGCTCGAGTGGTCGGTTGAGATAGGCGGCGGGATAGTCAACGGCGTCGCCCTCAGCGACCTGGACGGCGATGGAGGGGCTGAGATCATCGTCGGTAGCGGCCAATCCGACGGGCAGGTCGCACTCCTGGATGGTACTGGGGCCATAATCTGGAAGCGGGAATTCGACGCTCCGGTAACGGCCGTAGGGACCGAGGAGGGAACGGTCCTGGCCGGTACCCAGGCTGGGCGAGTCTGCCGTCTGGCGGCCGACGGTTTGTCGATCGGCAAGTATGATTTGGGGGCAAAGGTGCTCAGCCTCGATGCGGGGCGGGCGGTCACGGCCGATGGAAAGCTTCATCATTTGGCTGACGGGGGATCGACTCTGTTTCACGAGTTGGGGGAGCCGGTCCAGACGGCTCAGCTCAGCGCCGACTCGGCGGTGATGCGCATCGGGGAGCAGGAGATTGGCCTGGTGGCGAGCGATGGCTTGATCTGGAAGGGGGCGCTGGACAGCCCGGCCTTCAAGATCGCCGTCGGTGATCTGAACGCTGATGGGGAGCCTGAAATCGCGGTCAGCACCGAAGAACGCGTTCATCTCTTCGGCTTTGCCCTTAATCAGCCGCCATTGATCACACAACCAAGTCTGGTTGACACCCGGACTGGTTACGCGTACAGCGTGACCGTGAACGACCCTGACGGGGATGCCGTGGCGCTCACCCTTGAGATTTGGGATCCGTCAGCCGGCGTATGGTTGACCCAGCCAACCCAATCTCTGGACCAGGGCCAGATCCAGGATCAACTAGCCTGGGATGTGCCAGACCCCTTCGACACCTGGGACTCAGGCCTGGAGAGCCGCTTCCGCTTTCGCTACGGTGATGGAAGTGCGGAGGGGATCACCCAATCGATTTCTGGTCCCTCAGACATTCTGACCACCCCCTGGTACCTCTTTTACGGCCGATGGGTGGGGCTGGGCGTGCTTATCCTTCTGATCACGGCCCTGAACTTGCTGCTTTATCGCCGCCAGCGCGTCTACCGTCTCGCGACCGTCGCGCAAGCCGAGGTGCTGCTCAAGGAGTTGCGCATCGACGCAGACCAGACCGAGATTGGGCGCCCGTAGTAAAGGTTTCTCAGAAGCCAGGTTCTCTTAGTTGGCTCTGCTCCGAGGGGATTGCCAAATCCCCGATTATGCCAAATCAGGGATTTGGTGGCAAGAGGTCTGAGGCACGATGTAGGAAGGGAGAGGCAGGATGGAGAGAATAATAAACACCGACGTGGCTCTCGTCTACGATCTGTGGAAGGAGTATGCTGACGCTTGGTCTGCCGGAGATATGGAGCGTTGGATCGCTTTGTGGATTGACGATGGGATACAGATGCCACCCGGCATGCCGCGCAACATCGGAAAAGAGCAGATTCGGACAGCGAATCAGCCGGGAATGGATCAGAATGACTACGAGATGACCATGAAGATCGCGATCGATTGTTTCAATTTTGACGCGCTTCCTAGATGAGTTGGGGAGGCCCCAAGATGAGGGGAGTCTTGAAGACAGGAGGTGATGCTCTGGATTATTAGGCCCATCCGAGATTTTGTTCGCTGAGAGTCAAGAAAAAGGAGATGAACAAATGAAAAAGAAGTGGTTGATACTCACTGTGGCACTGATGGTTTCACTGTTCCTGGCGTCGTCTTCAGCAGTTTCAGCGGGGCCAAATAAGCCTATCGAATGCCGTATAGATATAGCATACGATGCCCATACTGAATGTCCTGACGGGTGGACCTCCTGTTGGTATGGGCCAGTTCGCGATTGCACCCTTGAAGGCCTCGAAGGACATATTATGTTTGTTGCAGTCAGGCCGCTCGATTGGAAGCAGGTGGGCAATACGCTACACTTCTTCGAAGAATTCACCATCTATACGGATGCAGGTGAAATCTACGGAGAAAATGCGGGTATTGCGGATCAAAAGAAGATCAAGTACAGGGCTAATGGTTGGGTAACAGGGACAAACACGACAGAATGGGAGCATTTGGTTGGATCCAAGTTTTTCGAAATGGGTACGGTATCCGTTCTATCTGAAGATCCACCCATATTCGATGCCCCAGACACGTTGATGAGAATAGTGCCCGCCCAGCGGCCAATGCCCTAGGACCCGCGTGCGATTAAGCAGGTCCAAAGCCTGCTCGCTCGGTCCCTCGTCTTCGGGACCAGACTGGGGCGCTCCTGTCCTTTGCTGCCTCTTCTTGTCCCGGTGCCGGCTTCGTCTGCTTCGTCTTGGGCGGGCCCAGCTCCTCCCCTGGGTCCTGGCGTGCCGTTCGTGCTGCCGGGGGTTGGGCCTGCCCATCGTCCTTTTTGTGGTATGATAAGGATAGCTAACGCTAAGCGGCTTCCCGACCTATGGCGACTGCCGACCACATGAAACGTGAAACGCGAGGCTTAGCTGAGCGAAAACATCACGCACCACGTTTCACGCGACCTGAGAGGGTTATCCTCCCGGAATAACCCAAGGGGGTGCAGACGATGAAATACATCAAGCTACTGCTGGCAACCTTGGTTGTCCTGGCTGCCACTATCCCCGTGCCGCTGGCCCACGCCCAGGGCGGGCTGGAGCACCGGCCCTATTGGGCCTACAGAACCGAGGCGCCCGTGGTCGACGTCCAGACCGGCGACATCAACGGCGACGGCGTGCCAGAGGTCGTCATTGTGACGAATGACGGCGTAGTCTATGTTCTGGAAAACGACGGCGATTTGGCCTGGCGCTACGAAACTGGCTCGGTAACGGCAACGGCTGGCCTGCTTGTGGATGATCTGGACGGTGACGGACATGCTGCGGAGATTATTGTCTATGGGGAGAATGCAATTATGCTCAGCGATTCGGAGAGACTCGTTTGGACTTGGCTGAAAGGACCCAATTGGACTTGGCGGAATTATGATTTCCGCCGGGTGATTGCGAGTGACCTAAATGGGGATGGACGGCCCGAGGGAGTCGCTGCGATTTACGACGCTATATGGATCACCGATCCCACAATTGGGAGCAATATAGGCGGTCGTGCCTTTGCGCGGCCGGTGGCAGACGTCTGGGCTGGTGACATAGACGGTGACGGGCGGCCCGAGATTGTGACCAGCCTGGTTGGTGGCCGCGACGTTTACGTCCTGGAAGCCGGTAAACGCCCGGCCTGGACGCAGCACATCGAGAGCGAGATAGGCCTGGTGCAGGGAGGTGACGTGGACGGCGATGGACAGGCTGAGGTGGTCGTACTCAGCACCGCCTGGGATCTCTTTCTGTTGGAAAGCGATGGGGGCCAGGTCTGGCACGATGAGTCGCTGTCCGTGGGGAATGCGCCCAGCGCCCCGGTTCCTGACCAGTTCATCGTCCACGACCTGGACGGAGATGGCCGGGCGGAGATCTTGGTTGTGACCCCAGCCCCTTCGGCGGCGGTTAACGTCTTCGATGGGGATGGGGTTCAGATTTGGGTTCACCCTCTGGAGGCTGTCTCTAGCCCGACCAGACTCACGGCGCGCGATGTGAACGGCGATGGCCAGGCCGAAGTGGTGGTGACGACCGAGGGGCAAGAGCGTGCCTACCTGCTAAGCTCGACCGGCAAGCGCCTGGCCGAGTACCGTACCTGGCAGACTAGCGGCGCTATCGACTACGCCGACCTGAACCACGATGGCTGGGGTGAGATCATCGTGGGGACCGAAACCGGCGTCCAGGTCTTTGGGGCCTCAGATCAAGTTGTGTGGGGGGAGCTGTGGCCGTCACGGCGCCTGGGGGAGAGGGTGACCGCTCTGTATATTGGTGATTTGGACGGCGATGGCCGGGGCGAAGTGGCAGCCGGCTCGGATGACGGCCAGGTATATGTCCTGACTGATGAGGGACATGTCCTGTGGGAGGTGGATCTCGAGGAGTTCGTCTTTGGGCTGAGCGCTGGCGACGTGGATGGTGACGGCCGGCGAGAGGTCATTGTGGGCACAGGTGTTTTCGTGGGAGTCGGAAGGGGCCATCTCCACCTGCTGGATGGAGAGCGGCGGAGCTGGGTCGTCCCGATTGGAGGGGAGTTCATCAACAGCTTGGCCGCCCATGACCTGGACGGTGATGACCGGGCTGAAATCATCGCCGGGAGTGAGGGGGGCTCCGGTGGGTTGGTCGAGGTGCGGGACGGCGGGGGGGCGCTGATCTGGGGGCGGGAGTTCGACCAGGCGGTGACGGCGGTTGATGGTGGGCCTGGCGACGGCAGAGGGATTCTGGTCGGCACCGAGAGCGGGGGGGTCTACCATCTGGCGGCCGATGGGTCACCTCTCGTGGAGTACGACCTGGGGGCCAAGGTACTCAGCTTCGGCGAGGGCGCGGCGGTCACCTCCGATGGGCGAGTTTACTGGCTGGACGAAAGCGGGCCGAGCATGGTTCGCGAACTTGAGGGAGACCTCAAGCGGGTTCAGCTTGTCGGGGACTCGATGGCCATGTTGGAAGGGAGATGGGTCAGCCTGCTGGCCGGCAATGGGTCGATCTGGCAGGGAAGTGTGGAAGGGGGCGGGATCAGCCTCGCCGCCGGTGATTTGCAGGGCAATGGGGAGGTCCAGGTGGCGGTGGGCACTGACCAAGGACGCGTCCATCTTCTTGGCCTGGCCCTCGATCAGCCCCTGATGCTCACCGGGCCTGATCTGGCCGAGACCCGGACGGGCTACGCCTACAGCGTGGATGTCAACGACCCAGAGGAAAATGGTGTGCCCATTACGCTGGAGATCTGGGATCCATCGGCGGGCGTGTGGGTAAGCCATCCGGCGTTATCTCTGGGCGAGGGGCAGGACCGGGGTCGGCTGACTTGGGACGTGACCCAGCCCTTTGATACCTGGGACTCGGGCCAGGAGAGTCGCTTCCGGTTCAGCTACGCTGATGGGGGGCAGCAAACCACCACCCAGCAGATACCTGGCCCCTTCACCATCCCGACGTTACCCTGGTACGTTTATTATGGCCAGCGGGCCGGGCTGGCTGCGCTTATTCTGCTGGTTCCAGCCCTGGGTCTACTGCTGTACCGCCGCCAGCGCGCCTACCGGCTCTCCCCAGTTGGGCGGGCCGAGGCTACGCTCAAGCAGCTACAGGCCGACCCAAGCGATGCGCTGGTACACGTGCATGATCTGACTCGCGACGACTTCGCGCAGTTGACCCATTTGCCCGGCCTGGCTCGCGAAGCCGGGGAGATGGCCATCGCCGACTTGGGGGAAGGTTTCCACCTGATCTTGACCCGGCCCGAGGTGGCGGATGAGGGTCTGCGAGCGATATTGGGCGCCATCAAGTCACCAAACGGATCGCAAGGCGAGCGTACTATGGCTATGGCCAGCCTGTATGACCTGTTCAAGCGTATGCTGGAGGCCAACACCGTCTCGCGCATCGTCGCCTTGCGGCCCCAAATGGGCCAAGTTGAGAAGACCCTGGCCGGGACTGATTGCGACCTGGCCGAAGTGCCTGGAGCCCTGGCCGATTTGGGCCAGGTGGCCCAGGCTCTGCGCAACTATCAGCGAGTGGAGTTGGTCGAGGATAAGATAGCCTATCTGGGCCAGGCCATTGAATCGCTGGGCCGCCTTGGCCGCGAGTTTCAAGGCAAATTGCCCCAGCCTGAGCGCAACATCCTGATCCGCATCGCGGCCAACTGGCTGATCGTGGCGAATAACGCGCTTCAGGATCTGCAGGGCCGGGCTCAGCTCGAGATCTCGCTCAAGACCCACCAACTCGTGGATCTCGAGGGGGCAATTCTGTCTCTGGAATTGACCAACACCGGCCGCAGCCCGGCTTCCAACGTCGTCGTCGAACTGCTTCCGGGTCAGGGCTACGCGGCGAGGGATGGCGAGACGACCCATCTCGACATCCTCCCCGCCAGCCGATCTGAAGTGGTCGAGCTACCTGTTTCGGCGGCCCCCTCGGCTGAGCAGTTCCGACCCGAGTTCAGGGTCACCTTCGACGACCGGGAGCGGAGCGGCAAGACCCAGACCTTTGCCGATCTGGTGCACTTAATGCGGCCTGCCGCCGAGTTTCAGCCAATACGCAATCCCTACGCCCCCGGCACGCCGTTGTCCACCGGCTCGCCTATCTTCTACGGTCGTGATGACCTCTTCGAGTTCATCGCCGAGAACATGGCCGGGCTGGCTCGTCAAAACGTCTTGGTTCTCATTGGGCAGCGGCGCATGGGCAAAACCTCTTTCCTGCAACAGCTCCCCGCCCGGCTGGGGGATGAGTATCTCCCCGTCTATACTGACGGCCAGTCGCTGGGAGTGGACCCCGGCATGGCCAACTTTTTCTACGACCTGGCGCTGACCATCGGCGACTCGTTGGCAGATCAGGGGATCGACCTGCCGGAGCCGAAAGTGGAGGATTTCCAGGAGCGTCCCAGCGGAGCCTTTGAGCGAGGCTTCTTGCCCGCCGTCTTCGAGGCCATCGGCCTGCGACAATTGCTGCTGCTTTTCGACGAGTTCGAGGAACTGGAGATGCGGGTCGAGTCGGGCAAGTTGGATCCCACCATCTTCCCCTTCTTCCGCCACTTGATGCAGCACGGCGGGGATCTGGGTTTCATTTTCGTGGGCACCCACCGTCTGGAAGCCCTCAGCAGCGATTATTGGTCCATCTTCTTCAACATCGCTCTCTACAAACACGTGGCGTTTCTGAGCCAAGAGGCGGCTCAGGCGCTGATCGTTGAGCCCGTGGCTGAGTATGGCCTGCGCTATGATGATCTGGCGGTGGATAAGATGCTGCGCGTGACGGCCTGCCATCCCTACTTCCTGCAGCTCATCTGCCACGCGCTGGTGAACCACGCCAATCGGGAACGGCGGGGCTACCTGACCATCCAGGACGTGAATGATATTCTGGAAGAGATGCTGGAGTTGGGTGAGGCCCACTTCGCCTTCCTTTGGGAGCAGTCGGGTTCGCAGGAGCGGCTGGTTCTGGCGTCGATGACGCGCTTGCTGAGCCGCGAGCCGACCGTGACGGCGTCTCAGGTCGCCGAACTACTGGCCGAACGAGGAGCCGCAATGGAAGTAGAACAGATCACAGAGGCGTTGAGGCGGCTCGTGGAGCGTGACGTCGTGCGTGAGGTGGGCGGACAGCCGCCCAGGTACGAGTACAAGGTGGAGTTGGTGCGCTTGTGGATGGAGCGATACAAGGCGCTGGGAAAAGTAATGGAGGAAGTTGGGTAGACGAAGGCAACTGACAACCATAAACAAAAGGAGATACCGGCTGACTTGGCGGAAAGCGGTATCTCCTCAGATCGACACAGTGCTTAGAGCTTGCCCATCGCACTTTGTGCGTGGGCTCGACCCTATTCACTGGCCTGTTCCTATTATACAACATGAAGATTCAACTGGCAATCAGAATCAAGAGACTGATATTCCTTGTCCGCCTATTATGTCTCACCGGCGGCGTCCTGGTCAGCTTCGGGACCCTACATTTGGAGGCAGCCATCCATGCTGACTTGCCGAACGTCTCTGTCCCACAAGCTTCTCACCGTGATGGGGGCTTGGCGACCGATCGCGTGTCTCAGGCCCGCGCCTCGGGTCTCTCGTGCGCCAATCCAACTCCCGACCAGGTAGAAGCGTGTGAACAATTGGAACAACAGATTCTGGCCTCGACGGTTCGAATAGAATGGAATCTCTGGGTCAAGAATGATAACGGCGGTAAATACTCCCGTGAGGATAGGATCGCACACGCGACGGTAAAGGAGGGGCGTTACCTGGTAACTCATAACCACGGCGAGGTGTTACAGTCAGATGCCAAGAACAAGCAATTTAACCGGGTCTCTATCTTCACATCAGATGGCATACTCGTTTGGCCAAAAGGACCTATACATACTCTGGCGATCACTGTGGAGGACGAAGAGACGTTGATGCTCGACTTTGGCGAATATGGTGACCAGGGGCTGTTTGCGATGTGGGGCATCTCCTCGGCCGAATTCAGAGCTTGGGACTCGCTCTCTCTGCAACCGGGGATGGAGGTGGCTCAAGTCGTTTGGAACGGGTCGAGGGCCCACATCGACTGGGTGACGATTGACGACGTCGAAACCGAGCGCGGAACGCCCAGGCTTGAACTGGCCAGCTTCGTGCCGTCAGGCACGTCTGGAGGTGGCGTCTTCTGGAAGGGCTATCACGTAGCCAATACCTGGTATAACGGGACTGTCTATGCTGACACCAATGGGGCAGTGTCACGTCAATTCAGCGTAGCAGCCTTGAACTCACTGCAGGTAGCGGCGCAACTGAAATAATCGGGCTCTTTCACGGTGCCTGGCGCGCTGGTCATTACTTCGACAAATTCCCCAATTCGGTAAATCCACAAATTTGCTGTTAACCCTTACTCCCGCCACAGCGGATCCAGCAACAAGATCAGCAGCACAACCACCCCCAGGCTAACGACCCCGTACAGGCCGACCCCGAACGAGAAGACGGGATCGTTCGGCTTATAGACCAGCATGGTGAAAAAGGCTACCACTTGGTTGTTCAGCGCGTGTAGATAGGCGGCCAGCAACACGCTGCCGGACTTGAGCACGGCGTAACCCAGCACGAAGGCCAGACCGATGGTGTAGACCGTCATCAGCAAGATCCCGGCCACCGGATAGCCAGGGTAGTTATGTCCCATGGCGATCACCGGTGCGTGCCACATGCCCCAGATGACGCCCAGCAGCAGGATGCCCTTTACCTTGCCCAGCCGGATCAGCTCGCCTTGCAGATAGCCGCGCCAGCCGTACTCCTCGCCGAAGCCGAGCAGCAGCGCAATGAAGGGGGCCAGCAGCACCGCCTGGAGCGCGGTGATCAGCAGGAACGTGTCCGGCGGCATAATCTGGGCCTGCGGTGAGGGTAACTGAGCCAAAAACTCGGGGATGTCCACCCGCTCGCCCAGGCCGAAGAGGCTGTTCAGGCCTGTCTGGATACCGTAGAACAGGACGAAGCCGATCCCAAACAGCACCCAGTAAACGAGCCGGCCGCCGGCTAACCCGGCCCGAGCATACGCCTCTCGGCTGCTGGCCAGCCGCAAAGCGATCAGCAACACAAGTCCCAGAAGGGTCAGCCCCTGTGCCACGCCTCCCACGATCATGAGCGTCGTCATATCGGGCGTGATGACGGCCACCACGCCGATGACGGCGTAAATCGCTGTGTAGGCCAAGTAATAGTAGAAGAACCAGCGTGGACGCTCCTTGTTAGTCCGCACCTGGTAGAGGGTGTTGCCCCTGAAGAAAAACATGCCCAGAACGATGGCGCAGAAGGCGGGCAGCAGCATCTGCAACTGGAGCAGCACGCCAGCGGCCGGGTTCTCTCCATACCCGACCATCAGCCACAACACCAGGTTGAGGATCCAGGTCAGGCCGAACGTCAGAGCCAGGAAGGCTCCAACTTGCTTCCAGTTCACTTCCCTTCTCTCAGCAGAGAGATCATTCGTCATTGATTGCACCTTCTGCATATGCCCATACGAGTCAGCATACCTTCGTGCGGCCCGCCATCTGGGGATGCCTACTCCTCAATTGCGCCTTGACAGACCACTAAGGCCCCCAGGATATACGCTCCACGGTCCATCCGCCATAACCACCGACCCAACCTGGAATGTCTATGGGCAGTCGCTGAGCCTCCCCACCACTGATGGGCACCACCCAAACCCCCCAGCGGCCGTCACGACTCGAGACAAAGGCTACCCAATTGCCATCAGGCGAGATGGCGCCCAACCCGTCGTCGGCCGGGTGGTTGCTCAGATTTCTGGCAGGACCGCCGGCAATGCCCATGGTGTATACTTCCCAATTGCCATCCTTGCGTGTCATATACACCAAGTCGTTGTTCTTGGTATCGGTAGGGATGTCATCGTTACTCGTCAGGTTGGATGGCGGCGTAAAACCAGTCCCTCCCCTGGTCGCCCATGCCGGAGTTCGCCAGATACCACAACGCCCACCGCCACTCCCCCCAGGCCAGATGTCGCACGCACGGAAAATAACATAGTCGTCGGCGGCCCAGACAGGGAAAAGAGGTTGGTCGCGAAAGATGTCGCCACCCAGGACAAACGAATCAGCAACGGTCCTCGTCTCCGGTTTGCTAGTGCCTTGTTGGACATAGACGTGATATTCAGGACATGGTATCTGAGCGCAGACGAGTTCTGGGTTGTCGTAGACTAGGCCGTAGCCATCCGGCTTCCAGAATGGATGCTCGTCCCCAGGCGATGCCGAGAGCTCGCGGCCGCCACTGCCGTCAGAATTATACATCCACACATTTTCGGCGCTGCCACCTTCACCGTTCACAGCCAAGATGCCATCGAATCTGAAGTTTGGCTGGCGCGAGCGGAGTATTTCGGTCAATATTTGTCCGTCGGGCAGGCGGTAAACAACGACATCATAGTGCCCCCCCCCATCGTCAATGGGAATGGCCAGTTTGCCCGTGATAGCCGGGGCCTGGGGAGCTGGCGTGGGAGTCGGGTATGCTGGCGCTCTGGTCGGCGTTCTGGTTGGCGTCCTGGTCGGCCTTGGTGTGGCTGTCTTAGTCGGTGTTCTGGTAGGCGTCCTGGTCGGCCTGGGGGTCGCCGTCTTGGTTGGTGTTCTGGTTGGCGTCCTGGTCGGCCTGGGGGTCGCCGTCTTGGTCGGCGTTCTGGTAGGCGTCCTGGTCGGCCTGGGGGTCGCCGTCTTGGTTGGTGTTCTAGTTGGTGTCCTGGTCGGTGTTCTGGTGGGTGTCTTGGTGGGCGTCTTGGTCGGTGTTCTGGTGGGCGTCTTGGTCGGTGTTCTGGTGGGCGTCCTGGTTGCGGTGGGCGTCCTGGTCGGCTGTGCAGTCTGTGTGGCTGCAATAGCAGCCTGTACAGTTGACCCTAAGTCCGGTGTCAGAGTCGGTGTGGATGTCCGCACAGCAGTTGGCGTCGAAGTTGGCGTGTCGGTTGGCGTTGACGTCGGCGTATCAGACGGTGTGGGTGATGGCACGGCAGTTGGCGTTGACGTTGGTGTATCGGTCGGCGTCGATGTCGGTGGGAGCGGAGTAGCCGTAACCACAGCCACACGTTCGGTGGATGTAGGTGCCTTTGCGGTCATACCTTCGTCTGCGGACGTGGGGGATGGTGGGGGTGTAGGAGTCTCTTTTTGCTGGGCAACCAAGGTCGCCGCCAGAGCCGTTTGCGTGGCCCGAATGGCCTCTTTCTCGAACTCGGTGGTGGTGAAGAGTCGAGTTCCGACGATGGCCAATACAATCAGAGCGATGACCAGAATCCCTCCTACCCCCAGAACAATGGGTGAGATTGACGTACCTCCGCGCGATGCTTCGGGCAAAGTCTTTGCAGTTTCCTCTCTCGCCGAAGCTTCAGTGACCTGATCGGGCACAGGCGTGGCGATGCCATCCAGGCCTGACTCGACAGACACTTCTTTCACACGAGGTGCTGGCGCGATAGTGGTGATAGGCACAGCCGCTATCGTTTGATCGGCGGTCACGCCGCTGGCCTTTCTCAGGGCTTTGGCCATTTCACCCGCCGCCTGAAAGCGGTCATCGGGATTCTTGCTCATCGCCTTGAGGATCACCCGTTCTACGTCTTCCGGGATGCCGGCGTTAACCGCGGTTGGCAGTGGCAGCGGTTCATTGATGTGCTTCATAATGATGGCAAAGGGAGTATCCGCGTCGAAAGGAACTTGTCCGGTTACCATCTCGTAGAGTATTACGCCCAACGAATAGATGTCGCTGCGTTCATCCCCTCGTTCACCCTGTCCCTGTTCCGGCGACATGTATACGGGGGTTCCTGAGATGGCGCCGGTCA
>Ga0180437_10008673_pt1 | contig 12841 bp, 14 predicted proteins | sample SS_ome_4_FD_132410 | JGI IMG/M metagenome (GOLD analysis project Ga0180437, IMG submission 132410) | Hypersaline lake sediment archaeal communities from the Salton Sea, California, USA - SS_3_D_1 metaG | ecosystem: Environmental > Aquatic > Non-marine Saline and Alkaline > Hypersaline >...
AGTTTTTTGAGGAAAAGGATATTTTGGGAGCAGAAACGGAGATAGAGAAAGAAATAGAAATAGACAAGTTTAATCCAGGTAAAGTTTTTCTTAATATATTAGAAGGAGTTGACCGTTTTATCTTGAACTTGTGGGGAAAAGTTTTAAAACCTTTACAAAATAGGTAATAAGGTTTAAGGTAATAAGGTAACAAGCAGGAATTATTTTTAATTTCAAATAGTTAATTTCCAGAATGAAATCCATTCGTCACTATTTTGAAAAAGCCAGAAAGCAGGGGTTTGCCATAGGTGCTTTTAATGCCGCCAATCTTGAGGTGGTGAAGGCGATAGTCGGAGCGGCGGATAAACTCCGCAGTCCTATTATAATTGAAACTTCTTCGGGTCAGACAGAGTATATCGAGGGCAAAAATCTAGTGGATTTAGTGGAAAATGCCCGGGAAAAAACCGGCCTGCCGATTTTTTTAAATCTTGATCATGCCCATGATTTTAAATTGATTAAAAAGGCGGTTAAAGCCGGCTATGATTTAATCCATTTTGATGGTAGCAAATTGCCTTTTAGGGAAAATATGAGGCGGGCAAAAAAAGTGGTTTCGTATGTTCGCAAAAAAAGAAAAGGGATTTTGGTCGAGGCAGAGATAGATTATATTACCGGTTCTTCAGCGCCGCATTTAACAAAAAGTATCAAGGCTGTCCAAAAACAAGGGAATTATACTGATCCAAAGCGTGCGCGGGAGTTTATGAGATTAACAGGGGTGGATACTTTGGCGGTTTTTGTCGGTAATGTCCATGGAGTTTATGATGCACCGCCAATGCTCGACTTTGACAGGCTAAATGAGCTTTCAAGGCTGCCTTGTTTTTTATCTCTTCATGGCGGCTCAGGCATTGCTACCCCAACAATTAAAAAAGCTATAGAAATCGGCAAGGTGGTTAAAATCAATGTCAACACCGAGCTTAGGATGGCATACCGTCAAGCATTGGAAAGACAGCTTAAAAGTTCAGATGAGGTGGCGATTTACAAGCTGATGCCGCCGGTAATCTCCGCAGTCCAAAAAGTGGTGGAGAAAAAGATTAGGATTTTCGGCTCAACAGGGAGGGTTTAAGGTTGACTAGTTTTTTATAAATGTTAAACTCCTACTATAATAAAAGTAGGAGTTTTTATGTTAAAGATAAAGAATTTATCAGTCAAGATTGGTAAAAAACAGGTTTTAAAAGGTGTTTCTTTAAATCTCCGGCCAGGCGAGGTGCAGGTTTTGATGGGGCCGAATGGGTCGGGAAAAACGACATTAGCAAAAGCGCTCATGGGGAGCGCTTTTGCTAAAATTCGAAATTCGAAATTCGAAATTCGAAACAATATCAAAATACAAAATTATAAATTCAAAATAAAACAAGCAATAGTAGAATTAGATGGAAAAAATTTACTTGGAATGCCAGTGGAAGAGAGAGCAAAAAAGGGACTATTTGTTAGTTTTCAGAATCCTGTTAGTGTACCGGGAGTTAAGGTTTTTGATTTTTTGCGAGAGACATGGGTTCAGTACCCCACCTGCCTGTTTAATCAACAGGCGTCCTCCCCTCATCTGAGGGGAGGGGGGAATAAGAAAAATGATGTAATTAAATTCAAAGATTTAGTTGTAAAAAAAGCCAAGATACTGGGATTAAATGAGAAGGTTTTGGATAGAAATTTGGATCATTTTTCCGGAGGAGAGAGAAAGCGCTTGGAACTTTTGCAGGCTTTTGTTTTGGCACCAAGGTACGCAATTTTTGATGAGATCGACTCAGGAATGGACATTGATGGCTTAAAGACAATAGAGAAAGTAGTTAGCGACTTGCAAAAAGGGGGTACTGGGATTTTGTTGATTACTCATCAGCCAAAGATTTTAAAATTTATAAAGCCTGCCAAAGTCCATGTTTTGATAAATGGCCAGATTGTCAAATCTGGAAATGATGAGATTTTAAAAAGGCTTGAGAGGTCGGGATATAAAAGCTTTTATTGTGTCGCTTGTCTTTGTAAAGGAGTTTTATGCCCAAAACACAAAACTTCTAAAAATGAAAAATAAAAAATCAAAAACACAAATTAAAAATCAAAAATATTTAGATAAGAATTTAATTAAAAGTATTTCCAAGCAAAAAGATGAGCCTAAATGGATGCTGAAGAGAAGGCTTAGGGCTTTTGAGGTTTTTGAAAAAATGCCAATGCCGAAGTTTGGACCGGATTTATCAAATTTAGATTTTGAAAAGGTTATTTTTTACAAAAAACCAGAGATTAAAAAAGCAAAGACTTGGCAAGACGTGCCGAAAGATATTAAAAAAACTTTTGATAAACTAGGCATCCCTGAGCAGGAGCAGAGGTTTTTAGCAGGTCTTGGCACCCAAGTTGATTCGGCAATGGTTTACCAGAGTTTTAAAAAACACTGGGAAAAGAAAGGCATTATATTTGAAGACATGGATACGGCGGTTCAAAAATACCCAGACTTAATTAAAGAGCATTTTATGACCCGTTGTGTTTTAGCAAGCAACAACAAGTTTGCGGCTTTGCATGGGGCTTTGTGGAGTGGTGGTTCATTTGTTTTTGTGCCAGAAAATGTAAAACTTGCCGAGCCGATTGAGGGATATTTTTTCCTAAAATCAAAGCAGATGGGGCAGTTTGAACATACCTTAATTATTGCCGAGGAAGGCTCGCAGATTTCATATATCGAAGGTTGCAGTGCAGCGCGCTACAGCCAAGACTGCCTGCACAGCGGGGCTGTTGAGATTTTTGTAGGAAAGCAAGCAAGGGTTTCTTACTTGACAATCCAAAACTGGAGTAGGAATGTTTTAAATTTTAATACCAAAAGAGCTTTTGTTGAAGAAAAGGGGATAATTGAGTGGGTATCAGGTTCCTTCGGAAGCCGCATGACCATGCTTTATCCAACAAGCATTCTTCAAGGAAAGGGAGCTAAGTCAACCCATCTTTCAGTAACAGTTGCCGGCAGAGGTCAGGATTTGGATACTGGCGGCAAAGTGATTCATCAGGCGCCTGAAACAACATCAAATATTGTTGCCAAAAGCATTGTTAAAGATAATGGTAAGGCTTCTTATCGGGGAATGGTAAAGGTGGAAAAAGGGGCAAAGGGCGCCAAAACTTCAATTAATTGTGAAAACTTGATTTTGGGCAAAAAGGCAATTGCCAATACCTATCCAGCCTTACAAATTGAAGAAAAAGAAGCTGAAGGCTATCACGAGGCAAAAACTGGTAAAATAGCCGAAGACCAGCTTTTTTATCTAATGAGCCGAGGACTTTCTGAAAAGCAAGCAACTGCTTTGATTATCAATGGATTTTTAGAGCCAGTGATTGACAAGTTTCCATTGGAGTATAGTGTGGAATTGAGTCGGTTAATAGAGCTAGAGAGATGAAGAGTTAACTATTTCAATATCTTTCATTGGATAGTCTTTGATATTTGCAGTTACTAATTTGAGATTATAGAGTTTAGCAGTAGCAGCAATCAAACAGTCAAGAAGATAGGCTTTTTTCTTTTTTCTTAAGAACTGTTTCCGGTACCCGCCAGCAATTTCTGCTGTTGGTTCATCTATCGGTAAACTTCCAAAACGACTAGTTAAAAGTTTTAATTTTTCTGTTTCCTCTTTGCTGGCTTTACTTAAAATTTCAGCGATTGTTATGGTAGAAACGGCAATTTTGCCATTTTCAATCCAGGCTTTAACCTTTGAAGCAATCGGCTTTTTGCCCCAAAAAGCTTCAAGGACAACATTGGTATCGAGTAAAAACTCAGGCGCGATGTTTATTTTCATCTTTTCTTAATTTTTTCTGCCACAAAGAAATATCCCTGATATTTTTCCAACCGCTGGTTTTTTTACTAACTTGCCCAACAACCGCATTGGCAAGATAACTTAAATCTTGTTTTTCTAAATCTTCCAAAGCGATTCTTAAAATAGCCGCTTTGCGTAAATACTCGCTTAAGCTCTCTTGCCAAAGCAGCCTCTGGGCATCTATCAACTCCCTTAGTTTAGGAGAAAGAGATATCTGTGTTCGTTGTGTATAAAGTGTTCGTTGCATTTGATGTAATATTATTACATTATTTGAGACTTGTCAAGGGGGAATTGGTGGTGTGGTAGAATTAGAGATATGTTAAATAGTCAAAAAATTCGCAAGGATTTCCCGATTCTCCAAAGGAGAATTCGAAATAAACCACTAGTCTATTTAGATAATAGCGCCACCAGCCAGAAGCCGAGGCAGGTGACTGAAGCGATTACTGATTATTATGAAAAGCACAATGCCAATGTCCATCGGGGGGTGCATCAGCTAAGCGATGAGGCAACAGAAATGTATGAGAAAGCAAGAGAAAAAGTGGCGGGGCTTATTGGTGCAGAAGCGCAAGAATTGATTTTTACCAGAAACACTACAGAAGCAATTAATTTAGTAGCTTTTTCCTGGGGAACAAAATATTTAAAAAAAGGCGATTTGATTTTAACAACAGAGATGGAGCATCACTCAAACATTGTTCCCTGGCAACAGCTTTGTAAATCAAAAGGTTGCAGTTTAGAGTTTGTAAAAGTTGGCGATGACTTTTTGCTTGATAAAAAAGACTTAGATAATAAACTTTCTAAAAAACCTAAACTAGTTTGCATTACTCATGTTTCCAATGTCTTAGGCACAATTAATCCAATTAAAGAAATAGTTAAAAAAGCTCACAAGATGGGGGCTAAGGTTTTGGTAGATGGGGCTCAATCTGTACCGCACATGGTGGTTAATGTCAAAGATTTAGGTTGTGATTTTTTCGCCTTTTCAGGACACAAGATGCTTGGGCCGATGGGGATTGGCGGGCCGTATATTAAAAGGGAGTTGATGGACAAGATGGGTCCATTTCTAACCGGCGGTGGGATGATAAGTCAAGTTAAAAAAAGCGGCTCAACTTTTGATAAAGGAGTAGCCAAGTTTGAGGCGGGCACTCCCAATGTAGCCGGCGCAGTCGGCTTGGCAGCAGCGATTGATTATTTGCAAAAAGTGGGAATGGATAATGTTTTTGAGCATGAAAGAGAGCTGACCAGATATGCGCTTGGTTTCTTAAATGATTTAAATCATTTAAGAATTTTTGGCCCTAAAAATTTAGAAAAACGGGGTGGGGTGGTGAGCTTTGCCGTTAAAAGAGTTCATGCCCATGATGTCGCCCAAGTCTTGGATGGAGAAGGCATTGCCGTGCGTGCTGGCCATCACTGTGCCATGCCCTTGCACCAAAAGCTTGGCGTACCGGCAACAGTGCGGGCGAGCTTTTATTTGTATAATACTGAGGAAGAGGTAGATAGGCTGGTGGAGGGATTGGAGAAAGTTAAGAAAATATTTAGCGCGTAGCGCGTGGCAAATGGCGCGTGGTTTTTGGATTGAACTGCGAGCTAGAAGCTACGTGCAACGAGCATTTTGGATTTATATAAGCACCAAATCCTCAATCATTTTAAAAACCCCCGGAATTTTGGCAAATTAAAGGATGCTGATGTGGTTGTTAAGGAGACTAATGCTTCTTGCGGAGATAGGATGAAAATTTATATTAAATTTTCATCGGCCACCAGTCACCAGCAGCCAGCTACCAGCAAGATAAAAAACATTAAGTTTAAGGGTGTGGGGTGTGCTATATCAATCGCTAGCGCTTCAATGCTGACAGAGTTTGTTAAAGGAAAAAAGATTTCTAAAATTTTAGAACTTGATAAAAATGATATATTTAAACTCTTAGGGGTTAGAGTTGGGCCGGGAAGAATGAGGTGTGCGACTTTGGCGCTTGAAGCAATAAAGAAAGCATTAAAGCTTAAAAATGTATAAAAATACCTTAGGTGTAGCCTGAAATCCACCCCGGGGGTGGATGTCTCTAGACACCTAAGGGCATTTTGTTAAATTGACAGAAATAATTAAAAATACAGATTTAGCAGTTGGGGCCTTTTTAGAAGGCAAGATTGGAGTGTTTCCGACGGATACGGTGTGGGGAGTGGGGTGTGTTTTAAGAAATGAAAAGGCAATAAAAAGGCTATATAAAATTAAAAGACGCGATTTTAAAAAGCCGACAGCGGTTCTGGTGGCAAGTTTGAAACAAGCTAAGAAATTGGGAAGGTTTGATAAAGAAGCTGAGGAGTTAGCTAGAAAATATTGGCCGGGAGGACTGACTTTGATAGTGGCTATTTCACCCCCGGGGTGGAAGATTTTTTCACCCCGGAGGCGGTTTCCTTCTAAGATTGGTTTAAGAATACCAAACAATAAGAGGCTTTTAAAGATTTTGGGAAAAACTGGGCCGATTATGGCGACCTCAGCTAACTTTGCCGGCGAGCATGCACCGACCAAAAAGAACCAAATTAGCAAGAAATTTTTAAAGGAGGTTGATTTTTTGGTTGAAGGCGAGGAGCCAAAACAAGCCCAAGCTTCGACAGTGCTCGATACAACAGTTAAGCCTTTCAAAATTCTCAGGCAAGGAAGCGTGATTCTTTAATTTTTATATTTTTTAGTTTGTCTTTTTGGTTTTTTATATTTAATTTTTGGTTTTAGTAGCTTCCTCTGTTTTCCTCTTGACAAGCCCGCCTGTTTTCCTCTAGTATGAATCTGTCAACTGTCCATATTAAAAATTTTGCGACTTTCGCATTTCGCGATTTTCGCATTTAGGGGGAGGTGAATAAAAAAATGGCCTATTCTTATACAAACTCAAAAGGTGTTACATACTACCTTCATTACAAAGATGTAACTTTGCGGGGCGGGAGAAAGCAGAGGATTTACTTTTTTGCCAGAGATGTTCGTGATAATTCTTTAGATGCAGTTCCTGCTGGTTACAAAGTAGTTGAAACCAAAAGAACCGGCATGCCGGTTTTGAAAAAAGGCTAAAAAATATTTTTGCTTTTTTACAAGATAATCTTCGGCCTTTAGCCGAAGATTATCTTGTGGTTTTTACTGATTTCCTCTAAAAGTTCTAAAACCTTTTCCTTTTCTTTTCCTTCAAGCCAATAAGGCTGGCCAAAGTCGACAATTTTCAAGGGTTTAAATTCAATATCAACAACCTTTTTATCAAAAATAGTAAATTTAGCAACAACCCCAAGCTTGGTTTTTTCGCTCCATTCTTGATCAAAAATAAAGTTACCATGAGCATAAATGATTGGCTTTTCTTTATAGATTTCTACAGGCTGGATCCAATGAGGATGATTGCCGACTATAATATCGCCACCTTCGTCTATTATTTGGCAAGCAAGCTCTTTTTGGAAAGCGCTTGGACTGTGAGTATATTCTGCACTCCAATGGGCGGAAACTACCAATATATCAACCTTTTTACCGACCTCTTTAATTAACTGAAGCACTTCGCTTTGATTGGGTGAAGTGAGAAAGTCAAAACCTAAAAACCCAAAGGTGGTGTCTTTTACTTTTTTAATGCTAGGTTGTTGACCGCTTGTTAAGATATGGTTTTTTTCTAAAAGTTCAATTGTTTGCTCCAGGCCCTCAACACCGTAATTTAAAGAATGGTTGTTAGCCAGATTTGCTACATCAATGCCGGCCAAGTTTAGCCCTTCTATAAAGCGCTGATTGCCGCAAAAAATCATACCAGTATTGGTTATCGGACAGTCTTTAACCAGTGGCGACTCGAGATTTATCAAAGTTATGTCAGCAGATTTTAAAAACTCATAAGTTTTTGCAAAAGGCCAGGTAAAGTCATTCCTTTTTGTCATTTGATAGTTAACAGACCGGGCAGGAATAACATCTCCGGTAGTAATTAGGGTAATCCTTTTTTCAGCAGATAACGTGGCTGTCCAGGAATGGTCGGAAGAGAAGATGGAATCTAAATTTAAAATAGGAAGGCCCCGTAAAGATTTCACGATTTTCTCACTAGCGTTCGAAGTTCGGAAATCCACGGGGTTTAAGATAGGAGGAGTAGAGGATTGGGCACGGGGTTTACAAAAATAAAAATAAAGAAGAACAGCATTAGAGAGGGATAAAAAAGCAATTAAAAAAAGAAGAACTTTTAAAAGAGGGTCTTTTTGCGATAGGCTTCGTATTTTTTGCCAAAGTTTTCTGACAGAATTTTTTCTTCCCATATAGCGCGGATTAGATAAATAGGAGTGATTACAATTAAAGTGTACCAAACTGCCGCGCTTGCTTTAAGAAGAAAGCTGATGCTTATACAAAGAACAATTAGGCTCGTATAACTTGGGTGGCGGACAAAACGGTAGGGTCCTCTAGTTATCAAATGAGGAGTTTTTTTAGGTTTAAGTTGTAGCGTTGGTTTTACCAAAAAGTTTGCCCAGATAAAGACAATTGCACTTATAATAGAAAAATTTACTAAAACAAATTGTTTTAAAGTAGGATAGTCTAGTTTAGGGATTTGGGCGTTTTTTAAAAGGAGAATTATAAAAACAATATAGATTAGCGGAAGAAGCAGGCTTAAGAGAGTTTGGCGCAACTTTTCCTTAAGCGGCATGGGAAAATATTTTCATTTAAAGCATGAGTTTTTGTCAAGGGGTAAGGGATGTGTGGGAGTATTCACGAATATACGAATTCAGGGTAATATACGAATATACAAATCTATTTCTAAAAAATTATTCGTATATTTGTATATTTGTGTTTGATTTGTATATTGGTGATTACTACATTGAAGGAAGGATTCGCCATTTATCATCAACTTTTAGAAGGTAGTATTTTTTGTTTTCAGAGCCTTTCTTTTCAGTTTCAGTATAAAAGAAAACCTCATAGCCTTCGTTAGTCTGTAATTTATCTAGAACCTCTTTATTTAAAGGGACTGCGTTTTGGACTTCAAATTTTCCCAGCCCGCCTTTTTCTTCTTTTAAAGTTTTTATAAACTCAGTTTTTTCTTCGTCAGATAAAGACTCAATTTTAAATTTATTATTTTCTTGCGCGGTAGCTTTGACAATGAGAGAGGCGACCTGATTATATTGCTCCTTTTGCCAGAAGGACAAGAATTGTTTAGTTACACTGATTGGAGAATTGACAGTACAACTAGCCAGAAGAAAAACGAAGACGACAGCTAGAACTAAATTTTTTAGCTTCACACTTTAAGTATGAAAAATAAACTAGCTATTGTCAAGAAGACAGGTTTTTGGTTTACTTAAAACATGATTGTGATCAAAAACATTGCTTTTTTCGGCCATTCTGAGGCAAAGCCCAAAAGTGGACTTTACAAAAAGGCTTTTAACCTAGCTAAGCTTTTGGCAGACCGCGGTTACACAATCATAAATGGCGGCGGACCCGGAGTGATGGATGCTTCAACGCAGGGGGCCAGGGCGGTTAAAGGCGAAACAGTCTCCATAACTTTTTATCCTGAAGATGCCCCAGGCTTTGAAGGCCGGTATGCGCCAAATGTAACTAAAGAGGAAATCAAAACCAAAAGCTATATTGAACGGATGTTTAAATTGATGGAATATGGCGATTGCTACATTATTTTTAAAGGAGGAACGGGCACTTTTTCTGAAATGGCCACCGCCTGGTGCATGGCCCGGCTTTATTTTGGCCACCACAAGCCTTTTATCTTATATGGCAAGTTTTGGAAGAACATAATCAGTGCTTTTCATGAAAATATGATCTGGCGGGGAAATGAAGAAAAAGTGTTTAAAATTGCCAGCACGCCAAAGCAGGTTTTAAAATGTTTGGAAGAGTTTGATGAGGAGCTAAAGAAGCGAGGGCGTTACCGCCTGTAATAGAGATAGAGATTTGTGATTTGAGAATTTCCACTACCACTATCACTATCACTATCACAAATCATGTTATACCTTGGTTCTGACCATCGGGGATTTAAATTAAAAGAAAAGCTTAAAGAGTGGCTTACCTCTAAGAAAATTGCTTTTATTGATTTAGGAGCGAAGAAATTTGACCCAAATGATGATTATCCGGATATTGCCAAAAAACTGGCAGAAATAGTGGTTTCTAAAAAAGGCAAAGGAGTTTTGCTTTGCGGCTCAGGCGGTGGTATTTGTATAGCGGCCAATAAAGCAAAAGGCATCCGTGCTGCCATTGGCTTTAATCCCCAGCAGGTTGCTAAAATGGTTGAGGATGATGATTTAAATATCTTATGTCTGGCAGCTGATTACACAAGGAAATTTAAAGCTTTTCAGTTGGTGAAGGTGTTTATAAATAGTCAGTTTAAGAATAAAGGGAACTATTTGAGGAGGGTGGGGAAAATAAGAGAAATAGAAGAGTAGTCACTAATATACAAATCTATTTGTATTTCTCAATTCGTATATTTGTATATTAAATTTTGATTCGTATATTCGTGAATACTACTTAAGCTATGATTAAAGTTGGCATCAATGGTTTTGGCAGAATTGGGAGATTAGCGGCGAGAGTAATTCTCTCAAAATATAAAGATAAGCTAGATTTGGCAGCAATCAATACTTCCGGCAGTGTGGACGCCGCTTCATGGGTGCATCTTTTCAAATACGATACAGCCTATGGAAAATATGAGAGTGAGGTAGCTTGTGAGGGGGAGAATTTAGTTGTTGACGGCAAGAAAATTCCTTTATTGGCCCAGCGCGATCCGGCTTTAATCCCCTGGGGAGAATATGGTGTTGAAGTAGTGATTGAATCAACCGGTGTTTTTAGAAAAAAGCAGGATATAGAGAAGCACTTGCGGGATAGTGTTAAGCGAGTTATTTTATCAGCGCCGGGCAAAGGCGATGAAGAAATCAAGACAATTGTCATTGGTGTCAATGACAAAGAACGCGGTGATGAAAAAATAACTTCCTCTGCTTCCTGTACTACCAATTGCGTCGCACCGGTAACCAAAGTAATTTTGGAAAACTTTGGTATTAAAAAAGCTCTTTTTACAACCATTCATGCTTATACGCCAGATCAAGAATTGCAGGACGGCTCGCACAAAGACTTAAGGCGCGCCCGGGCAGCGGCCAGCAATATAGTGCCGACCTCAACAGGAGCTGCTAAGGCAACAGCCAAGACTTTGCCTGCCTTGGCAGGCAAGTTTGACGGTATGGCAATTAGGGTGCCGGTTCTGGTTGGTTCCTTGTCCGATATAACTTATGTAGTAGAAAAACAAACAAGCGCTGAAGAGATAAATGAGGCTTTTAAAAAGGCAGCAGACGGCGAGCTAAAAGGGATACTTGAAGTTACCAGCGAACCATTAGTTTCTTCAGACATTATTGGTAGCCAAGCTTCGGCAATTATTGACTTGAGCCTTACAAAAGTTGTTGGTGGCGATTTAATTAAAGTGGTTGCTTGGTATGACAATGAGTGGGCTTATGCCAACCGGTTGGTAGAGGAAGCGGTGGCAGTAAAGAAAGGGTAATTGTATATAATTTTTAAGAGCGTTGAAATAGATTTAAAACTTCAATTCTATATGCCACTTGAAGAACAACCATCTTCAGAAGGATTTATTTGTACTAAATGGATGAAGGATACACTCGAGGAAATTGAGGGCTTAGAATTAGGGGTGAAAAAAGAATTTATTTTACCTAAAGACGTAAACCATCTCTTTTTCATTTCTGAATTGGGTAGGCCAATAAGAAGTTTTGAACTTGGAGGTTTATATAATCCCAGCACTCGTTCAATGATACTAACAAGAGGACCAAAAGCACAAGAAAGAGGGCTTCGGGACCCAGGAGTAGAATTTATGCCTCCCAGAAGAGATTCCGAAGGAAAAAGCGAAGACATTTTTTTCCATACACATACTTGGAATCCAGATGGACCAATACAGTATATAAAAGATCCTAGCAAAACCTGCCGTCCCAGCAATAACGATATAGACAAAACACTTACGGTCCGGATGATTGAAGAGGAAGCCGGGGAGGACAAGACAATTATATCTATTATTAGCTCGGGGGGATTTTTGAGCATTACCGAAGCCAAAGGAGCTAAACTCGATGAAGATCGATTGAGAAAATCAGGAATTTCAGATGAGCAACTTCTTAAAATTAAGAGCCTTTTGGCTCTTGCGCCCCCTAGCTGGATTGTTAATTTTGCAAAAGATAAAACATCAGAAGAAAAATTGGTTATTGCAGCAAAAAGATTATATGACTTAAAGAGAGAAGATACAACCTCGTCTTTTTCTGAAAAATTGGCTTTATTTCGGAATCAAGCAGCAGATTTGACTAAAGAAGTGATGAAGAGGGGGGAACGGTTTTTGGGAATTGATTTATTAATAGAAAAACTGAATGTCCATTTTCCAAAATATCCAACCCATTCTTATTTGAAGAATATTGGTTTCTCGGAAGATCAAATAGCCTTACTACAATCAATGGTAGGTTTGGAAACTTCAGTTTTTAAAGTAGAAGAAGGAGTTGGCATTACTGAAATTGCTGATAGTGGCAGTTGATGTCGATGATTTCTGCCTGGCGGTCGGGGGCAATAATAAAGATGGCACGGTATTTTTTATCAATTCTGAAAGAATAAATCTTCAAATGCTTAGGTTCTATGATTTTTGTTTCTGTTTATCAAATCCCTTAGTAATACTTTCAATAAACCTTTCGCTGTATTTACCGGTTTTGGCATTGTGGCCTTGCCGAACTACGTTATTTTTGAGAAGATGAAGGCAGGATGGTAGAGATTACTCCAACGATTTTAACTTCTACAAAAAAAAATTTTGAGGAAAAGCTTGCAAAAGCTTCTGGTTTGGTTAAAAGAGTTCAGATTGATGTCATTGATGGAGTTTTTGCTGAAAATAAGACAGTCGATCTTTCGGAAATAAGCCGAGAAGGTTTTGAGGGAGAGGTTGATGTCCACCTGATGGTCGACGAGCCAATAAATTGGATAAAAAAAGCAGTAGGTTTTGGGGCAAACCTTTTAATTGGCCATATTGAAAAAATGAGAAATCAGGCAGAGTTTGTCAGGCAAGTAAAAAAAGTGGGGATAAAGGCTGGTTTGGCAG
>Ga0180437_10008674_pt1 | contig 12840 bp, 15 predicted proteins | sample SS_ome_4_FD_132410 | JGI IMG/M metagenome (GOLD analysis project Ga0180437, IMG submission 132410) | Hypersaline lake sediment archaeal communities from the Salton Sea, California, USA - SS_3_D_1 metaG | ecosystem: Environmental > Aquatic > Non-marine Saline and Alkaline > Hypersaline >...
CAGCAAGGACTTCAGATATATTGACGTGGCAAATGAAATCGCATTCATGGCCATGGACCTTGATGCCTTCGGAAGGGAGGATTTCTCAAAGCTCTTTGTGGATAGCTACCTGGCGAAAACAGGGGATGAGGAACTGAGAAAAATGCTTCCTTTGTACAAATGCTACCGCGCCAATGTAAGGGCAAAGATAGCAGCGATAGACTATTCGCAGCATCCCGGCGATGAGCCCAAAGAAAGAATGAGGAAATACATATTGCTTGCAGAGAGCTATGCAAATGGATTATAGCTCCCTATATATCACATAAGTAGACGGCAGTTTTGAGCCCGAAGGCTCTGACATAGCAACCATGGAGAGATTTTTATCCCCTTTCTCTCTCCTGAGCCTCAGCAGCTCGTCCAGAGCCGTTTTGCCTGGATTCTCAGAGCCCTCGGCATCCACAGTGCTGATATATCTTCCGAGCAGTGAAAGTGGCGGAGTCTGCAGTGGGACTGCCCGGGCGAAAACATTGCCGTTCAGCACGACTATAAGACCTGTGTCAGGAATCCTAGGGCTCGGCTTCTGGCGTTTTATGAAGTTATCATTGGCCGGGACAGGCACGCTTCGGTTAGTAATGCGTCTGACCATCAGTATCATACAGTCTGAGAGCATAAAACCTTAAAAAGCTGTTGGAAAAACCGTAGGTTAGTGACTATAAGCAGCCGATGCAGTTCTTTTAATCAGAGTATGAGATAGGGCAGTATGGATGCTGCGGAAAAGGCCCTGCCGCACTATTTTGCCGTACGGAAGAAGAAAGAACTCCCCTATTTCAAGCTCATCCAGAAGGTCCCATGCAACAAGGAGAAGGAAACAGAGGCCATGTGGGCTGAGCACGAGAGGGCAATGAAGGAATTCGACGAACTGAAGAAGCTTCCCAAAGCAAAGGCAATGGGTCTGGAGGATGCTGATTATTCCCTTCTCGACCTGAAGATAGAGCTTGCCTATAAGATGCTGGAGGCCTGCACCTTCTGCGAACGGAGATGCAAGGTCAACCGTGCAAAAGGGGACAGAGGCTGGTGCAGGGTAGGCCCTGACAGTCACGTATCAAGCATGTTCGAGCATATGGGGGAGGAGCATTTCCTGATACCGAGCGGTACGGTGTTCTTCTCAGGGTGCACCTGGGCCTGCTTATACTGCCAGAATGCCAACATCAGCCAGTTCCCTGAGCGCGGGATGCTCATGAACGGAGAGCAGATAGCCGCCTGGGTGGACTTCAGGGCAGGGGCAGGAAGGATAACCAATGCCAATTTCGTAGGAGGAGACCCTACTCCGAACCTTCACACAATCCTGGATACCCTAAAACACGTGAAATCAGACATACCGGTGATATGGAACTCCAACATGTACATGAGCGGGGAGACAGTGAAGCTCCTTGACGGTGCCATGGATGCCTATCTGGCGGATTTCAGGTACGGCAACAACGAATGCGCCTTGCGCCTTTCCAATGCCCCCAGATTCATGGAGACGATAACAAGGAATTTCAAGCTCATAGAAAACAGGGCAGACCTCATTGTGCGCATCCTGGTCATCCCCTCCCATGTGGAATGCGATGCAGTGAAGATAATAGACTGGCTCTCTGAGAACATGCCTGAGGCAGTCTATGTGAACCTCATGAGCCAGTTCTTCCCCTATTACCGGGCATCTGAATTCGGGGAGCTGAACAGAAGGCTCACGAGGAGCGAGTTCCAGAAGGTCGCAGAGCACCTGAAAAGGTCTAATCTTAAATATTATGAAGTCCAATGACTACCCATGTTCTTCTTTGTTGCCTCCAGCGCCGGGGTAAGGCTGGTAAAGAACCTGGCCGAGAGACTCAGCAAGCACGGTACCGAAGACACAGACTGGGACCTTTCAGATATCATAGAAAAAAGACCCCGCAAAAAGAAAAAGAAGCCCAGGAAAAAGAAGGCAAAGAAAGCTGCTCCTGCGAAGAAGAAAGTAAAGAAAAAAGGGCGCAAAACTGTGAAGAAGAAAGCAGGGAAGAAGGCTGCCAAGAGAAAGTCGCGGGTAAAGAAGAAGGCCAGAAAATCCGCTCCTTCAAAGAAGCTGAAGAAAAAGAAGGCTGTGAAGAGAAAAGCGCGGGTGAAAAAGAAGGTTGTCAAGAAACGCGCTCCTGCAAGAAAGAAGCCACGCAGGGCAGTGAAGAAAAAAGCAAGGAAAAAGAAGGCAGTAAGGAGAAAACCTGCCAAGAGGAAAATGGGGAAGAAAAAGAAGCCCAGAAAAAAGGCAAAACGAATTGTGAAACGTAAGAAAAAACGCTAGTGCCTGAAGTGCCTGACCCCTGTGAAGACCATCGTCATATTATGCTCATCAGCTGCTGCGATGACTTCCTTATCCCTTATTGAGCCCCCTGGCTGGATTACCGCGGTTATGCCCCTTTTCGCCGCAGCATCTATCCCGTCCCTGAACGGGAAGAAGGCATCAGATGCCATCGCACAGCCTTTCAGGTCAAAGCCGAAATCTTCGGCGATGTTTGCTGCAAGCCTTGCGGCATCCACCCTCTTCATCTGGCCTGCCCCTATGCCAACTACACGCGTAGGCCTTGCATATACGATTGAGTTGGATTTGACATACTTGCACACTATCCAGGCATACTTCATAGCGAACATCTCATCCTCTGTGGGCTTCCGTTTTGTGACAACATTGAACTTGCCGTTGTGGAGTTTGACGTTGCCGTCCTGGATAAGCAGACCACCGACGACAGAACGGAACTCCCTGTAGGGCTTGCGCCTCTTGGTCACGCCGTCAACACGGAGAAGCCTGAGCTTCTTCTTTTTGGAGAATATCTCCAATGCCTTTTCACTGAATGAAGGTGCTATAACCATCTCCATGAACTTGGAGGTGATTTCTGTGGCAAGCCTTTCATCAACCTCCCGGTTGACGATGGTCACCCCTCCGAAGGCTGCCTCAGGGTCAACAGAACGGGCAAGCTTGTATGCCTCAAAGATATCGTCATGGGAAGCAACGCCTGAGGGGTTGTTGTGCTTCACCACGACTGCAGTGGCCTCCTCGAACTCCTTGATGAGCTCAACGCCTGAATTGGCATCAAGGATGTTGTTGTAGGAAAGCTCCTTCCCCTGGATCTGCTCAGCATCTGCAATAGAAGGCTCTTTCTCATAGTCGTCTATATAGAAGGCAGCACTCTGATGAGGGTTCTCCCCATAGCGCAGGTCCTGCTTTTTCCTGAATGTCAGGTTGAGATAGTCAGGGTAGACCTCCCTTCCTACGAATATCTTCCTGAAATACCGCTCTATGACAGTGTCATAGCGGGATATCTCTTCCCATGCGGCCAGTGCAAGCTCCTTCCTTGTTTCCTCTGAGATTTCCTGCTTTTCTTTGAATTCCTCCAGGATTTTAGGATATTGCGAAGGGCTGGTGACGACAGCGACGCTCCTGTAGTTCTTTGCAGCACCGCGCACAAGGGTAGGCCCTCCTATGTCTATCTTCTCGATGACCTCGGAAAGAGGGGCTTCGGCAAGCACTGTCTTCTCAAAAGGATAGAGGTCGATGACAACGAGGTCTATCAGGCCGATGCCGTTCTTCTCAGCATCCTCGACATGCTTGGGGTTGGAGCGGTCTGCTAAAACGCCTCCGTGGATTTTCGGGTGCAATGTCTTCACCCTGCCATCCATCATCTCAGGGGAGCCGGTGTAATCAGAGATATCAATGACTTTGATTCCTTTCTCTTTCAGCAGCTTGGCAGTGCCTCCGCTTGAGAGGATTTCCACGCCTGAGTCAGCTAAGGCACGGCCTAATTCAGAAACGCCTTCCTTGTCATAAACGCTTATGAGTGCACGCCTTATTTTCATGAAGGTTTTCCTCAGGCCCAGCTGAACGTGAACTTCCTGGGATTGTCGATTCAGAACCAGTTAATAAACTATGCTGAACGTTCTTATAAATGTTTTCTAATTCTATCAAGGAGCTCATCAGGAACGTCGAAGACCCCCAGCTCCGCCCCTTTGTTAGGGCCATGGTAATCGGAGCCCCCGCTTTCCAGGAGCCCCAGCTTCCCGGCCCAGCCCTTCATCTCCTTGTTTATGCCTTCATTGTCTGTGATTTCCCTCCATCCTGAATTGTGCTCATAGTCGTAGATTGTCTCTATGCCATCCCCGCCAAGGGCCTTGAAGTCCTTTAGGAGCTTCTCTGTCTTATACCTGCAGAAGCCGGGGTGGCAGAGGATGGCGACCCCGCCTGCTTCGTGGATGACATCTATCGCATCCTTGAGGCCGAAAAAGGCTGTCCTTGACCTGAAGGCAGGCTTGCTCTGGTCCAGCAGCTTGTCAAAGGCCTCTGAGATTGAGCGGAATTCCTGGGGGTATTTCTCCATAAGGGCCCTGGCTATATGCGGCCTGCCTATCTGGCCTTCTGCGTATTTCCTAGCATCCTCATAGGTTATTTCATAGCCTAATTCATTCAGCTTCCCGACTATGGCCTTCTTCTGCTCTTCCCTTTCCTTTTCAAGACGCTCCAGTGTTGAAAGGAGCTTAGCATTCTCAGGGTCGATGAAAAGGCCAAGAACGTGCAGGTCTATGTAATCGAGCTTATTGTCATAGACAGAAATCTCTATGCCGGGGATTACCTCGATGCTGGTTTCCAGCTCCTTGATTCTCCTGGCGGCCTTTACAGTGTCATGGTCTGTTATTGCTATTGCCTTGAGGCCGGCCTTTTCAGCCCTTTTTACCAGCTCTTCGAGGGAAAGGGTGCCGTCAGAGGCTTTTGTGTGAAGGTGAAGGTCTATCATAGAGGTATATATTAAGGGAGAAATAAAAGAGATTCGACTCAGCGAATGATTTTTAAAAACCAATGAGCAGAATCCTTCTACTTGTTATGCCTCGGTAGTGTAGTGGTTAGCATACGAGACTGTCACTCTCGCGACCCGGGTTCGAACCCCGGCCGAGGCGCTCATTTGTACAACTAATTGTAGGATTCTAGATAAATGGTAGTTTTAGTTGGGATTTACTTGTAGAATGGTCTTGTGGCTGAGGTATGAGACTAGATGCTTCCATTTTCTTACTCTTTTAGTAACTTATATAAACCTTTCCTACCACATTTACATGCATGAAACTAGTACATAAAAGGAAACCGGAAAGGACCGAGCAGCAAGGACAAAAATCAGTTAAAACAGGAAAAGTAGCAACAGTAGGTCTTATATCTGGCCTCATGTTATCAGCTTGTTCCTTGGGTGACAATTTAGATAAGGTCAAAGACACGGTGGAAGTAAAAAGCATGAACTTGGATAAAGAAGCAGTATCTTTCAATGTAATGGATTACTCTTGTGATATGCCATTACTTGTAGATGGAAAACAGTCTGGTTTAGTATTTAGTTCTGATAATACGAGCAGGATACTTGCAGGAGAACCTTTGGAAGTGGATGCGAGGAGAGGCGATATACTTTGGAGAAACGATTTTGTTGGAAGAACAAGCGATGGATCTCCAAGGGCCCATGTATCATATGCAATAGCAAATATCGATGAGAGTGGAGTTCTATTGAGATATGAACAAATTACTGAATGCCATATTACTTCCAGATATTTCAGAGTAAATTTTGACGGTAGTACCACAATGCCTGAAATCTGGGCAAATCGTGATGTTTTTAAGGTTGCGAAAACTGCAGATCCAGATGTTGTGAAATTCGGTATGCGCACACAAACCTCGCACTTTGCATCTATACTAGGAAAAGATAAAGGAAAACAACCAGCTGAGAAATGATAAATAAATCAGTAGCGTTCGGTTTTCCAGAAAATTCGAACCCGAAAAAGACCTTAATGAATCCCAGGTTAGTGCAACTTCTGGTACTATCATAAAACATAAATGCTTTCAATGCAATTGATGGTAAGAACATGCTGGATTCTGTATGTTTGGAGCAGGCTTATAACGTCAGGGATGGCACCCGGCCGAGGCGCTCATTTGTACAACTAAGTGAAATAGAATAAAGTTAAGAAAAGCCTAGCCTTCAAGCTTCCTCTTGGCTTCGGCCAGCTGTTCCGGTGTGCCTTCAACAACAAGTTTTCCGTTTCCTTCTGTTATCTTTATGTCTGGAGAAGCTGCTTCGCTCGGCGCGCCGCCAGATGCGGCTTCAACGACCACCCCGCGAGCATCGGACGGCCTGTTGCCGAGATCGACGAAGTTCCCGTTGTAGTAGACGAAGCCGTCGCGGGCAACAGGGCCCACTCGTTTATCAATTCTCCATAAGTATCTTTCACCGGCTGATTCATCCCCGCCTTTTGTGGTTGGTATTCCGTATAACGGATCTGTCAGATTCCAGCCGTCAGAAGCCGGGAACGCCAGCACAATGCCGACTTTATCTTCAGGGACATGGATAACTCTGTTGTTTCCGTCTGTTTCCAGCGTATAATCAGGATGCTCTGCAACCAGGATTGCATTTTTCTTATTTTGGTATTCTTTTGGAACATTGAATACCCACCTATAACCTGTTTCAGGGTCAGTGTATTCAATCTTCTTTCCTAATTCCCTGTCTGGTTCCTTGTATGCGGTCATTGTCCCTGTCCAGCACCACAATCCTTCTTCAACCTGTCTCCATTCACCACTGTGCAATGCCTTATCCATCCTTTTGTTTGAGGTAATGGCTGCCTTGGAGTTATTTGCTATTCTCAGACCCTCTTCGAAAGGAACACCGTTGGCTCTTTTTACCAAAACAGCCAGTTTAGGGCCTCTTGTCCTTTGATTTTCAATTGGTTTTTGCAATCTTTGAGCTTCAGCCATTATTTCACCTGCATCTGATTATTTCTTTTATACATTCCTATGCACACAAAACTTTAAAAACCCATCTTTTAACACAAAACATATAGGATGAAAAGCTTGTCTTTAGCCCTTAAAGAATCCTAGTCAAATTGGTGCAACATGTGGCACTATCATAAAAGATAAATAGTTTGCATGCAATTAACAGTAAGAACATGCTGGATTCTGCATGTTTGGAGCAGGCTTATAACGTCAGGGATGGCACCCGGCCGAGGCGCTGAATTTTACTTCTATAAAGTAGCAATATGATTATGATTGAAATTTCAATCGTATGATTGATTTTTCAATAGGTTTATAAATATTACAGTCGTAAGGAACTTATGGTTTCAATAGATAATGCGAAAAACATCCTCAAGGCATTTTTCCATAAACCAACCAAATCAATGTATATCCGGGAAGTAGAAAAAGAATGCGAGCTTTCCTACGAGAGGGTACAGCATTACTTGAATGAACTGGAAAAGGCCGGGGCATTGAAATCCGCAAAAAGAGGCAAAATCAAAGAGTACACCATAAACCGGAGGCATGGATTGGTTCTGAAGATTTTTTCATTGCTGGAGATGGAAAGAAGGCAAAAATTCTATAAGAAAAACTCTAAATTGCAGGTTTGGTTGCAGAATGTTGTAGATGCGCTTCTTTCAGATGAATCAATCAAAAAGTCTGTTGGAAAAACAATAAGCGATGTGAAATTTATTCTGTTATTTGGTTCTGCTGCAAGAGGGGAATCCAGAGTGGAAAGCGATATTGATCTTTTGATAGCAGTCAATAACAAGGATTCAAAATTTGAAGAGTATGTAAATACGGCAGTGAAGAAAAGAATGGATGCATTAACAGGCAAGAAATTTTCAATGCATATTGTAGACATGGACGAACTCAGGACCAGATGGGCGAAGGAATCGGTTTATTCCACTATTTGGCTTGACCATATTGTTCTTTATGGTGATGAAAACTTCTGGATGGAGGTTTTAGAGATGGGTGAACCAATATGAATTTGTTGGAAAAATGTTTTGAAGGCGCTCCTAATATCCCAAAAAGATTGAGGAAAGTACCTAAAAGCGCAGAGAGGGTGGCAGAGCATCTGGAAAAGGCGAATAGAAACCTGCTCGCCGCTACTTTGATGGATGAGAATAAGTATTTCGACTGGGTAATCACTTCTTCTTACTATGCTATGTACCATGCAACAATGGCAAGCTGTGGGTAATTGGCTTGGAGGCAAGATCCCATGAATGCGCGATTGCCGCTTTTGAGGCATTTTATATCAAAAATAAAAGAGTTGGAAAAGATTACCTTGAATATGTTAAGAAAGCGAAAAAGCTGAGTGAGAAATACTCGGATTCTCTTGAATATGCAAAAGCAGAAAGAATCAAGGCTTCCTATGGGCTGGAAGAGATAACATCTCAAGAAGCAAATAAAGTGCTGGGGGAAGCACGTGATTTCGTAACAGAGATAAAAGGGATAGTCTCTAAAGAGGAAGGATTTGGCTATAAGAAGATGTGATATCTGTAGAGGTCAATGTAGAACTGAGGACAAAAAGCTCCTCATAGCACACTTTTTCTAGCCCTTAACGAATCCTCGGCAGCAAGCCTTTTATTATCAGGCTCAGAAGATAATCTGCCATGTTCTTCACCTCATCCTTCAGGAAGAGTGCGTATGTTGCCGAGATGAAGCGCAACCAGTGGAAGAACCAGAAAGCCCTTGACCGGATACAGGAAGAAAAGCTGGGAAAACTGCTCTCTTATGCAAGGGAGAATATACCTTACTACAGGAAGAACCTCCCAGAGCAGGCTGGAGGCCTTGATTCAATCCCTATTCTGAATAAACAGACAGTCAGGGAACATGGCGATGCATTAATGAACCCAAAGCGCGGAGGAGGAAGGCTCCTGCACAAGAAGACCTCAGGCTCTACAGGCAGGCCTCTTGACCTTTATTTCAATTACCACGATTGCATCTATGGCAACGCTCTGCGCCACCACATCCTCTCAGAATGCGGTTTCAACAGGTTCGGCAGGCTCGTGAACCTCACCACTGACAGGATTATGCCTCCCTTCCAGGGGCTTCTCTACAGGGTAGCATATATACCAATCTCAGAGGATGAGCAGAAAGCCCTTGAAACACTGAAAAGGCTGAAGCCGGATATAACCCTGTCGCATCCTTCCCAGGCAGTGATTCTGGCGCGCCTGAACGCTGAGAGTGATAAGCCGCTCAGCATCCGCTCGATGGTGATGCTGTCAGAGCAGCTCTCTGACCAGGCCCGTGCCGAGATAGCTAAATCCTTTTCCTCTGACGTGAGGAACTGGTACGGGGCACGCGAGTCCTGGGGAATCGCCTTCGAATGCGAAGAAGGGGGCATGCACATCTGCTCTGATTCTGTGATTATGGAGATATTGGACGGAGAAGGGCATCCTGTGAAGCCCGGGCAGGAGGGGGATGTCATCCTCACCTCTCTCTGGAACCGCACAATGCCATTCATCCGCTATAAGGTAGGGGACCGTGCAGCCCTTGGGGGCACTTGTAAATGCGGGCGGGGCCTGCCTGTCCTGAAAAAGCTCGCTGGGAGGGATGACGACTTCGTTGTATTGCCCAGCGGGAGAATCCGCTCTCTGCGCTCCCTGAACATAACAAGGACATTCGCCCTGCATGAAAAGACACTGGCTTTCATGCTTGTCGAGGAGAATGAGGAGCTTTTCATAGTGAAGTACGTACCTCATGGGCAAGGGCTGTCGGAAAAGGACAAGGAGCAGATAGCAGGCCGGATAAAGGAAGGCTGCCTTGGAGAGGAAGTGACAGTTGAGTTCGAGGAAGCCTCCAGCATCCCTAAATCCGCAACCGGCAAGCTGCAGAAGTTCATCTCGAAGCCCTACAGGCGCAGGAAATAGTTTTATTCTTTAGTCAAGGTAAGGTCCTATGGCAAAAATCATCCTTATTACAGGGGCATCATCCGGAATAGGAAAGGCAACAGCACTGAAACTGCTGGAAAGGGGGCATACCGTCTACGGTGCAGGAAGGCATGTGAAAAGGATGGATGACCTGGAGGAATCAGGTGGTTATGCGCTGCAGATGGACGTCACAGACGAGAAATCGGTTGAGAAGGCTGTTGCGCAGGTTATCAAGGAGCAGGGCAGAATCGATGTTGTTTTCAACAATGCAGGATATGGGGTCTACGGCACCATCGAGGACCTCCCCATGGAGGACATCAAAGGCCAGTTCGATGTCAATGTCTTCGGACAGGCCAGGGTCCTGAAGGCTGTTCTGCCGCATATGCGCAGGCAGAAATCAGGGCTGATAATCAACATGTCATCAGTTGTGGGTCAGGTCTCACTTGCTATAAGCGGCTGGTATGCGGCGACCAAGCATGCTGTCGAGGCAATGTCTGACGCGCTGCGCCAGGAAGTGAAGCACCTGGGCATCAATGTCATCATCATTGAGCCCGGCGCGGTCAAGACAGGTTTCGACGACAGTGCATTTGAGGTTCTTGACAGGAAAGGCTATTCTGAGGAGTATGCTGATATTGCAGTGAACTTCAGGAGATTCATGACTGAGAAATATGACAAATGCGAGGGCCCTGAGAGGACAGCGGATATCATTGTCGGAGCAATCGAATCCAAGAATCCCAAGACCAGATATAAGACAACAGGGGATGCGAAGAGATACATTCTGATGAAGAAACTGCTCCCTGATACCATGTTCGACAGCATGATACTGGACTCATCGAAAAAGCCTTCAGAGAAATAATCTTTACGTCGTCTAATTGTGTTAGAAAGTGGAGTTTCAGATATATTTATAAAGACTTTTATACATAAATATATTACTACAAACTGACACAAATGAGATAGGTTTATATAGGATAAATGAGCAAAAAATACAGGAGGAGAATATGGCCGATATAATGAGTGAGATGGTGGAAAAGCTTCTGCGCAACAAAGATTCCAGTTCAAGCAAGTCATACTTCGTCGGCCTTGAGAGGGGGAGAATCTGGGCCTCCACTGACGCTGATTATTTCGAAGTAAAGGAATGGAGCAGAGCCAAGATAGAGGAATTCGATGACCTGGTCCTGCCCCCTACAGAGGAGAGGCACTACAAGGTCCTCGGGGCTGAGAGCGAGCTTGAATGGCAGCCCTATCTCAGAGGATGGCTCGACGGAGTAAGGGAAATCTCCGAAACTTACTGATTTTTAAACTTTCCAAGCCTCATATCACCGGGAGGTAATATGAGAACTATTGTTATATCATTATTGGCAGTTTTCCTTCTGCTTGGATGCGCAGGGGAGGTGCCCGAAGCACCAGGAGTGGAGTTCACTGCGCCTGAATCCGCCGAAGAGGCTTTGGAATGCACTCTTGACACCTCGTTCACCGGACCTGATGACGGCACTTTCGGAAAGACTGAGAGGCTTACAGGCAGTGTGACGTGCGGGGCAGGGAAGCAGTTCGAGCTTAAGGTAGACGGAGAGGCTGTTGAGACACAGACAGTGGAGGGCAATGAGACCACCACCATCGTCTTCGATGTCCCTGGAACAAAGGAAGGCACTTTAGAGGTGAGCATTTCCAGCGGGGGCCAGACGCTCTACACAACAGCCTGGGAAGTCGATACCCTTGGCAACAAGGATATCTCAGGCATGGAGTATGATGCCATCTCATTCAAGCAGTGGCGCGCCATGGCATTCGACATAGATGCCCCTGTAGACGTAGGGAGAGTGGACGTCTATATGAAGCTCCTGCAAGGCAAGACAGAGCCCGGCACTAACCTCATCATGGAGATAAGAGAGGATGACGGCGGAGAGCCTGGCAGCCTTGTGAGCAGTGTCAAGATCCCCATAACAGAGGTCACGCTGACCTACAACTGGATACACTTCGACTTTGAGCCCAAGGCCCATCTAGAAGAAGGGAGGTACTGGGTTGTCACAAAGGTGGAGCAGACCGAGAACGTCAAGCTTGTCAGCGACAATGTGATGCTTCACTATGTCATGATTGACAAGTATTCACCGGGCAACGACTATACCCTGCAGATGCTTCTCGACGTAGATGAAAAAACAGGCTTTGGCATCGAGACGTCCTGGGAAGAGCTTTCCTATGACAGGGAATATAATATAGTAGTGAAAAGCGGGTAGTCTATCTTCCCGCATCTATTTTTCTTGCTATTTCTTTCAATCTTTCCATTCTTCTTGTCATATCATTCTCTATCTCCTCAAGCGCATGCTCAAGGCTCCCTCCCCTGAGAAGATAGTTGCGCCCGTGCTTGACGACCAGCCCTGACCTCATGAAAGTATTTAGATGATATATGATAGCGGCCTGGGTCACGCCCATGCTCTCCATAAGCTCCCTCGAGGATACTCCCCTCTGCTCCCTGCTTGCCCTGACAAGCTCCCTGAAGATGCCCCTGGCAAGCTCATCTGTCTTGTCGCCGAGCCCCATGCACTGGAATATCCAGTCAAGCTCAGCGTCGTAGTCGTCCTCCTGGGGCAGCATATAATATCTTATTATTACCTGTCTGACATAGCGCCTCTCTGTCATGTTTAATGTTCAGCACCAAACTTTAAAAACCTTTTGAAATATATAACAATTTGTTAAAATTTCAAAAGAATGCAAATGGAGAATAGAAATATAATATTTGAATAGAAAACAAAAGCAGGTGATTGTACGGTCAAGAAAGAGGAAAGGAAAAAACCGGGCCTGATCGGAGGCGGAGAAAAGAAGAAGCTCGTAGGGCATGAGGATGTCAGGATGCTGGAACAGGCATCATCAGACAGGGTGAAGGACCTCGAAGACAAGCTGCTCAGGCTTGCGGCAGACTTCGACAACTACAAGAAAAGGTCTGTAAAGGAGAATGACATGATGAAGGAAGGCGCTGTAGGGGAGACCCTGAGGAAGCTCCTTCCCATCGTTGATGATTTCGAGATTGCAATATCCCATATGCAGGGGATAAAGGACAAGGAATTCAAGCATGGCATGGAACTGATATATGCCAAGCTCCTTGACCTTCTCAAAAGAGAGGGGGTTGAGGAGATGAAGGCTTTGGGGGAGAAGTTCGACCCTTACAGGCATGAAGCGATAAGA